>Ga0208980_10001787_pt1 | contig 13067 bp, 11 predicted proteins | sample WetSurMetagenome_3_FD_187993 | JGI IMG/M metagenome (GOLD analysis project Ga0208980, IMG submission 187993) | Wetland microbial communities from Twitchell Island in the Sacramento Delta, sample from surface sediment Aug2011 Site A1 Bulk (version 2) | ecosystem: Environmental > Aquatic > Marine...
GCGCTCCAGGTAGCCGGCCCAGGCGTCCTGCGGCAGGGTCAGATGGCTCAGCTGCTCGACGATGGCTTCGAGCGGATCGTCGGGAAGGGATGTGAGGTGATCCTCCCAGTCCGGCAGGTCGTCCAGGATGCCGATCGGGTCGTGCAGGGCGTTCGTGCGCCAGGCCCGGTAGAAGCCCTGCTCACGGTCGCGGCTGTGCCACGCGGCGAGGCCGTGGTCGAGGTGCTGACCGAGGTGACGAAGCAGCGCGTCCCGGACGTCCTCGAGCAGGTCGTGACCGGTGAGCGCCAACAGCAGGCCGCGGAGGGTGAGGTCGCGGCCGACCCGCGCGAACAGGTCGCGCAGCACGGCATCGGCTTCCCGGTGCAGGAGCGAGCTCACCTTCGACGGCCCGCCTGCGTCCGCCTCGGCCCCGGCGGCCGACCGCGCCAGCATCTGCTCGGCCTGCTCCGGGGCGAGGTCCATCATGTCCTCGGGGTGGAGCAGGAAGTGTTCGAGGCCGAGCGCGGCGAGCGTGGCCTTCCACAGATCCGCCACCGCCGTGCGCTCGCCGTGCACCCCGTGCGCCGCGGCCCGCAGCAGGCCGCGCGTGTGGTCCTGTGCCGCGACATCCGGCTGAAAGCGCGCGAGGGCGTCCCGCTCCTCGATCTGCCAGCTCAGCTGGCAGGCGGTGACGGGCTCGAGCGGATGCAGCAGGGCGGCGAGATAGGCATCCTCCCGCCGCAGCGTGCCCGCGGCGAGGGAGCCGATCACCGCGTTGGCGTCGACCGTGGCGTCTTCCCGCAGCACGGCCTCGAGGTCGGCCCGCGCGATCCGGCCGGCGGCGAAGAGGGCGCGGAACTGGGCCGCGGGCAGGTAGCCGTGGTTGCCCGTGATCGCGCGCGCCGCCCGCAGCGCGTCGGGGAACGGCAGGTGCTGGAAGCCGTGCAGCGTGTTGTGGTGCACGAAGTCCTTGATCGGCGCCTGTCCCGGCAGGACGTGGCCGAGGTGGGCAACGGTGGCGCGGATCGTGGCCCGGATGTCGCCGCCGGCCGGCTCGTGATGGGAGTGTGCCATCGCCCGATCCCTAGATCGCTCCCGCGAACAGCGCGCTGAGCTGGCGCACCGACACCGTGACGAGCTCCAGTGCCGGCGTGGGCACCAGCCCGAGCAGGACGATGCCGATGGCGAGGACGCTCGCGGCCACGAGCTCGCCGCGCGCGAGGTCCGGGATGCCCAGCATCTCGCCCCGCACCGGCCCGGTGAACAGCCGGCCCACGGTCCGCACCGCATACGCGGCGCTCACCAGCACACCGAGGCTCACCGCGACCATGACCCAGCCCCAGCGCTCGAAGCCGCCGACGATCGCGTGGAGCTCGGCGATGAAGCTCGCAGTGCCCGGCATGCCCACCGCCGCCACGAAGGCGAGCGAGGTGAAGAAGGCGAAGCGCGGCGTGGTGCGCACCAGCGAGCTGTAGTGGTTGACGTCGCGGGTGTGGGTGCGCTCGTAGAGCAGGCCGATCAGCAGGAACAGCGCGCCGGCGACGAGGCCGTGGGCGACCATCTGCATGACGGCACCCGTCAGGCCGATGGGGTTGAGCGCAGCGATCCCCAGCAGCACCACCCCCATGTGGCTGATCGACGAATAGGCGACCATTGCCTTGAGGTCGCTCTGCCGCCAGGCGAGCAGGCCGCCGTAGAGCAGGCTGAAGATGGCGAGCGCGGCGAGCGTGCCCTGCAGCGCCAGGATCGCCTCGGGCAGCATGGCCGCGGCGCGTATCAGCCCGTATGAGCCCATCTTCAACAGCACCCCGGAGAGCAGGATGCTCACCGGGCTCGGCGCCTCGACGTGCGCGAGCGGCAGCCAGCCGTGGAGCGGGAAGATCGGCATCTTCACGCCGAACCCGATCAGGAAGCCGAGGAAGACCAGGAGCTGGGTCGACGCGGGGAGCTGGCGCGCGCCTTCGGCAAGGGCAGGTATGGAGAAGGTGTGCCCCGGAACGGCGTCGAAGAGCACGAGGAGGCTGATCAGCATGAATACCGACCCGCCCATGGTGTAGAGGACGAAGTTGAGCGAGGCCGTGCTGCGCCGCTTGCCGCCCCAGCGGTCGATGAGGAAGAAGAGCGGGATCAGCGTCAGCTCCCAGAACATGTAGAAGAGCGACCAGTCCTGGGCCATGAACACGCCGAGCATCGCCGCTTCGAGCTGCAGGAGCAGCGAGTAGTAGCCCTTGGCCCGCTCCGTGATGCTCGCAGAAGCGAGGATCGCAATCAGGCAGAGGAGGGTGGCGAGCAGCACCATCGGGAACGAGAAGCCGTCGAGCCCCAGGGCGTAGGCGGTTCCCAGGCGGGTGTTCCACTCCGTGCGCTCGTAGAACTGGAGCCCTGCCTGCGCGGCGTCGAAGTGACGCAGCAGCCCCCAGGCGTAGGCCAGGGCCGCCGTTGCGAAGCCGATGGCCAGCCCGCGGACGAGGCGGTGCGCGTCCCGGGGCAGCAGGGCAATCAGCAGGGCGCCGCCGGCGGGGATGGCGAGCAGTGCGGTCAGCGATGGCATCTAGGTTGAAGGTCGCGGCTTCGGGGCTCGCGCGGTGTCCTGACGGCGGGCCGCCGCCGACCTGACGGGCGTCGCATAGATTTTCAATATATTACAATTTGCATACATGGTATAAAGTTTTGCAACGCCTGTTCACTGCCCCGCGCGGCGCGCGATCGCCCGTCGTCGTGGTGCGCTCGGCTGTGCATTGTCCAGCGTGCCGGCCGTGATAGACAGGGTCGATCAACCACAGCCGCGAGTGCGCAGTGAGGCACAGATGGACGCGATAGCCAGGGCCTTCCCCTTTCTCCGCTGGTTCCCGATGGGAGTGGACACGATCCGCGCCGATCTGATCGCCGGTATCACGGTGGCCCTGGTCCTGATCCCGCAGTCGATGGCCTACGCGCAGCTCGCCGGCCTGCCGGCCTATTACGGCCTCTACGCCGCCTTCCTGCCCGGGATGGTCGCCGCGCTGTGGGGGTCGTCGAAGCAGCTGGCGACCGGCCCGGTCGCAGTCGTCTCGTTGCTGACCGCCTCCGCCCTGATGCCCTTCGCGGCGGTGCGCACGCCGGAGTTCGTCGCCTTGGCGGTGATGATGGCGCTCATGGTCGGCATCGTGCAGCTTGTTCTAGGGGCGCTCCGGCTCGGCGTCGTCGTCAACTTCCTCTCGCACCCCGTTATCGTGGGCTTCACCAACGCCGCGGCGCTGATCATCGGGCTGTCGCAGCTCAACAAGTTCTTCGGCGTGTCGATGCCGCGCAGCGAGCACTTCATCCACGACATCTGGGTCGTGCTGCAGCAGCTCGGCGACACCCATCTGCCGACGTTGCTCATGGGCGTGGCGGCCTTCGCCGTCATGTGGGGGCTGAGGAAATACGTGCCCAAGCTGCCGGGCGTGCTGGTTGCCGTGGTCCTGACGACGCTTGTCAGTTGGGCCATCGGCTTCGAGGGCATGGGTGGCAAGGTCGTCGGCGCCATTCCGGCAGGCCTCCCGAGCGTCGCGCTCCCCAGCATCGACTGGGGCATCGCCCAGCAGCTCGTGGCGAGTGCGGTGATCATCTCGCTGGTCGGCTTCATGGAGGCGATCTCGATCGCGAAAGCGATGGCCGCGAAGACCAAGGACCGCATCGACCCCAATCAGGAGCTCGTCGGCCAGGGCCTTGCCAACATCGTCGGGAGCTTCACCCAGGCCTACCCGGCGAGCGGCTCGTTTTCGCGGTCGGCAGTGAATCTGAACTCGGGTGCCAAGACGGGCATGTCCTCGGTGTTCGCGGGCCTCGTGGTCCTCGGCACCCTGCTGTTCCTCACGCCCTTGCTCTACCACCTGCCGCAGGCCGTGCTCGCCGCGGTGATCATGATGGCGGTCATCGGCCTGATCAATTTCGGCGCCATCAAGGAGGCCTGGGAGGCGCAGAAGCACGACGGCGTCGCCTCGCTGGTGACCTTCGTCGCAACGCTCGCCTTCGCGCCGCACCTGGACAACGGCATCCTCGTCGGCGCGGGCCTCGCGATCGTGCTGTTCCTGTACCGGACGATGAAGCCGCGCGTGGCGCTGCTCGGGCGCTTCCCGGACGGCACGTTGCGCGATCTGCACGTGCACCCGCATCTGCCGACGGACGAGCGGATCGTGGTGATGCGCTTCGACGGCCAGCTCTACTTCGCCAATGTGTCGTTCTTCGAGGACACGATTCTGGCGGCGGTTGCGGACCACCCGAATGCCAAGTATGTCCTGGTGGTGGGCGACGGCATCAACCAGCTCGACGCCTCGGGCGAGGAGGTCCTGCACCACCTCGTCGACCGCCTAGCGGCGAACGGCATCACCATCGTGCTGAGCGGCCTGAAGCGCCAGGTCATCCAAGTGATGCAGCGCACCCACCTGCTGGAGCGGGTCGGCGCGGACAACGTCTTCGCGACCGAGGACATGGCCCTTGACGCGATCTACCAGCGGCTCGGCGAGAGCGAGCATCGGCCGTTACGCGGGCAGGTTGCGACACAGATGGCATGACCGTGCCGCTACCTCCGTGCCTCGATGCCTCCGACCTGGCCGGCGGTCGTTCTGAACGCCGTGGGCGTGGTGAGGGTAGAAGTGCGTGATCCGTCGCCAACCGGCCGCTGAAGGCAGCGGCTGCCGGCATCATTTACTGTGAAGCTGACAGAGCGGGGAGGAGCCATGCCCGAGCGTTGGTTGCAGGTCAAAGGGGACCCCTCGGTGCGGCAGTTCCTCTTCGCGCAACAACGGGTAGAGAGCCTGTTCGACCAGCAGATCGACCTCGTGCACGCCGTCGTTCTGGCGCTGCTGACACGCAAGGGAGTCTTTCACGTCAAGATCCACTACTCGTCGAGCCAGTTGACCTGTTGGTTCTGCGACGACGCCTACCGCTATCGGGTCTATGTCAGGGACGAGGTGCTCGAGGACCACTTTCTCGACCACTTCCGCGACCTCTCCGTAGAGCACCTCAAGCCGCTGCTCCACGTCAGCGACATCGCTCCGATACTCGATGAGTTCAAGCGGCTGCGCCTCACCGATGAGACCATCTATCTAAGGAACGCGTCGGTCAACCTGGTCAACGGGATGATCGGGATGACCTTCTCGTGTGACGGCGCCCATTACATCGACCACAAGACCTTCTTCGAGCGTCTGGAGACCTTCGCGACGCCACCCTGCGATTCGGTCCCGCCGCCGGGCTGAGCGCGGCCTCCGGCCACGGGGCGTCGGAAGCAGCGTCGAGGATCGAGCGTCTCGGGTTGAGCGGGGCCGCCTCGCCTTCAGGCGAGCCTGCCCTGCAGGGTCGTCTCCGCGCGCGTCTCAGGCCTCGGCCTCGAAGCGCTTGAGCTTTCGCCACAGCGAGACCCGGTCGATGCCGAGCGCCTGCGCGGCAGCCGTCTGGTTGCCGCTGGTCTCGGCGAGCACCCAGCGGATGTAGTCGCGCTCCTGCTCTTCCAGGGTGGGGATGCGACCGTCGCGTCGGCGGAAGACGCGGATGGTGAGGCTGCGCAGGTCGTCGGGCAGGTCGGCATCGCGCACGACGGGTCCCGCGCCGATCGCGACGGCGCGCTCGATGATGTTCTCGAGCTCGCGGACATTTCCGGGGAAACTGTAGGCCTCCAGCAGCCCGAGGGCCTCCGGGCTGATCTCGGCGCTCTCCCTGCCCATCAGGGTCGCGTGCTTCTTGAGGAAGTAGTACGCGAGCAGGGGGACGTCGCCACGGCGGGCGGCCAGCGGGGGCAGGTGCAGGTTGACGACGTTGAGACGGAAGTAGAGGTCCCGGCGGAACGCACCTTCCTTCACGGCGACCTGCAGATCCCGATTGGTCGCGGCCACGAACCGCACGTCGACCGGTATCGCACGCGTGCCACCCACGCGCAGCACCTCGCGCTCCTGGATCACGCGCAGCAGCCGAACCTGCATGGCCGGTGACATCTCGGTGATCTCATCGAGGAACAGCGACCCGCCACCGGCGGTCTCGATGAGGCCGGCCTTGTCCGCGTGGGCGCCGGTGAACGCCCCCTTGTCGTGGCCAAAAAGCTCGTTGGTCAACAGCTCGTCAGTCAGCGCGCCGCAGTTCACGCCGAGAAAGGGACCTTCCGCACGGCGGCTGTGCAGGTGGAGATAGCGCGCCAGCAGCTCCTTGCCGGTACCACTCTCACCGGTGACGATCACGTTGCAGTCCGTAGGGGCGATCTGCCGCGCCAGGGCGAGGAGATGCTGCATGCCGGGGTCCTGCGTGATGATCGTCACCTTGCCGCGGAACTGCTCGAGCTGCTCGCGCAGCTCGCGGTTCTCGCGCTTGAGGCGGATCTTCGCAACCGCCTCCGCCACGACCTTCCGCACTTCGTCCAGACGAAACGGCTTGGCGATGTAGTAGAAGGCGCCGTCCTTCATCGCTTGGACGGCAGACTCCGTCGTCGCGTAGCCGGTAACCAGTATCACCTCCGCGTCGGGGTGCAGCGTCCTGCAGCGGGCGAGGACCTGCATGCCGTCCACCTTCTCCATGCGCAGGTCGGTGAGCACGACGTCGAAGGGACGCTGCTCGAGCAGGGCGAGCGCCGCCGCGCCGCTCTGGGCGGTGCACAGGTCGTAGCCCTCCTTCTTCAGCAGGTGCTCGAGGTTGCGCGCGGCGATGCGCTCGTCGTCCACCACCAGGATGCTCGCCTTGTCACTCATGGGTCGTGTCCTCGGACGGCGACGGGCTGCGTCGGAACGGCAGGCGGATGAAGAAGCTGCTGCCGCGACCCGGCTCGCTGCGCGCGGCGATGCAGCCGCCGTGCTGCTCGACGATGCCGTGAGTGATGGCAAGCCCGAGCCCGGATCCCTTGCCCACGTCTTTCGTCGTGAAGAACGGGTCAAACACCCGTGGCAGCACCTCGGCGGGAATGCCGGGGCCGGTGTCGTGGACCTCGATGTCCACGACCTCGGGGGCCGAGTCGCACACCCCTCGGTAGTCGACGAGGCCGGTGGCCGCGGAATCCGCCGAGGCCGCCTCTGCGCTTCGGCGTCGGGCGCGGACCGTCACCTCGCCGCTGTCGCCGACGGCCTCGATCGCGTTCTTCAGGAGGTTGAGCAGCGCCTGCTGCAGGCGGTGCGCGTCACCCTGCACCAGCACCTCGTCCGGGACGTCGATGCGCAGCTCGACGCCGGGCGGCTTCTGGCCGCGCACCAAGCGGGCCGTCTGCTCCACCAGTGGCCGTAGCGCCAATGTTCGAATGGCGAAGTCACGGTCGCGTGCGAAGTCGAGCAGGGCGCGAACGATGTTGCGTGCCCGCAGGGTCTCGTCGTCGATCTGGTCGAGCAGCTCCTGCTCCAGGCCGCTCCTGTCGCCATGCTCTTCCTTCAGCAGCTGGCACGAGCTGGAGATGTTCGAGAGCGGATTGTTCAGCTCGTGAGCCACGCCGGACACGAGCGTGCCGAGCGCCGCCAGCTTCTCCGATCGAAGGAGCTGCTGGTGGCGGGCCCGAAGCTCTTCGAGCATCCGGTTGAGCGCCGCCACGAGGGACAGGATCTCGCGGTCGCTCGACGGGATCCGGACTTCCCCGAAGCGACCCTCGCCGATCGGGCGCAGGGCCGACTCGACCAACCGGAGGGGCTGGACCACGGTCCGTGACAGGATCCGCCCGAGCACGGCGGCGAGAAGGGCCACCAGCGCCACGGACGCGAGCAACGCAGTGCGGGCCTGGCGGGTGGCGCTGGCCAGGACCGCCTGCTCGCGTTGCTCCAGCGCCGCCGCGGCCTCCGAGATGGCGTGGCCGGCGTGGCGGATCTGCCCCTGAAGGTCGGCGCCGTCGGCCGCACCCGACGACCTTGCCGTCCCGTAGCGGTCGAGCAGGGTGGCGTAGTCCCGGAGTTGTCCCGTCAGGGCATCCAGCTCCTCCGGCGCGGCCAGATCCGCAAAGGCGGTGCGTGCCTCCACCAGTCCCGCACGGGCTTGGTCCGAGTGCCGGACGGCGGTGTCCAGATCGGCGGGCTCGTGATAGAGAAAAAAGTTCTTCTCGTGCCGCCGCATCTCCAGGGTTCCTTCCCGAAACTCCTCGACGGCTGCGCCGTCCGCGATGCGGCGATCCAGCCAGCGCAGGTTGCCGTAAGCGAACAGCGCGAAGGCTAGGACGACGGTCGCGAGGGCGTAGTAGCCGAGGCGGATCTTGCCGCGGATGCTGTCGGTCACTGGTGTTTCAGTTTGCAATGTCGACGTTGAAGTCGATCGTATCAGCAACCACTGAAAAAGCCTGTGGAATTTTGGCAGGTGGCTCGACCTCCATTGCACGATGCAACGTCTGCCTGGAAGGTCGATTCTCGAACAATCAAGGCCTTAGGAACAAATAGGCGACGGCACGACCGTTGCTTAGCCAATTGGACGGATAGGTGCAACAGGAGTCCTCGCAAGTCGTGAAATCCCTGACGAACGAACTGAAGCGGGCACTCGCCGCACTCGCGAGCGCAGAGGCCGGAGAGATGCTGTCGCGGCGACGCAAGATGGAATGGCTCGAGGACCCGGGATCGGGTGACAAGCCCCCGAGCGCCGTGACGCGTGCCGCGGCGATCCGACCCAACCGCCAGGTGGCTTTGGGACTGGGTGAGCGGCTCTCCGCCGCGGCGGTCGACTATGCGATCGGGTTGTGCCGACGCATGGAGGCCGGACTGGCGCTGATCAGCGGAGATACACCGGATCACGCACGGTCGATGCTCGGGCCCCACTACCGTCGGCTCGAGGGCTCCGGCATTGCCTGGAACGTGGTGTCGCTGGCGAGCGACGCGCCTGCCGATCTGGAGCGTTACATCCACGACAACCCGCAGGTGCTGCTGATGGTCTCCAGCAGCAGCGACGACATGCTGCAGCGCCTGGTCGCGCGGGGGCAGCGCCGGCGCCGCACAAAGGGGCTGCAGGTGCCGCTCGTCGTGCTAGCCCAGGAAGCCGATCGCGCGGCCTGAGCACCGTCCTTTTTGACGATCTTTCCGAGAAACCCAGACAGGAGCTTCGAGTCATGGCCGTTGGAAGTGGCAAGGCCCTCGCGCGCACGGTCGCGCTGGGGATGGGCAGCGCTGCGCTTTACCTGGCGCTTTACCTGTTCGCAGGGCAGATCGTGGAACGGTCTGCGCAGGGCGGCTGGATGTTCGTGATTCCGGTGGTGATCGCCTTCCTGTTCTCGATGGTGCACGGCGCTTTCACCGGGCACTTCTGGGACGTGCTCGGCTTCAAGGCCAAGAAGTAGGGGAACGGGTCATGGATATCGCAGCAAATTTCATCGATCTCAGTTTCACGCACGTCGCCTACCTGTTCATCGTCGGCTTCGTCGGCGGCCTGGTCAGCGGCTTCATCGGCTCCGGCGGCGCCTTCGTGCTCACGCCCGCCATGATGAGCATGGGCGTGCCCGGCATCGTCGCCGTCGCGAGCAACATCTGCCACAAGTTTCCGAAGGCGCTGGTCGGCGCCCTGAAGCGCGGAAAATACGGGCAGGTGGACTGGAAGCTGGGCATCGTCATGGGCATTTCCGCCGAGGCAGGGGTGCTGTACGGCGCGCAGCTCCAGCAGGGCATCAAGCAGGCCTTCGGTGACGCCGGCTCGAATCTCTATGTGAGCGTCGCCTTCGTGATCGTGCTCGGTATCGTCGGCGGCTACGTGCTGCGCGATGCGTGGAAGACCTACCGCCTGGGCCAGGCTGATGCAGCAGAGAAGGTCAGTACGCTCGCGAGGAAGGTGCAGGCGATCAACATCCCCGGCACGATGATGTATTTCAAGGCCCTGGATGCCAAGGTCTCGGTCCTGTTCACCATCCCGCTCGGGTTCGCCACCGGGATGCTCGCCGCGACCATCGCGGTCGGCGGCTTCATCGGCGTTCCCGGCATGCACTACGTCCTCGGCGCGCCCAGCCTGATGGCCTCCGCGACGGAGCTCGTGATCGCCTTCGTCATGGGCCTCGGCGGCACGATCAAGTTCGCCTGGAGCGGACTGGTCGACATCCGCCTCGCCATGATCATTCTTGCCGGCTCGCTGTTCGGCATCCAGCTCGGCGCGATCGGGACCACCTACGTGAAGCCGCACATGATCAAGGTGGTGATGGGAACGATCATGGTCCTCGTCCTGCTGTCGCGGGCGATCGTGATCCCGGTCTACCTGTCCGATCTGCAGCTCATCGGGACCATCGAGCCGGGCCTCGCGACCGTCCTCAAGAACGTCAGTTTCGCCGTGATGATCGGCGCGCTGGCAGTCGGGGCCTTCATCATCCTCAGCGCGCTGCTCAAGGGCATGCGGCTGCACAAGGCCGAGCTGGCCGCGGCGCCGGCCGCGGCGCCGGTCGTTGCGTTCGCCCCCGCAGTCGGGCTTTCCCCGGTGGGGCGACTCGAGCGCATCCTATTGGTCTCGGACGGCTCGGAGTTCAGCGCGGGCGCGATCAGCGAGGCGATCCGCCTGGCCGGCAAGTGCAAGGGACGCCTTACCGCCCTTTCGGTGGTGATGAGCGACCCGGAGATCGAGTCGTTCGGTGCGCAGCTGCTCAAGCAGGAGGGAGAGCGGGCACAGGCACACCTGGCGCAGGTCCGTGCCCAGGCGGTGGCCGCCGGCGTCGATTGCGACGTCGTGGTGGGGCAGGCGACGAACGTCCACGAGGCGATCGTCGAGGCCGCCGACGAGGGCGGGGCGGACCTGATCGTGATGGGGCGCCGCGGCAAGAGCGGGCTTCTCAAGACCATGATGGGCAGCACGACCGCGAAGGTGATCGGCTATGCGAGCTGCAGCGTGCTGGTCGTGCCCAGGGCGGCCAGGGTCGACGGCGGTGCCGTGGTGCTCGCGGTCGACGGCTCGCGCCACAGCGACGCCGCGGCGGTCGCCGCCAGCAACTTCGCGAAGCACTGTGGCAAGGCGGTGACAGTCATGTCGGTGGTGCACGAGGATTTCACCGAGCGCCGCCGTGCCGAGATGGATGGCGCAGTGCAGCGAGTGACCTCGCTGCTGACACAGGATGGCGCGACGGCGCGGGGCGAGCTGGTGGAAGGCCGGCCGGCCCAGGCGATCGTCGACATGGCGCGCCGCAAGAACGCCGACGTTATCGTCATTGGTACCCATGGCCGCTCCGGCCTCGAGAAGGTGCTGATCGGCAGCGTCTCCGAACGCGTCATCGGCCAGGCCGACTGCGCGGTGATGGTGGTGAAGGCGGCCTGAGAAAGCTCTGATGCCTCTCCCCCGAACGCGGGGGAGAGGGCACAGAGCACGGTTTTCCTGAATTACCGAGGGGTCGGCTCGAACGTCACCGCGGCCGGCGCACCTTCGGTGTGGCGGTCAGGCCCAGAGCGCGTCCAGCGCGAACTCGATGGCGTCGAAGGGCGGCAGGCGAACCGGCTCTGCCTCCTTGAGAGTCGCGAGCAGCAGCCATTTTCCGTCGCTGAGCGCGTAGGCCTCGAGCGTCCGCAGCAGGGGGTCGACGAGCCAGCAGTGGCTCACGCCCTGCTCGGCATAGAGGGGCAGCTTGATGCTGCGGTCGGTCTGCGCGGTGGCCGGGGAGAGCACCTCGCAGACCCAGTCCGGAGCGATCGCGAACCAGGCCGTCTCGGGCAGCGCCGGCAGCCGCTCCCGCCGCCAGCCCGCGATGTCTGGCACGACCACGTGCCTGTCGAGGTGGATCTCCGGCTCGTCGAGGATCCACCAGCCGCCGGGCCCGGCGGTACCGCGCCCGAACGGATCGAAGAGCGCCCCACCAAGAGCAGACGACGCAACGGCATGCCTCGGTGCCGGGCGAGGATGGGTGTGCAGCTGCCCGTAGAGGATCTCCGCCACCAACGGCGGTGGCACCCGCAGCAGGTCCTCGTAGGTTGCGTCGCGGCTGGCGGGCTCGGCCATGGCGTCGGTGGGCTCGTCTGGAATGCCGTCCTATGGATGTTTGTCCGCCGCGGGCGACCGGTCAAGCCGCAGCGTCGTGCGATGATGAGGCCGAACCGATTCCGGAGGTCGCATGAGCGAGCGCGTGGGCTACATCGGTCTGGGCATCATGGGCAGACCCATGGCGCTGAACCTGCTCAAGGCGGGACACCGGCTGTGGGTCTACGGCCGCCGCGCAGAGACCATGGCGCCGCTCGTGACGGCGGGGGCGACGGCCTGCGGCTCGCCGCGCGAAGTGGCGGAGCACGCCGAGTTCGTGTTTACCAATGTGTCGGACACGCCCGATGTCGAGGAGGTGGTGCTGGGTCCCGCCGGCGTCGTGCACGGCGCGCGGCCTGGCACGGTGGTGGTGGACAACAGCACGATCTCGCCATCGGTGACGCGGCGGATCGCCGAGATACTGCGCGCGAAAGGGGTCGAGATGCTCGACGCCCCGGTGTCCGGCGGGCAGCAGGGGGCGATCGACGGCACCCTGTCGGTGATGGTGGGCGGGACCGCCGCGACCTTCGAGCGTGCGTTGCCGCTGCTGAGATCGATCGGCCGGAACATCGTCCACGTCGGCGACAGCGGCGCCGGCCAGGTCGCGAAGGCCTGCAACCAGGTGGTCATCGCCCAGACGGTCGCCGCCATCGCCGAAGGCCTCCTCCTGGCGACCGCGGCCGGCGTCGATCCGGCCAAGGTCCGCGAGGCGCTGCTCGGCGGGTTCGCCGCCAGCCGCGCGCTGGAGGTGCACGGTCAGCGGATGCTCGACCGCAACTACGCGCCAGGATTCATGGCCCGGCTGCACCAGAAGGACATGCGGATCGTGCTCGAGACGGCGCAGGAGTTGGGCCTGCCACTGCCCGGCGCCGAGCGGGTGACTCAATACATCGAGGCACTGGTCGGCCGCGGCGACGGCGAGCTGGACTCGGCAGCCCTTGCGACGGTGCTGGAGCGGATGGCTGGCGTGGAGATCGGCGCGCGCTGAGGCCCGCCGACCTGCAGGGCATTCAGGCGGCGACCAGGAGCATCTCGAAGTCGCTCTTCTTCACGCCGCACTCCGGGCACTCCCAGTCTTCGGGAACGTCTTCCCAGCGGGTCCCTGGGGCGATGCCGTCTTCCGGGATGCCCTCGGCCTCGTCGTAGACGAAGCCGCATACGATGCATTGCCACTTGCGCACGGGTGGTCTCCCGCCGGTTGATAATGTTGA
>Ga0208980_10001788_pt1 | contig 13063 bp, 22 predicted proteins | sample WetSurMetagenome_3_FD_187993 | JGI IMG/M metagenome (GOLD analysis project Ga0208980, IMG submission 187993) | Wetland microbial communities from Twitchell Island in the Sacramento Delta, sample from surface sediment Aug2011 Site A1 Bulk (version 2) | ecosystem: Environmental > Aquatic > Marine...
CTAGCCAAACTCTCCAGGTCCTCCATATCAACATGGAACTGTTGGAGACGGCTATTCGCAAGATGCTGGATTACTATACCGACCAAGAGAAGATTGGTCTGTGGTCCAAGGGAATCATAGGCATTGGTCCTGTGCTTTCGGCGGGACTCCAAGCCCATATCGACATCAACAAGGCTAAAGGTGCCGGTGCGATCTGGCGCATTGCTGGTCTGGACCCTAGCGTGGAATGGCTGGGCAGGGATGGGGCAAAGACGTTGGTGGACAAGTATGCTCACCTGAAGAACTGGAATGAACGCATCCTTGCTACCTTCGCTGAGGCTAACCGTAAGCCTGAGCCTTACTATGCTTCCCTGGGCACAGACAAGCCTACGGCAACCAGCCTTACCAAGTTCTTAGCAAAGCGGCCATGGAATGCGTCTCTCAAGGTCCTCGCATGGAAGATCGGTGAATCTTTCGTCAAGGTATCCGGCAACCCTAACTCTCTCTATGGTCGCCTCTACGTTCAGCGTAAGCAGGAAGAAATCGAGAAGAATGACAAGGGGGTATTTGCTGAGCAAGCCAGGATCATCCTTACCCGGAAAAAGATCGGCAAGGACACTGAGGCATACAAGGCATATATCGAAGGCAAGCTTCCCCCTGCCCACATTCATGCCAGGGCAAAGAGGTATGCCACCAAGATGTTTCTTGCCCACTATTTCGAAGCCCTCTATTGGATTACATATGGCAAGGAGCCTCCATTGCCTTATGCCATCGAACACCTTGGGCATGTCCACAATATTACGTGGCGAGAGGCTAAATGAACCCGTACCTCGGATAGAACAGAGTGTCTGAGTGAATCAGTATCCCTGAAAAAACAAAATACGAGAGTGAACCACATTGTAAGAAAGCGCAAAGAATGGAAGTGAATCACCGGCACAGGAAAGAGCATGGAACAAAAGTGAATCAAGAACCGGTAAGAAGCATTAAGGATGAGTGAAACACAACTTATTCACTATATTGCCAGGGCTACCCGAGAGGTAATGGAGAGGCAGGAGAGATTCTCGTTTGATGATGTCCGTACTCTTCTTGCCTCTTGGGATGTGTCATGGGATAACCCGTGTGAGCTTAGTGGGGGATTCACTAAGTTGGTATTGTCTTTGCAACGCAAAGGCCGACTCACCATGGTCGGCTATTCCAGGTCTACGATTCCGGCAAGTAGAAGTAGGAAGCTCAAGGTCTATAAGGTAAACTGGTGAACCAACATCCGCGATAGACCAAATAGAGCGAGTGAATCATGGTTAAGCCTTTTTTGACTAAGGCAGAAATCAGTAAGACCTTGAGAGAAAACAAGACAGTCAGCCACGAGATAACCTATTGGATGGCTTTCTCCCAAATCCTTGAGACCCGGAAAACTTTCACCTCAGAGGATATTTTGGAGATTGTGTCTAAGGTCTTTACTCCGGAACAACCTGGGTGGTGGGGGGCCATGTTTAAGGTGATGACCAAACGAGCCTTGGCTAGTGGTCTCATTCATAAGACCAAGGAGAAGCAGAAAGCTAAGCGTCCTACTGCTAGGGGTAGGATGCTAAGTGTGTGGGAAGTGAAAAAGGGGATGTAGCCTAATTGGTAACGGCAACAGATTTAAGATCTGTGAATTGTGAGTTCGAATCTCACCATCCCTACCACGCCCCTGAAGCATAAATGGTGATGCTCTTGATTTGTAATCAAGCGAACCGGGTTCGATTCCTGGTAGGGGCTCCAAGCCGGTGACCAATGACGGTATAACCAATTTCGCATGTACCGGGTGTGGGATGGTAATGTCCTCCTACCGGGAAGTAGGATACGAAGGTCCTGATCCTGAGTCAGGCATTACCGATACTTGTTGGATGCCTGGGATGGAATGGTTAGTACTCTGCCATAGGTGTGAGAATGACAGACGAAACACTAAGCGAAAAACCAAAACTCCAACGCAAGAATTTTACCGGGAAGAAGACTAATGCGAAGGAGCGAATACGTAACACAGATCCTTATCTTGCGTCGGCCCGTGTACTTCAGAACCATCTAATCGTTCTAAGACAAGAAGTGCGGGTTCTGGTTTCCCTATTGCAGGGAGTGGCACAAGCTTCGTCTTTGCCTACAGAAGGTTTAACAACCTTGGCTGAGGAAATGGATAATGACGGACAATGAGTTGTCTGAGCTAATTGCTAAGCTCAATTTACGGGCTGACTATCATCGAGATAGACGAAATACTACCCTGCCTTGCCCTTGGCAACTTTTCAAGAGTGCGGCAGTAGCTTTGAGTTTTCTTGCGGCAGAAAGAAGGACATATCATGCACAGCAAGAGTGAGAATTGTCTGGGGTGTAAGGACCTGCTAGGGATTTTTTTTGGTGTTCCTTTAGTAATTGGATTCCTGTACATCCTTTGGGCAATAACCGTGGCATTGGGATAATCTGGGAGACTATCATGGCAACTGAGAACTCGCGCTATAATGTTCGTATAATCCTTGAGATTAAGGATGCTACTACAGGGGCTGAAACTCCATTTAGTAGGACTATTCAAGAATATAGTGATATGTCCTATGAGTTTATGCAGGGGTTGCAGGCAACCGCTATTCCTGTGTTAGTTAATACCTTGCTTGGCATGGGAAATGAGATCTCTGAGGAGATCAAGGGCAAGCGTTTAGCTAAGGGTCAGAACAAGTAGTGCTGTGCTCCCCGGTGGAGTATTCTGCCGGGGAGAATTCTCACCTGTTGGAGCCTGTTATGAGCATGAGCAAAGAGACCCGGTATATCTTTGGCGGCATCTTTATTGCCGTGGTTGTGCTGCTGTTATTTACCTGTGGGAGTGCCGTTGCTAGTCCTGGTGATGATGGGTGTGTAGGAAACTGTGACGATGGTACTAACACTCCTGCCCCAATAACTAACACTGCCACCAACAACAATGCTATTCTCAATGCAAACAAGAACACCAACGACATTCGAACGACCAATACCAACGCTAATCTCAACAACAACGATAACACTAATAAGAATACCAATAAGAACACTAACACTAACACCAATACGAATTTGAATGCTAATATAAGCACCAACAAGAACACCAATACTATTTCTAACACTAGCCGCAGTGTTAGCAATGCAACTGGGGGAGTAGGCTATGGCGGAAGTTCTACATCCTCTGCAAATGCTGTTGGTGGCAATAGTTCTGCTACTGCTAGTAATGGGTCTCAGACCACCGCTGTAACTGTTGACAATCGTAACCCCTCTAGCCTTCGGACTGTTGGTATTGCCCCGGATGTGTCTGCCTATTCCACTGCACCCTGTCGCATTGCGGTAGGAGCAAGTGGCGGATGGATGGGTGGGGCTTTTGGTTTTTCTGGCTCTGTCCTTGATGAGGGGTGTGACATTTGGCGGGACCACCTCAACCTGCGGCTAGCCGGCTATGCTTATGAGGCTGACCTTAGATTGTGTGACAAGCCGGAACTGAAGAAGTTGTTTGGGGAGAAGTGTGGCTCCCAAGTTATCGAGACCTCTTATTCCTCTTCTTTCAAGATCCATTAGGGTGACTGCCTTGGTAGCATTTATCATCGGAGCCATGATCGGGTTCATACTTGGGATCTTTTGGCGGGGGACCTCCTCATGAAAAAGGATGTGGAATTTCTCCTGGAGACCATCAATACGCACTGCACCATCTTGCGAGACCAATGCCACAGGGTCCTAAAGAACCATCCTGCATACATGGAACCTCTCAATCGGATATGGTCTACCCTTGACCTACTCACCATGGCATCGGATGCGGCTAATCTTCAAATCCAAACCATAGACTTCAGGAGTGCAGATAAAGATGTCCACAATAACTCTCCGTAAATGTCCTGGGGTGGCCTTCAAGGCCCATGCAAAAGCTTTGCTCTTGTCTGAGGAGATCTGCCCCAGACGATGGTGGTGTATGCGGTATGTGGAGGTTGACAAACTACCAGATCCTGAAGTGACTTCAATCAGTTTCCTGGCACCTAAGGAAGTCTATCCTTTCTGTGAGCACTACTTGAGTAGACCACGAGAGGTGTCAGATGGCACTTATGTACATTCAGGAGAAGATTACCCTAGAAGGGTGGGCTGATAAGGTCACTCCTCTTTTTCTCATTGGGGCGGGGGGTCTTATTCTTGTGTTTGGTAATACGGTGACACTGGTTGCAGGGGTGGGAGCCTTAGCCTATGGCTTTTACCTCTTCATCACTCACCGGGCATAAGTGCCTGGGGTTTGCTTACCCTGTGGGGGAACAAGACCCCCAGGACCATGATCGGGTAGCTTCCATACCCTGTGAGAAGAGGGCTAGTTGTTCTCTATTCCATACTCCGTATGCCCATGCTGGGGTGTTCCTTTTTCCTTCGGCCCTCTACCCCCACTGTACCTATTTTAGGGAGATGGTCGATACTCCGTTAACCAGTACCATTTGACATAGGCTATAATGTCTGCTTGACAAATCAGCTATGTGTGGTATGGTGTAACCTAACCAATTGACCATACCCTGCAAGAAGTTAGAGTGAACCAGTCTACACGATTTCTCACGTAGATGAAGTGAACCAAGAAAGGCAAAAGCACACACACCGGGAAGTGAATCAAAGACAATGAAAGTACCATTTCGAAAGAGTGATTCAAGAAATGCTAAAGTGCAAGGTGGATTAGAGAATCAAGATAGGTTAAATCTCAGTTAGCCTTAGTGATTCAACGGATGGAAAGTGCATAGCGTCTTAGAGAATCAATGACACTGGTATATAGCATAGATGACGAGTGAATCAATCAACCTGATGTAACAAGTGGAGTAAGTGAGCCATACAACGTGATACACCCATTGATGGGCTAGCGTCTCTGAGTCATTAGCCTCTACAAAACACAGACGACGAACGATCCACTGCTTGGTAAAGAACACAGAAGTTGAGAGAACCACGAGTTGATAAGGCGCAAACAACGTGAGTTATCCAAAGCCCTCAAGCTATCAAGCTCAGCTAGAGAACCACGCCTAATGAAGTTCCAAACAGTTAGAGTGAACCAATCCAAGAAATGTATCACTTGACGGTAGTGATTCAAGGCCCTCTACAAATTAAGCTCAGCTAGAGAACCACAAGCTTGTATACCCAAATTTTCGTAGTGAATCCCGGAACCAGAGTGAGCAAAGACGGTTAGTGAGCCACGATGGGATAACGTCTCATGCTAGAAGAGTGAATCCTAATGTTGTAATGCACAAGTGACATGAGTGATCTAAGTTCTGCGAAATCATTTAGTGAATCACTGGGTTCTAAAGCGCATTCCCTCTGAGTGAACCATGGGCGGCAAAATAACCGCAAGTCGATTGCTCTTCAATAGTTTCGGGTATAACCGAAAGAAGAAGGTAGAAGCCATCATAGGGTCCATCGAAAAATGGCATGGCATACTATTTGACAATGCTGAAGATAGGGGTATTGACAATTGCCCTCTTTGCAAGCTTTATTTTAAGAAAGACTGTGAAGGGTGCCCAGTTCGGGGGGCCACCCACTTACCGTTTTGTCGAAAAACCCCTTACGTGTCTTGGGTGAATTTGTGGGACAAAGTTGGTATCGAGGAGATGCGGTTATCTGAACTAGACGCTTTTCCTGCTGAACAGAAATTAGCCAAGAAACATGCTAGGGGAGAGTTGTGGTTTCTGGTCAAACTCCTCCCCATGGGCATCGAAGCCAGGATGAAAGATCTGACCATCTATTACCGAAAGGAGTGAGCCATGTTCATGTCTGGGGGGAAGCCCTATCGGGTTAAGAAGGTCTATCCGATTATTGAGGACAAACCTTCTGAGCCATTAATGTCACTTAAGTTTGAGCTTTGGGGGGAGTCCGACGTTCTAGCCTTCAGACATTTCTTCTACCAATCCATTAATGAACCCTTCCCCACCACCATTAAGTTTATGCACGGTGAAGTCATTGGATCGGGGACCCCCTACCTATTCCAAGTAATGAGCACAAACGATGAACCCCTAGCCGTCCTCAGATTGCAGGATATGCCTCTCTGTAACCAAGCCCACCCCTACACCCTTACCAATATCGTAATCCCCATCAAATGGCTCATATCAGCCTACATTGGCATGATGACCATGCCTTTGGTTTATCCCTGATGGTAAATTCTCTGCCCCACCTGTTAGACGTTCTTTTTGGGGGCAACCCAGACGGCTTTTCTACCCTTATCCCCAAGAAGCTTTGGGTAGAGTTATGGGGACTCACTGATGGTATCCACAGACAACCCATTACCATAGGCCCCATAAACAATGGGCAAGCCAAAGTATCCCCTGACATTGAGTTCACAACAGAAGAACCCTGCACCATAACCCACATTCAGATAGTGGATGAGAACAACGATCCACTCATAACTTTCTCCCCCGCTGATCTTTTTACCGTGCCGCACCATGCAACGCTCAACAAGGGGGACTCCTTACGTATCACATCCTTCCACATCTCTTTTTACGATTGAAACCAACTGCACTATGATTTTATGGATCGACTTTTTCTCCCCACTGATACGGTGTTTAACGTAACCCTGGTAGGCTTTATGGCGGGGGGATCTCCTATCCTCTACTCCTGGGAAGTCCACTCTTATGAGGTCCTTTATACTAATGATAATAATGTCATTAGGCTACAGATTACCTATTACCACAACCACCACTCCCCCCTAACGGTGGACTCCCTCCAACTGGAGTACAACCAGCAACCCTACCTACTCCTATCTAAGGAAGAAGTCCTCAACGCCAAAGTCTGTATTCATGCCACTAATCCAGACCAGCACATCCTGGTAGTACACCTAGACCCCCTGTTTGTGTGAAACCAACTTCACCCTTTTGGCGGGGGACCCCCTATCTTCTAACACTAAAACAATTAGAATACCCCCTAGTGAACTTGTACTAGCCCTATTTTCGGGGGACCCCCTAATGCCTAAAACAGACATCCCTTTTACCCAAGAACAGAACTCTCTGTACTACGCCTTTGCTAACAAGAAACTGAAGAAGCCCTTAACCAAGCAAGAGCTAACAGACTTAGCAGCAACAAAGTTAACAAAGCTAAAGAAGAAACTCACTCTTACCCCCTTAAAAGAGAAGACCCACCAGAAGAAGGTCCTTTTATTAGAGCAGTCTTTAGTCAAGTATGCCCAGACTCCAGATGAGGAACTTCTAAAACAGTCCCTTCCCAAGGAGAACGAAGAAACCAAGCATAACTACAAGCTGGATAAGGAACAGCAGCAAGCCCGCCTAGTGTACGTGCATAGGCAACTATCTAGGGGGGTACATGCCTATGATATTGCTGATAAATTGCACATATCTAGACCTATGATCTTTGTTCTCAAAAGGGAACTAGAGCAGAGGCTTAGGGATACGATGATCTTCCTGGACATACCCCAGGCTATCGGGGACACCCTGCATTTCTATGATGATGTACGTTCAGTAGCCCTCTCTTATACGAAAGAGAACTCTCCTCATTCTCCCCGTACTCAGCTAGAAGCCCTTAGGGTATCTCTAGAAGCAGAACGTGATAAGAACAATTTCCTCAAACTCATAGGTGTTTATTCTAAAGATTTCGAAAATATCGTTATTAAACAGTTGGTTAACCCCCAAGGAAAGACATTCGACAATCAACCAAATCAAGAAGATCACCTCTCCCTTGTCCACGATATTGTCGATACACTCCGCACTTATGCTCAACAACGCCCCGAAGAACCCCTCTATAACGAGCTAGCACCGACTAAGCAGGAAGAAGACTACGTTTTTCCTGAAAATCCCTCTGAAAACAGCGAGTTAGAAGAGGAGGAAGTCGAGATTTCCTCTGTGAACACCCCTAAGTGATGCTAATTGCATATATGCAACCTCTCCGAGCACTCACATATCCCCTATCACACATTCAGCACCCCCTAATATATGTGAGAGTGCATCAAAAACACCGGTATTACGCGGAATAATTTCACAAAGCACCCCTAAGTGATTGATTGTACTGCTTCATTAGCCTTTCCAGGATTACGCATAATCGCTATTATGTTAAATGCCCTCAAGGCCCCAGTAATACTGGATCTCCACCCCCCAAGCTACCCCCCAAGTACAAATCCGGTCGTTGCCTCTAAAGGTAGCCCGGCCCGATTCTGGGGGGATCAAACACACACCCCCTGAAAAGAGAGGATTTTTGCAATTAGTGTCCAGATAGAGGATTTTTGCAATTAGTGTCCAGATATGGGGGGTTTGCAGTTAACTGCCGTTGCCTCTAACAGGTACCGGTACTGGGGTTTGGGGGGAGGCGTATATAACGGGGGTATTTTGGGGAGTATGTGCAATTGATTGCTACTGTTAGTTTTACTGGGGGCCTACCTAGACAAGTTGTTTTTATTGGGGGTGGGAAAGTGGTCACTATGTCTATCTATACGAAAGAAGAGTTGATTAAGCATTGCCTGTGGTGTGTGCGGGAATGTCCCTGTACTGACGCTGAGATTACGGTTCACTGGTTCTTGTTTGGTAAGCCCTGGCTCCACACTATTGGTGCAGAGTATCGAGATCAAAGTCCTTACCTTCAGAAGGATGAGTGCAATTGATTGCTAATGTATCAAGTAGTACCTGAGGTGTGATATTGGTTGCAGTGAAATCAGTGTCACGGCTTATTTAAGGTTATCTTAAATGCAATAATATTATGCGTATTATGAAGTTGGTTGCAGGGGATTAGTTATGGACGACAAAATGACAGTGTTCTTAGCGGCTGTTGAAAAGGCAGCAAGCAAAGCGACCGGTGACAGCAAGGTGGCCTGGGATAGAGCCCTGTACAATTTCAAAGCAGGAACAGATACCAAGGAGTTGGAGTATCTGTTACAGATGGCTCGGTATCCGGTGAGCCTGGAGGAATTCATGTTTGGGACCAGCTTTTTAGCCCGGCCCAAAAATGAGATTTATCCAGAGGTGCTAAAGACGTTGATTGAGATAAACAACCCTCAGGGCAAGAGGTTGGTTAATCCCTTTACGGAGGTTGTGTTAACGGGGGGTATTGGGTCAGCCAAAACAACGACTGCCCTCTACACCCTGGCGTATCAGTTGTACATCCTGTCTTGCTTTAAGAGTCCCCACGCCACGTTTGGGATGGATAGTACTTCTGAGATTCTGTTTGTGTTTCAGTCCCTGTCCGGGGGGCTTGCCAAAAGCGTGGACTATGCCCGATTTAAGGAGATTGTGGAGCAGTCGAGTTACTTCACTTCGGTGTATCCCTACCGCAAGGACATACTCAGTGAGCTTCAGTTTCCCAATCGAATGATTGTGAAACCAATTTCATCAGATGGGGGGGCCATTGGGCAGAATGTGCTTGGGGGATTGATTGATGAAGTTAATTTCATGCAAGTGGTGGAGAAGAGCAAGAAGTCGGTGGATAGGGGTACGTACAACCAAGCCCTAAACATCTACAACGGCTTGGCTAGGAGAAGGAAAAGTCGATTTCTGTCTCAGGGGGCCATGCCCGGTATGCTCTGCTTAGTTTCTTCTAAGAGGTATCCGGGAGAGTTTACGGATATGAAGATTGCGGAAGCGAAGAAGGACCCCTCTATCTATATCTACGATAAGCGGGTGTGGGACATAAAGCCTAAGAACACGTTTACGGGGGGATGGTTTAGGGTGTTTGGGGGAGATCTGGCTAGGAAGCCCAAGATTCTTTCTCTCACTGATTTTGTACCTCCCCAGGACATGCCCCTGGTGCATGAGGTGCCTGAGGAGTATCGGAGAGATTTTGAGAATGACATTATTGGGGCGTTGAGAGACATTGCCGGGGTAAGCACCATTGCCCGACATCCGTTTGTGCTAGATGTGGATAGGGCGAATCAGTGTTTTGGGTTGTCGAGAAACATCTTTTCATTGGAGGAAACAGACTTCGTTACTTCACAGTTGAAGATCTTTCCCAATCGGATTGAGGACATAAAGCTGCCAAGGTGGATACACGTAGACCTGGGTGTGACGAACGATAGTTGCGGGATAGCTATTGGGTATTGCCCTGGGTTCAAGGCTTTGAATAGGGAAGGGCATACGGAAAAAATGCCCCTAATCAAGTACGATGGGTTGTTAAGAATCACTCCTCCGCAGAATGGGGAGATACTCTTTTATAAGGTGAGGGAGATAATCTACCTGCTGAAGAAGAGGGGGATGCCGATAAAGTGGGTGTCCTTCGATACGTTTCAGAGTGTGGACAGTGTGCAGATGTTGAAGCAAAGGGGATTTGTGTCTGGCAATCTTTCTATGGACAAGACCCCGGCCCCGTATGAGTTCACCAAGAGTGCGTTGTATGAGGGGAGGGTTATTGCCCCGGAACACGTTAAGTGTAGAGAAGAGCTTTATTCGTTGGAAAGAGATTTGCGAACCGGTAAAATCGACCATCCCCCTGGGGGGTCTAAGGATGTTGCGGACGCATTTGCTGGGGTTGTCTACGGATTGACGATGCGAAGAGAAACCTGGGGCATACACGGAGTACCCATTGCGGTGTCTGTGCAAAACTATCTACAGAAGATGGATGAGTCCAAGAATGCTCCTCAATAAGACCCTCTCTGCCGGGGTAGGTGTGCTGGCACCTAATGGGCAGGCACTCCTAGCAGATCGGTGGGGTGATCGCAGAAAACCGACTGCAACCGGGGCAGTGAGTCCACTCCCCGCACAGTGCTCTTCACGCTTTGCGGTCTCCAACCACTGTGACCCGGTACCTTCACATGCCTGAGTACTTGTGTAGAAATTGTGCGATGTTCGATCAGACGGACATCATCAAGGAGGGGGATACGGTGATTTGGCACAGTGGCAAGTGCCGACTCAATCCCCCCGTGCTAGTTTATACCCCGTCAGTACAGGATAGGCTGACAGGACAATGGCCGATTGTGCTAGGAACAGATTGGTGTTCTGCGTGGTCTCCAACAGAGGAACAATAGATGGTCTACCGGGTGGTGGGTATCTTTCCTGATGGCAAGAAGAGAATTTGGCGGGACTTCCCCACAGAGCAGGAGGCTCAAAACTACATCCTGGCCTTGAATCGAGGGTGTACCCCCTGTGCCAAGAAGTCGTATGGGGAACTTAGTTATGAAAAGGTTGAGAGATGAATGCCTGTGATGGCTGCACTCTTTGTTGTCATGTGTTTGCGATAGATGAGTTTGACAATCCTCGGTGGGAAAAGTGTCCGCATCAGTTGCCGAATGGTTGTGACTGCTATGCCACTAGACCAGAACGGTGCCAGATTTTTTCTTGTTTGTATCAGCAGAACCTGCTGTTCTTTGGCAAGCTGCCACCAAAGGTTGCGGGATTTTTAGCGGGGTATAATGTGTCTACGAAGTCGATAGACATTCATCCGGACCCTACTTGTCCGGACAAATGGAAAAGACACAAGAAGAAGTTGGTGAAATTGGGCAATCAGTTGCCGGTAGTATTGGTACTAAGAGATAGGGCCGAAGCCCTTGGTACTGTTGCCCAGAAATTCACCTTTAGATGAACTTGATTGCACTCTCTTCGAAGAACCGTCTATCTGCAAACTCCTGTTGCTTTCCTACATTCCATTCAGACACTGGTCGGTGATATCCCATGACCCGGCTCCAAATTTCGCAACGTGTTCTTTCGTCAGGGAAGTCAGTCACCTTCATCTTGGGAGACTGAGATAGGGAATCGGTCATAAGTGCGTCCCTCAATGATTACTTTGTTGAGAAGGTCTCGTGCGATAAACCAATCTGCCACCTGTCCTGTGCGTAACAGATGACAAATCTTTTCGATAGCCCGCTGAGTTTCGAGCGAAGTCATTTATTCATTGTACTACTACCTAAGGACTACTGATGGTTGACAACATCCTGGTGTATTGTCAAGGGGGAAGGGGTGATGTGCTCAACGCTGAGCCAGCTATCCGTTATGCGATAGAGAAGGTGTTCGTTGCCTCTGAGAAGATTGCCGTCATTACCGAGATGCCGGAACTCTTTGAGCATTTACAAAGCACCCAAGTCTCTATCCATGACAAGAAGAGCATCAAAAATCTCGATGCCTTCCTTGGCTATAACGTGCTTTGCACGTTCGAACATTCCAAGAGACCGGTACACGGGCTCAACCAGCCTCTCATGCACGGAGTCGATTTTGCGTCTCTGCACATGCTTGGTTATCTGTTGCCCATAAGGGATCGACGGTGCAAGACTCAACCGGTGAGCCCGGAAGAGTTGCAGTTGATTTCATCCGCCTTTACCGATCTTGGTCTTGATCCCCGAGAGACGCTTCTACTGCATCCGGGGAACACCTGGGAGACCCGCACCATTCCGCAAGAGTGGTGGGACGCTTTTCTCTCCCACTACCAATATCCAGTATGTGCCTTCGGTAGTTCTTCGTTAAGAAGCATTGGGGACGACGGAATTTTCACTGGGACTACTCCTCTCCCAGATATTCCTTCTCTGGTAGACAAGTTGACCATTCGGGGCTCTATCGTTGCCGCTTCTCTTTGCTGGGGACTGCTCACCAACGACAGTTTCCCCGTTCACGTTGCCGGCTTGTTCAATAACTTCCTCTTTACCTTCTCCACAACGAAACATTGGGAATCTCTCAAGCCTTACGGACATAAACGCTCCTACAATTTTGCCAACGAGGTGTTCTCTCCTACGTGGTATACCGCAGTGGGACACATGCACAACTTCGATAAGTTCCCTGAAGAAAGTTCCAAGAATTTGATGGACTACCTGGACCCTCCGGAGAAAGTGGCTGAGTTCATCATGCAAAAATTCGAAGCCTATGTTTGAGACCTCCAAAGCCACCTTAAGACGACTTCACGATATTCGATTTGCCACTCGGTATTTCGTCGGGGCCGGCTTGGATATCGGATCAGGTAATGACCCCCTATCCCATTACCAAGAGTTTTATCCCTTAGCGGGAGCAATTTACTCTTGGGACCTTCCACAAGGGGACGCTCAATACGTAGAGTCTGTTCCCGATGAGACGTTTGAGTTTGTGCATTCGTCTCACTGTCTTGAGCACATGAAAGACCCTTATGTTGCTCTGCAAAACTGGCTACGCATTCTAAAGCCGGGAGGGCACCTCATCTGCGTTGTTCC
>Ga0208980_10001789_pt1 | contig 13047 bp, 11 predicted proteins | sample WetSurMetagenome_3_FD_187993 | JGI IMG/M metagenome (GOLD analysis project Ga0208980, IMG submission 187993) | Wetland microbial communities from Twitchell Island in the Sacramento Delta, sample from surface sediment Aug2011 Site A1 Bulk (version 2) | ecosystem: Environmental > Aquatic > Marine...
CTCGATCTGCTCAATTGTCATCACTTCCGTTACTACTCCCAAGCCGTGCCTGTCCGCTGCCTGCCGTAGCAGCTTCAGTCCTTCCAAACCCAGACCCTGATAGGCGTATGGCGAAGAGCGCGGCTTAAACGCGCCGCCGCGGAGGATCCGCGCGCCGCTGGCGGCCACAAATTCCGCGCTGGCCTCGATCTGATCTTCGCTTTCTACGGCGCACGGTCCGGCCATTACGGCGATTTCCATCCCTCCTACCAGGCTTGCTTCCCCGACCCGCACGACGCTGTCCTCCGGGTGAAATTCGCGGCTCGCAAGCTTGTATGGAGTGGAAACCAGCACTATGTCGCGCACGCCGGGCATCATGGACATGGCCTCCGTGTCCAACCGGTTGCGGTTGCCCACGACCCCCAGGATCGTGTGCTCCACGCCGTCGGACCGGTGCACGTCCAGGCCAGCCTCGCGGATTTTCTGCTGCAATGCGGCGATCTGCGTTTCCGTTGCTTTTGTTTCACATATGATAATCATTTTCTTTCTCCATAAATGCGAACGGCCCGCCAATTTCATGGTGGGCCGCGTTTGTCTTCCTGGAATACGCAAAGAAAGGAAAGACGCAACCCTCAGGGGCCGGCCTCATAGGAGTAGTAATAATAATAGCGGCAAAAATCGTTTCTCATAGCTCCACTTTCTTCAGAGCCCATTCTAGCAGAAACCGGCGGATGATGGCTAGTGAACAGTACACTCAAAGTCTCCAAGACGCGAAGGCTTTAATAAAGTATGATGTAAGAGCAACAGTCGATGGCGATTTTATCCATGATTTCTATGCAAAATGCATAGAAGTTTAGCTTCATTATCGGAAGCTGAGAGCTGAAAGCTGACAGCGGAACGCGCGCGGCCTCCATCAACCTCGAAAAATTGGTTGCGGTCCTGGCCGCGCTAGGAGATGAGATTGTGATTATCAGACAGATTGAAGTGGGCAATTTTAATATTTTCAGTTATCTGATCGGGGACGAGCAGGCGAAGGAAGGGCTTTTCATAGATCCTTCCGATGGACATGACCTGCTTCTCAAGGAAGCAAAAGCGCACGAACTGGCTATTAAATATATTGTCAATACGCATTGCCACATCGACCACTCCATGGGGAACGGGGAAATGGTTCGAAGGACAGGAGCCAAAGTTATCATCCATGAAGCGGATGCGGCAGGACTTCTGGATACACCCTCAAATATCCTGGAAATGTTTGGCGCCAAGGAACCGCCGCCGGCAGACATTCTGGTCTCGGACGGCAATTTGATTCAGGTGGGGAACGTAGCCCTCAAAGTGATCCATACGCCCGGCCACACGCCGGGAGGCATGTGTCTCTATCTGGACGGAATGGTTTTTACCGGGGACACGCTATTTGTCGGTTCGGTCGGGAGAACGGATTTTCCCGGCGGTTCTTATGCGGAATTGGAGCAATCCGTTCGCAATAAGCTGTATACGCTTCCGGGCGATACGGTGGTTTTTCCGGGCCACAATTACGGCATGCACCCGACATCCACGATTCAGCAGGAGCGCCGCAGCAATTCCATCATCCGGGGGTAGCGCGAAAACTTACTACCGTATTGCTTTTTTGGTCGCTATCGGAATCGGTATCGCTATCGGTATCGCGACTCGAGATCGGAATTCGGTTTTTCGCTCAACTGCCGATTGCGATTTGCGATAGCGATCCCGATTCCGACGCAAGGTTACTTCTGATAGATACGCCGCATCAGATCCGCGAATTCGAAAAAGTGCAGCGCTTGTGGACCGTCGCTGAGAGCGTTTTCCGGGTCCGGGTGCATCTCCACAATCAATCCGTGCGGCCCTACCGCATGGGCCGCCAGCGCCAGCGGGATTACCAGTTCCCGTTTGCCCGCGGCGTGTGATGGATCCACCAGGATCGGGAGGTGGGTCAGGCGTTTAAGAATCGGGATGGATGCGAGGTCCAGGGTATTGCGCGTCGCCGTTTCGAAAGTCCGGATGCCCCGCTCACATAGAATCACCTGGTGATTGCCGCGATCGAGAATATATTCGGCGGCATTCAGGAACTCATCCATGGTGGACATCATGCCGCGCTTCAGCAGCACGGGCCGATTGGAGCGGCCGGCCTCGCTCAGCAGACTGAAGTTCTGCATGTTGCGCGCCCCGATCTGGAGAATGTCCGCGTAGCGCGCCACAGGTTCCACATCTGCCGGAGATAGAACCTCGGTGACTATGGGCAGGTCGTATTCTCTCCCCGCCTCCGCCAGCATTTGCAGCCCTTCGAAACCCAAACCCTGGAAACTGTAGGGAGACGTGCGCGGCTTGAAGCAGCCCCCGCGCAGCAGCTGGCCGCCGCATTCGCGGACGTAGCGGGCACATTGGTGAATTTGCTCGCGCGACTCGACGGCGCAGGGTCCGGCAATCACGACGAATCCGGGACCGCCGATCTTGACGCCGCGCACGTCAATTATGGTGTCGTCGGGTTTGTGGTCGCGGCTGGCCAGCTTGTATCCCACCTTTGCCTTTTTTTCTGCGGGCGGCTCCGGCGGCTCGGAACTCGCTTCCGGCGGACCGATGGCAAGTGTTTCAACTCTGGGGTAAGTCTTGGCGCGGTGCTGAGCCGGATAGGATCCGAGGACTTTGAGCGACGTTGTGGCCGACTTCAGTTTTTCGATCGCTTCCGCGATGCGCGCTTCCGCCGTGTTTCCCTCAAAATCAATATAAAAGATGTACTGAAAAGGCATCCCGGGGATGGGGCGGCTCTCAAGCTTGGTCAGATTGATTTTATAGTCGTGCAGCAGGCTTAATGCCTTCAGCAGTGATCCCTCCTCATGCGAAGTTGCCATGATCAGCGAAGTCTTGCACGGGATCCGCAGGTCTATCGCCGCCGGTTTTTTGGCCAGGATCAGAAACCGGGTGAAATTGTTCTGCTGGTCCTCGATATTGCGGCGCAGGATTTTTAAACCATAAAGCTTCCCGGCTTCTTCACTGGCGATGGCTGCGAGGCTCGGATCCTTTTCGTCCTTTACCTTCCTTACCGCCATTGCGGAGTCCTCATAGGGTAAAGCCTGGCAATTCGGCAGTTTTGCCACAAACTTCAGGCATTCAGCCAGGGCTTGCGGATGGGAGTATACCTGTCGGATGCTGGCCAGAGGCACTTCATCGAGGGCGAGCAGGCAGTGTTCGACGCGGAGGACTTCCTCGCCGACGATGGAGAGCTGTGACACGGAGAGGAGGTCATAGACTTCGTTGATGCTTCCTGCGGTTGTGTTCTCGACCGGCAGCAGCCCATAGTCGACCTCGCCGTCTTCAATCGCATCGATAACCTGCTCCAGCGTGGCGACGCCCGTGAAAAGAGTGTGATCCAGGTACGGCGCGAAATGTTTGCGTCCTGCCAATTCGCTGTAGGCGCCCTCGATTCCCTGAAAGGCGACGCGATTCGCGCCGGTCTTGCCGTAATCGAGGAGGTGGAGTTGCTGGGAACGGATCGAATCGTCGATGATTTCGTGAAAGACGCGCGTGACCAGGTGCGCATCCAGCCCCTGGCTGCGTCCCTTGGCGATGAGATCCGCCAGCAGCTGCTCTTCTCTCGAAAAATCCCGGATCGGGGTTCCCGTCAGGCCTTTGGCCTGTATTATTTGTTCCGCCAGTTTGCGGCGGTTCGCCAGCGCCTCGATGATGCGCTCATCCACCGAACTTATTTCATTCCGGATTTTATCGATTTCGTCCATTCCGTCTCCTTTGTGTCCATCCGGGCATTCTGCTGAAAGGTTCATTGTCCCACAGCTCGGTCCATTCTAAAATAGCGGGTGTGCAGTCTTTTCGGAGTGCGGCAGATTACTCATCGTAGAAAAGAACATGTGGGTCGGGGCTGAAGCCCAGTGCTGCCCAAATTAGCCGGTGTGTTGATGATCGCGTGTTGATTTTGTTGGATTCGGCAGGCGTAAACGGCCAAAGATGAAATCAGGTCGGTGGCCAGACTTTTGGTATTTGTGCGGACGGGTCTCCAGACCCGTCCGATGTGCGTGGTTACGAGGTCGGACGGCTCTGGAGAGCCGTCCGCACAAAAATGCAAGGGAGCCAACAAATCCTAATTGGGACAAGCCTGGGCTTCAGCCCCGCCCCACATGATTTGCTGGCAATTAGCGGGAGTCGTATGAAGCCAACCGTTGATCGAGGTTCTGATGTCCAATTCCCCGGCGCAAAATCGGCACTGGCGCTCCTTATTCTGATCAACCTGTTCAATTATGTCGATCGCCAGGTGTTGTCGGCGGTGATAGGACCTATCAAAAAAACTTTCTTTAATCAAAACGGGGAAGTGGGCGCAGCAGGCGGCAATGTATTGAACGCATGGATGCATTGGTTCCAGGCACAACTGGGATTCAAACCTGAAGATGCTCTGCTGGGGCTTTTGGGAACCGCTTTTATGCTGACCTACATGATCGGCGCGCCTGTATTTGCACGGCTGGCCGAAAGGCGGTCGCGCTGGGGACTGATCGCCTTGGGTGTACTTCTCTGGAGTATTGCCAGCGGCGCTTCCGGACTTGCGCAGACTTTCGTCCTGCTTCTGATTACGCGCTGTTTCGTAGGGATCGGGGAGGCTGCCTACGGACCGGTAGCACCGGCCATGATTTCCGATATGTTCCCGCTAAAGATCCGGGGCAAAGTGATGTCCTGGTTTTATGTTGCCATCCCCGTGGGGAGCGCCCTGGGTTACGTCCTGGGCGGTTGGGTGGCGAGCTCGAATATTGGGAATTGGGGTGCCGCCTGGATCGGGCTTAGGTGTGAAAGCTGGCGCTGGGCCTTCTTTCTTGTGACATTGCCCGGAGTTGCGCTGGGGCTGCGAAGCCTGCTGATGCGGGAACCTCCGCGCGGAGATCAGGACTTCAGGCAGGCCGTCAAGCCCGCGCCGGTGAAATGGAAAGAGTATTGGATATTGGTGCGAACGCCATCCTATGTATTGTGCACGCTGGGACAGACGGCCATGACTTTTGCGATCGGAGGAATTGCTTTCTGGATGCCCTATTATCTTGAAACCCGGCCCGGCGCGCCTGCAAACTCCACGATCATCTTCGGCGCGATCACCGCAGTGGCCGGACTCAGTGCCACGCTCCTCGGGGGAATCGCGGGAGACAAGCTGCGCGACCGTTTCCCGGGATCCTATTTCCTCGTTTCCGGCGCTGCGATGATTGTCGGATTCCCTGTATTTCTGGCGGCACTCCGAGCCCCTTTCCCCTGGGCTATCTGGGTAATGGTTTTTCTCGCGTGCTTCTGCCTGTTTTTCAATACGGGCCCGACGAATACTGTCCTGGCTAATGTTACCCATCCCTCCATGCGCGCTGCGGCGTTCGCCTTCAACATTTTTATTATTCATGCTCTCGGGGATGTCATTTCGCCGGTCGTCATCGGATTCTTGAATGACCGGTATGGAGATATGAACAAATCGTTCTTTGTGGTCGGGCTGATGTTTCTTGCTGCCGGGGTGTTCTGGCTTGTCGGGACGCGCTATTTGCAGCGCGATACGGAAATGGCGCCGTCGCGCCTGAGGCAGCCGTAACCCGCATTCATCGCGCACTCTCTAATGCGGCCGCGGATCAGCGTAGGTATACGCCGGATTCCAGATTCCAAACTGCAATCGGAAATCCGGAATTTGGAATCTAGAATAGAACGGCGGCCTGGGAAACTGTGATTTTATTCTCATCGGGGAAATTTCCATGAAATCTTTTTTAATTCGCACCCAAAGGCACACTCAGTTTGTGGATATCACCAGGGAGGTTCAATCCGCGATATCGTATCTCGGGATAAAAAACGGAGTTGTCACTGTTTTTGTGCCGCATACAACCGCGGGAATCACGATCAATGAAAATGCCGATCCGGACGTCACATCCGATATCGCAGACGCACTGGATAAAGCGGTTCCCTGGCAGGCGCAGTACAAACACTCTGAAGGCAACGCTGCGGCGCACGTCAAAGCAAGCATGATGGGGTCTTCGGTTCAGGTAATCGTCGAGGACGGACAGTTGCGGCTCGGCACCTGGCAGGCCATATATTTTTGCGAGTTTGACGGCCCCCGTTCCCGCAGCGTGTGGATCGCATAAGAATGAATTTTTGAAGCCTCGGAACCTCCGGTCATGTATAGGCATTTCTATCCTGGAGAGCAGGAGGGCGAAATTAGATAGGAAAACTTGCAAAGAAACGAATGATTCATGGCGATATGAAATCCGGGGGCTAATACCGCTGCCGGAGATAACCCAATGAGATGGGAATACTCGTACTGGGACACTGCTCGGTTTCCCTGCGGAATTTTCGAAAAATATCCCCCAATAGTAAAAAAAAGTCCTAATGTCTGCCCTGCGCGGCGCCGAAAATAAGCAATATAGGTTCTTTTGATGGAGGTCCGCCTCAAGTGGCGACCCGGATTGTCCCCCTGGATCCGGTTTTGGTTGAAACGCGATAATCCTTGATTGATTGCCAAAGTGAGTTTCATCAAGGGGATAGAGGGGTTACAAGGCCGACATGATCCTATTCAAGGCCTATTTAGGATAGATGAGCATATGACAACGATCCTGGAAATCGCGACTGTCGAAGCATTCGGGAGCAAAGCCACGCCGCATATGGACTCTGCCGGTTCGGAAGGCTTCAGCCTGGTCGAATCTCTGATGGCCATTCTTATCCTTGCCTTCGGTTTCATGTTTGTCGCACCGATGCTGTTTGACTCCATCCAGTCGCTTACGCTTGCCAGGTCCAAGGATACGGCCGGATTTGCAGCAACCAATCAACTGGAAATGCTAGCGAGCTTGTACAAGGCAAATCCCAGCGATGCAAATCTTACTATTGGAGCGCACGGCCCCGTCCAAGTCGAAATAGTCAATCCCGCCGACAGCAGTAAATTGAACCGTTATAACGTAGCTTGGACGGTTGCCCCCGTGCCGGACCCGAGAGCGGGCAAAGTATTGCGAGCGGTACAGGTGACCGCCACGGTAACGCCGATCGGATCCGGGACTGCGACAAACATCAAAGTCCGACAAAACAAGGTGCTTAATGTAACAACTATTTTTAGTTACAGGAGTCCATGAAAAAGGCAAGAAAGCAGTTCATTGCGCCCTTACCCTGCGATCAGGGGACAGTGAAAGAGAGTGGCTTTGCACTTGCGGAGTTTTTAGTCTCAACAGTGATCGTCCTGGGTCTGTCCGCAGGCGTTTTCACCATGCTGACCAATGTGCTAAGCACCTCAGGCTATCAAACAGAGGTTCTGAGCGTGATGGAAAATACCAGGGTGGCTATGGGCGCCATAGAGCGTTACATTGTGCAGGCAGGCAACAATCCGCGCTCGGCGACGTTCACGCCTGTGACCATAACAAGCGCAACCCAAGTTCAGCTCTGCAGCGATTTAACCGGATCGGCCGGAGGCAATCAGGGTGATGCAGATGGCGATATCTCTGATGCGAATGAAAATGTCACAATCCGATATAACTCGACAGGTCGCAGTATTGAGCTTGTCGCCGCAGATGGAACGGCTCGGACTCTGGCACAGTACATATCCGGCTTCGCTCTGGAATATTTAGACAAAAATGGGAGCGCTACAACGGTCGGGGCCGATGTCAGAACAATAAGAATTACTATCAACGGAACTTCGGCTGTCGCCAATGCCCGCACGCGAAAGACCTTTGGCCTTACTCTTACCGGCGTTGCAACTTTGCCGAATCGAGGATGATGCAAATGAATAGACATGCCTCAGGCTGCTCTAGAAATGCCGGCTTTTCGCTGCTTGAAATGATGATCGTTCTCTGTGGCGCCGGAATCATTGCCGCTATGGCGTTGCCCGGGCTGACAAGCATGCAGAACAATTACAACACTGTTTTTGCGGCTCAAGAAATTGGCACCCAGCTGCATTTCGCCAAACTCAAAGCGATATCCAGCAATGAAGCGCTTCGTGTCAACTTTTCGAACGCAACCTCCTATCGAGTGGAGCTGTCGGACGGTACGCTGATTCGGGGTCCGTATAACCTGCCCGTAGGTATCAGCCTCAATACTGTTGATGGCGGCACTGGAGTGACTTTTACCGGCAGTTACGTAACATTTCAACCTGATGGAACCGTGCCAGTTTCCGGAAACGGTTCGATGGGACGCGTTAAACTGATTTCCCGCGATGGGTTGCGCGTGGACATTCTTGTGGATGGGGGTGGCCTGATCCGCCAAACCCCTTCCTACAAGACAGCCTCGGCTCCCTTTTAGCAGCAAGATCGATTGGGATACAACTATGAAGACAATTACCTCTCAACAAAATCTGCCTAAAAATTCCGAACCCGGCAGCACCAACGATCGGGGGCTGAAGGATGAGCAGGGAATCGCGATGGTTCTTGTCATGATCGCCCTTTCACTGCTAATCATGTGTTCCGCCTACCTGTTCTTGAGCAGTGTCGAGGATCTGAGGATTAGCGACAACAGCGAGAGCATGATTCAGGCAAGGCTTGCAGCCCGCGCCGGCATCGATCATGCACGAGAGATCCTCCGTGGGCTTACGTTCAATGATCTCCTCAAAGGGCCGGATGGAGCTGCAAGCACCGATCTCACCACCGCCCGTTTAGTCAGCTTTCGCAACCCGGCCCCCTGGGCCACGTTTCGATCGCTGAATATTGAGGATCCTACCAGCGATGTCAGCTCTCTGGTGGATGACGGCTTGATCAATACCGGCCCGGCGGGAACCGTGCTGATACCCAAAACCGGCAACGTTTTCACTGCCGCAAATCCCTACGGATCGGGGACGATAACCACAGCGCGCTACTTTTTAAAAGTCACGGATAACAACGGTGAAACCGCAGAACTGGCCAGGGATGCGACCAACAATCCTTTTGTTGATGGGGACGGGACGATCATCATCCGTTCTGTCGGGGTTGCGAGAACAATTCAAGAGAGTTCCGGGGCTAACGTACGCCGCAATTCGGTCGCCATATATGAATCTCGATTCTTCCAAGGTAGCCCGTTTCACGACTTGGGTTCGCCGGCGGTTGTTGTCGGAAGCGACATTAGAGCTAATTTTTCGGGAAACTCTTTTGACATCATCGGAAATAGCAATGGGCCGGGCATTGGAACCATCGACACAAATTTATTTGATGGAAAAGATCCCGCCGCGATTCTGAAAACGGCTACAGCCGGTAAAGGCAACATAAGTGGAAATTGCACAGGATCCACCGCTACCAAGTGCATTGCCGACATCACCGCCAGTGTGACAACCGACCCCTCCAAATCTAACTTGGCGAATGCTGCATGGCTTTATGACTTTGTCACTAACCAAGTGCCCGCCATGGCAGACTATACGATTCCGGCAGGCGGAAGCCTCTCTGCCGCTAATATAGGGACCGCTGAGAATCCCAAAATTACCATTGCCGAAGGCGATCTTACTGCTTCGGGAGATTTCCATGGCGCGGGGTTGCTGGTCGTTAAAGGCGCACTCACCATGGGTGGCGCCATACAGTGGGATGGACTCGTTCTGGTGATAGGCAAAGGCGAATTCTGGACCCACGGTATGAACAACGGCATCTTCGGCGGATTGGTTGTTGCCGGTGTATCACTCGATGGCAGCGGCCAGCCCGTATTTACGGCGGCCAATACAGATTTTGACATCCGGGGGAACAGCAACATAACAACATACGACGGCTCGCTGGCCAACATGGGAAATGGCCTTGTGCCCTTGAAACAGTTGTCGTTCAGAGAGATCCCCAGCGGACTTGATCCCTAACTGGCTGGAGGCTATTGACCTAGCTGCAGGCGACGCGTTGAATGCCTATTCGAAATCGTGGAAAGGCAAGAGTGGATGAATACAATCAGATGTCCCAAGTGCAAACTGATCAACTCGGAAAGTGTCCCTCGCTGCCGGAGGTGTGGCACTTCACTGTCTTCGGATAGGAATCAGGATGTTTCTGACTCCAAGTCTCTGAACTCCAATCGAGCAGCCCGGCATTGGGCTATCCCGGTTATAGTGATCGTCGCTCTGCTATGCATTTATGGTTATTATAGATATTCGCAAAACATTCCGATCTCCGGGACCGCACTTGCAGAAACAAACAACGGCGCAACAAACCACATGACAGCCAAGACTCCTTCCGCCAGCCGGGAACTGGAAGAAGTGAAAAAGCTGAACCAGGATTTTTTGGGAAAGGTTGATCAGAATATGTCCGATCGCCAAGGTGAGGGTTTTAAAAAGAATCAAACCCTGGCCTACGATATGATGATGACGCTGCAAGAGGAACAGAACAAACTCACGGACACCGCAGCGCTAAAACATTGCGGTGAATTTAGCCGCCTGGTTAATACATATTACGATCAGCTCGCTCGATTCAACGCAGATAAAGCTCATTTGTTGGATGCAAACCAGCGAGTCTCAAGCGAAATCGAGCAGATCCAGCAGGATCCCTCCCTGTCAGACGAGGAAAAGTTTTCTCGAAAACGTGAGCTTAAGGGAAAAAACTTCGACGATGCCCTGAAATACAGCGGCAGCTCAAACGATATAGAGGAGACTGTTAAATCTCTTCGCAACCTTTTGGCTTCCGGCGCCGCTTCATAACAACTGCAATAGCATTTCATTCTCCCGCGCGTATTGTTCTCTTTCATCGCATCCACTAGAATCTTGAGATGAAGCCAATTGTCACGGTGATAGGTGGAGGTCTGGCGGGATCAGAGGCCGCGTGGCAGGTTGCGCGCCAGGGATTCGATGTGCGCCTCTACGAAATGCGCCCTGCAATTTCCACTCCGGCGCATACGACGGACCAATTGGGCGAGTTGGTCTGCAGCAATTCTCTCAAATCGGATCTGCCGGGAACCGCGCCCTACCTCCTGAAGCAGGAATTACGCCGGCTGGACAGCCTGTTGCTGCGTATTGCCGATGAGGTGAAGGTTCCCGCCGGCCACGCTTTGGCGGTGGATAGAGATAAGTTCTGCCGCCGTCTGACGGAAGAGATCCTGCGCATGCCGCGGATCACCGTTCTGCGGGAAGAGGTCACGGAGTTGCCCGAGGATGGCATTACGATCGTTGCCACAGGGCCGCTGACGTCCGGTCCTTTGGCGGAATCCATTGCCCGATTTGCCGGGCGCGGGAATCTCTATTTTTACGATGCCATTTCCCCGATAGTTAATGCCGGCACGCTCGACCGTTCCATACTGTTTGCGGCATCGCGGTACGGCAAGGGGGGAGAAGACTATCTCAATGCCCCTTTTTCAAAAGAGGAATATCTCCGCTTTTACGATGCGCTGGTAAGCGCCGAATCGGCGCCGCTGCAATCGTTCGAAAAAGCCATGTATTTCGAAGGCTGCCTGCCGATCGAGGAATTGGCGCGTCGGGGCGTGGATACGTTGCGGTTTGGCCCGATGAAACCGGTGGGCCTGACGGACCCTCGCACAGGGAACCGGCCCCACGCCGCCGTGCAGCTGCGGCTCGAGAATCTCATGGCCGATTGCTACAACCTGGTCGGCTTTCAAAACCATCTGAGATTCCCGGAACAGAGTCGCGTCTTTCGCATGATCCCCGGTCTGGCAAACGCGGAATTCCTGCGCTTCGGTCAGATTCATAGAAATACGTATATTCACTCCCCCGGACTTCTTTCTCCGTCACTTCAGGCACGGAATAAGCCGGGGCTTTTTTTTGCCGGACAAATTTGTGGTGTGGAGGGGTATGTTGAATCTATTGCCACCGGACTTCTTGCAGGCATCAACGCCGCGCGATTGGCGCAAGCCCGGGATCCTCTGTCTCCGCCGCGCTTGACGGCATGCGGCAGTCTTGTGCATTACATCAGCAATGCCGCTGTGGAAAGTTTTCAGCCGGTCAACATGAGTTTCGGTATTCTATCGGATGCGCCGGCAGGATTCAGGTCCCATTCCAGGGACAAAAAGGAAAGGCATCGCCTCCAGGTCCAAGAGGCTCTTGAGACGATGGACAAATGGATTGAGTCGCTGAAAATGTAAACGCGCTGTATGTGCCTGAGAGCAATATGCCAGATACACTGTCTTCCTGGATTGAAAAATTTCTCGAGTATCTGCGCTATCAGCGCAACGCATCCGCGCATACTATTCGCAACTATGCTTCGGATCTTGAGCAGTTCTATTCTTTCCTGACTGTTGCTCCTGATGGTTCGCCGCGTCCCGCGCCCGACCTGGATCAAATTGACAATCTTACCATCCGCGAATTCCTCGGGGAGCTTTACCAAAGATCCAATAAGAAATCCTCTGTCGCCAGAAAGCTGGCGACCCTCCGCTCGTTCATGAAGTTTTTATCCACGCAGGGAGCCATTCGGGCAAATCCTGCCAGGATCGTTTCTTCGCCGAAATTGGAGAGCCGTTTGCCCGATTACATGACGATTGACGCGGTGACGAAACTCGTTGAAGCGCCGGACACGGGCACGGATACCGGGAAACGTGATCGCGCCATTCTTGAATTGCTTTACGGCGCGGGACTCCGGGCCGGTGAACTGGTTGCGCTGGATTTGGGAGACGTCAGTCTCAACGAGGGGCTTGTGCGAGTGGTGGGCAAAGGCCGGAAGGAGCGCATCGTCCCGTTTGGCAGGAGAGCGGCGGAAGCCATGGAATCGTACTTTCAGGCAAGAGGAAATTTGATACAAGCGGGCAAACCGCACGCAAAAGAGATTTCGGCGTTGTCGGAAGCGGTATTCCTGAATTTCAGAGGAGCGCGGCTGACTAGCCGCAGCGTAGGCAACCTCGTGGACCGCTATGTCGAACACCTGTCCCAGAAATTGAAGGTTCATCCGCATACGCTGCGACATACTTTTGCCACACACATGCTCGGTGCCGGCGCCGATCTGCGCGCCATCCAGGAATTGCTGGGGCACGAGAGCCTTTCCACCACACAGAAATATACGCATGTTTCTGTGGAACAACTGGTGAGGGTCTATCAATCGTGCCATCCGCGGGCCAGGAAAAAGCAGAAGCTAGAAGTCAGGAGCCAGGAGTCAGAATGGATCAAAGGATTAAAGGATTAAAGGATTAAAGGGATAAAGGGAAAAATTCGGCATCGGGGTCGCTATCGGAATCGGTATCGGATTT
>Ga0208980_10001790_pt1 | contig 13044 bp, 12 predicted proteins | sample WetSurMetagenome_3_FD_187993 | JGI IMG/M metagenome (GOLD analysis project Ga0208980, IMG submission 187993) | Wetland microbial communities from Twitchell Island in the Sacramento Delta, sample from surface sediment Aug2011 Site A1 Bulk (version 2) | ecosystem: Environmental > Aquatic > Marine...
GCTCCAGTTGATGGAAAGCAAATACGGCATTATGAGTTACCGACAGGATCTGCCCGGATACGGAGAACCAGCAGAAGGAATGTGGGACGGATTTCAGCGTATCAATACAGAAACTAAGGATGGCGGTATTGTTGGAGTCTTCAGACACGGATCACCGGAGCCTAAACGTACAGTAACCGTAAATTATCTCGATCCGTTGCGTGCATACGAAGTGAAGACAATGGAAGGGGTTATAATTGAGACAATAACCGGTGATGAGATCCGGATGAAAGGATTTGTTGCGGAACTTAAGGGGTTTTATTCCGGAGAACTATTTGAGATCTGCGCAAAACAATAACATATAACAACAGACAACGGTGAAATGAGACCGGGAAATCCCTCGTGATACTCTATTCATTGCTGCACTGGTGGCAAAAAAGTACCTGATTATGAAAAATGCGGCCATTCTTATTCTTGCTTTAGTTCTGGGAGTACAGTTTTCGCGGGCACAGAGTCCAAGAACAATTATAAACCTTAATGGAACATGGGACTTCGATCAGACAACAACTGCTTTCCCTCCGGAAAAATTTACCAGGACAATCCCGGTACCCGGTTTGATTCACCTGGCAGAACCAAAAATCATTCAATATGATAAGTTCTTCAAGAGACCTGAAAAGACCGAAGCTAAAGAACAATTCAATTTATATAATCTTGACTATACTCCCAGATACAGTTGGTACCGACGGATTGTTTACATCCCTAAGGAGCTTGAAAACAAAGAGGGTATGATAACCATAAAGAAGAGCCAGTACGTAACTCAGGTATATGTAAACGGTTTGGATCTGGGTACTTCAATGGCTTGTTATACACCAGTTGAATTTCCTCTTAATAAGGCGCTTAAATTTGGCTCGGATAATGAAATACTGATCAGGGTTGGTGAGAGAATATGGTTACCGGCTGAGGCTGCCGGCGGAACGGATAAGGAAAAAGAACACTATTTGCCTGGAATTTGGGATGATGTCATGCTTTCTTTTACGGAGGATATACGTATAAACAGATTGTTGATTCTTCCCTCGGCAGCAAATAAGAAAATATTAATTAAATCACAGGTCAGGAGCATGATCCCGGCACAGATTTTCTATGGAGATCCGATGAATGACACTGTAGAACTTGAAGTTATGATCACTGAAAAAGTTTCAGGGAAAAATGTTGCAGGTTCACGGAGCCGTTTTTCCGCCAAAAGGGATAACCTGACCGAAATGTCACTTGAGATCCCTTTTCCGGATTTTACTTCATGGTCACCTGAGAAACCATTTCTTTACATAGCAACCGCAAAACTCAAATCACCTGAGGGCTTATCTGATGAAGTGAGCCATCAGTTTGGCATGCGTGATTTTACTTCAAAAGGAAAATTTTTCTTCCTGAATGGTGAAAAATACTATCTGCGAGGAACAAATATCACTCTCCAGCGGTTTTTTGAAGATCCCGATTGTGGTAATCTGGTATGGGACAGGCAATGGGTGAAGAAACTGCTGGTCAGTTATCCAAAACAACTTAGCTGGAATGCAATGAGGATCTGTGTGGGCATTGTGCCTGATTTCTGGTATGATATTGCAGATGAATACGGACTATTGTTTCAGAATGAGTGGCTTTACTGGCAAAATCATGGATGGGACGAACAGATAAGAAAAGAATACAGCGACTGGGTTTGGAGTGATGGCAGCCATCCGAGCATTGCAATTTGGGATGCAATAAATGAAAATACAGATTTGTATATCGGGAATACACTGATACCGGAGTTGAAAAAACTCGACCCTACCAGGATCTGGGATGCGGGTTATATGCACGAGGACCTGATGAAATCGGACGAAATGGATGAGCCTCATCCTTATGAAGGTAGGATCATACGCAACGAGAAAGGATCAGAAAAAACCTCCTATCCACTTGGCAATCTGGATTATAAACCTGAGATCCTGAAAATGATCCGGAAGGCAGGAGTACCGCAGCTGGTAAATGAGTACGGATGGATCTGGCTTTGGCGAAACGGATTGCCAAGCAAACTTACAGTTGATGTTTACAATTATTATCTGGGACCCTATTCCACTCCGGAACAAAACCGTGAGTTTCAGGCATATGACCTTCAGCTCGAAACTGAATGGCTGAGAAGTGAACCTGATATAGCAGGTTTACTGGCATTTTGTTATCTTACAAATAACTATGGATATACAGGCGACTGGTTTACAGGTAATATCAAAGACCTGACACCCTCTCCGGCCCTTCAATGGCTCGTTAATCCCTTTGCTCCTTCAGCAGTATTCATTGATCTGACCGACGAGCGTTATGTTAAAAACATCATTCCTCATGTTCCGGGAGAGAAACTCTCTTTTCAATTGGCAAAAATCAATGATACTGGTAATGAAGTTAATGGCAAGATCTTCCTCAGGCTTCTTGATAATGCTGGTATGGAGGTTGAAAAAAAGATCCTGCCGGTTTCAATGTCAGCCTTCGACCGTACATTCATGCCCGTCGAAATTTCGCTGCCACAAAAGAAAGGCGGTTATTTGTTACTTGCGGAATTCCTGTCTGAGAAAAGTGAAAAACCAGTCATCTCAAGAAGGTATATTAAGATTGGCGAAGTGAATGATTATAAATATTTTGAAATGCAGCCGGCTAATCTGAAATGATTTGAATTTATTTAAAGAATTAAATGATGAAAAAACTAATATTTCTTTTATTATTTCAGGCATTATATTCTTCCCTGACACTTTCTGCCAAAGAATATCACGTATCGGTAAAAGGTGATGACACTAATGAAGGTTCTTTATTAAAGCCTTTCAGAACAATATCTGAGGCAATAAGACATGCCTATCCGGGCGACACAATAACTGTTCATGCCGGGACCTACAGAGAATGGGTAAATCCTTTACGCGGCGGCGAGAGCGAATCAAAAAGAATTGTTTACCGTGCAGCCCCCGGCGAAAAAGCTGAGATTAAAGGATCGGAGATAATTAACGGATGGAAGAAAGTAAAAGAAGGAGTCTGGATGGCTGTTATTCCGAACTCATTCTTTGGCGGTTATAATCCCTATCAGGATTCAGTGTTTGGTGACTGGTTTTACAGAATGGGAAGGGTACATCATACCGGCGAGGTCTTTCTGAATGGCAGGTCACTTTATGAGAAGGAAACTATCGATAAGATATTCAACCCGGTCCGGGACAAAAAATATGGTGATATTGAAGGCTCTATGTATACATGGTTTTGTGAAAGCGATAAGGAAAATACAAGGATCTGGGCGAATTTTCAGAAATTAGATCCAAACAATGAACTCACAGAAATAACCACCAGGAGAACATGTTTTTATCCTGATAAACCAGGTATCAATTATTTAACAATCAGCGGGTTTTGTTTTAGCCAGGCAGCAACGCAATGGGCAGCGCCTACAGCTGAACAGATCGGAATGATTTCGACAAACTGGAATAAAGGATGGATTATTGAAAACAATGTGATAAGCGATGCCAAATGTGCGGGAATTACATTAGGGAAAGAACGTGGAACCGGACATAATGTATGGTCTGCGGATAAAGCCAATGTAAATAATGATGGTAATATTCATTATATTGAGGTGACTTTCAGAGTACTAAGGAATGGCTGGAACAAAGATCTTATTGGTTCGCATGTAGTGAGGAACAATACTATATTCAATTGCGAACAGGCAGGCATCTGTGGAAGCATGGGAGCAGCATTCAGTACCATAGAGGGTAATCATATCTATAATATCTGGACAAAAAGACAATTTTCAGGCGCTGAAATAGGAGGGATAAAGTTCCATGCTGCTGTCGATGCAATAGTTAAAAATAATCGGATTCATGATTGCGGCAGAGGCTTATGGTTTGACTGGATGACACAGGGAACCCGGATATCATGTAATCTGCTGTATAATAACGATCTGGAAGATCTCTTTCTCGAAGTAAACCATGGACCGTTCATTGTTGATAACAATATCTTATTGTCGCCATCAGCGATAAGGACACAATCGGAAGGTGGCGCATATTTACACAATCTGGTTGCCGGTGCAGTTTTTATGTGGCCTGAGCCAAACAGGTTTACTCCATATTTTTTACCCCATTCTACCGATATAGCGGGACTTACTACAATATACAGCGGCGATGACAGGTTTTACAACAATATTTTTGTGGGAGCAGGCGAAAACTCAGGTGCAAAAAGTGATTTGGAATATGGAACAGAAGTGTATAACAAGGCAAAATTGCCTGTGTGGATGAGTGGGAATATTTTTTATAATGGAGCAAAGCCATGTGATAAAGAGAAGAATCTCGTTGAATCTTCAACTTTTAATCCTGGAATTAAACTTACAGAAGAAGGAGATAATGTATATCTGAGTATGATCCCGGATCAATTGTTCAACAGCCAGAGAGACGTATTGATAACCAGCGATTTACTAGGATATGCAAAAGTGCCAAAGGTCAGGTTTGAGAATCCTGACGGGACATCCCTGAAGATTGACAAAGACTATTTCGGACATATCCGTTCCCCTGAGAATGCTGTTGCCGGTCCGTTTGTTGATCTTCAAAACGGAAAGATAAATTTGAAAGTCTGGTAATATATTTTTTAGCAATATTAATCCTGTCCCCATGAAGAAACTTTTAATAATTGGTAATCTGCTTTTTTCAATGAATATTTATTCATGGTATACTCTTTCAGCCCAAAAGGTAAAGGAGATCTTTGTATTAGCCGATAAACCAATCGCCGATGTCCAGCCAACAATGTGGGGTGTATTTTTCGAAGATATCAATTTTGCAGCCGATGGAGGTCTCTACGCTGAGCTTGTCAAAAACAGATCTTTTGAATTCTCATTGCCAATGACAGGATGGAACCAGATCAGGGATAAAGGAGATGGCAGGGTAATGGCTTCATTTTATTCTCCTGCCAATCCGGGGAATCCAAGGTTTCTAAGAATTGTTGTTGATGCCGAATCAGGGACATACGGCCTTACCAACGAAGGATTCCGCGGCATGGGAATTAAGAAAGATATGAAATATAATTTTTCAGTATCTGTAAGAGCCACGGCCGGCTCAGATCTCAGGATGAAAATTGAACTGATAAATTCAAACGGTGAAGTTATGGGCGGTACCGAATTTTCAGGATTCCCGGAAGAGTGGAAAAAACTTAGCGCATCATTTAAATCCACCCGAACAGAACAGAAAGCACTTCTCCGTATACTTTTCACAGGTAAGGGAACTATAGACCTGGATATGGTTTCGCTCTTCCCGTCTGATACCTGGAGGGAGAGACCTGGAGGATTGCGCAAGGACCTTGTTCAGATGATAGCCGATCTTAAGCCAGGTTTTATCCGTTTTCCCGGAGGCTGCATAGTTGAAGGAAGAGATCTGACAAACAGGTACCAGTGGAAAAATACGGTTGGACCTGTTGAGAACAGGAAGCTGATTATGAACAGATGGAATGTCGAAATGCAGGACCATCTTGCTCCTGATTATTTTCAGACGTTCGGGTTAGGATTTTTTGAATATTTTCAGTTAGCTGAAGATCTTGGATCAGAACCGCTTCCGATACTTAACTGTGGGATGTCGTGCCAGTTCAACGCCGGGGAAGTAGTTCCCCTGAACGAACTCGACCCATACATTCAGGATGCTCTTGACCTGATTGAATTTGCAAATGGAGATATTTCCACAAAATGGGGCAGGTTAAGAGAATCGATGGGGCATCCAGCGCCTTTCAACCTTAAATTTATTGGAATTGGAAATGAACAGTGGGAAGAACAGTATATCGAAAGGTATAAAATGTTTGAAAAAGTCTTAAAGTCTAAGCACCCCGAGATTAAGATCGTCTCCGGATCAGGTCCTTCCCCTTCCGGAAAATACTTCGATTATGCATGGAGGGAATTGAAAAAGCTAAGTCCCGATCTTGTGGATGAACATTACTATATGCAGCCCGAATGGTTCTTTAAAAATGCAGCCCGTTATGATAACTATGACAGGAAGGGGATTAAAGTGTTTGCAGGTGAATATGCAGCGCACTGGAAAGAGTCGAAAGAATCAGAATCCCGCAATTCATGGTACAGCGCACTGGCCGAAGCTGCGTTTATGACCGGACTGGAAAGAAATGCTGATGTTGTAAATATGGCTTCCTATGCACCTTTACTCGCCCATGTTGAGGCTTGGCAATGGCGCCCCGATCTTATCTGGTTCGATAATCTGAATTCTGTCGGGACTCCGAATTATTATGTGCAGAAGATTTTTTCAAATTATAAAGGGACACAGGTCATTCCAGTCTTATGTGAAAACAGGAATCTTACGGGGCAAGATAGTCTTTACTCAAGTGCAACAAATGATAAGACTGCCGGGAAGATATATATTAAGCTGATAAACATCTCAACCTTAGCAAGATCTGTAAGCCTGAACCTGCAGGGATTATCATTCGGGAAAGAATGTTTAGCAGAGATACTGAAATCAGGTGACCGGTATAGTTACAATTCAATATCTAATCCCAAAGTTATTTATCCTGTAACAAAAACATTGGCAATAACAGGTAAAAAGATTAATATTGCCGTTGATCCGATTTCGGTGAATGTTTTTGTACTGAATTATAAGAAATAAAATGGAGTATTTTCAGATTCTCTTCGATTGGTATATGGCCAATCTGAATTATTTTACTGTTGCACTGCTTATGGCTATTGAGAGTACATTTCTGCCGTTGCCTTCAGAGATAGTTATTCCTTTTGCAGCTTACAAAGCAGGACAGGGTGACCTGAACGTTTTTATCGTTGTTATAACCGGTACCCTGGGAGCACTTTCAGGTTCACTGATCAATTATACTCTTGCATTTTATCTGGGACGTCCCCTGGTTTACAAATTTGCAGGTTCAAAACTGGGGAAACTTTTTCTTCTGTCGGAAGAAAAAATTCAGCACGCTGAAGAATATTTCATCAGAAATGGTAAAACATCAACGTTTATCGGCCGATTGGTACCGGGTGTCCGTCACCTTATCTCAATTCCTGCAGGATTGGCCAAAATGAATCTGCGTGATTTTATGCTTTTCACTTTTATCGGGGCAGGGATTTGGAATATTATTCTGGCAATAATAGGCTATTACTTATATGCCGTAAGGGAACAGATATTCCCTTATATTGGACATATTTTACTGGGCGTTGGAGTAATATTTGTTATCTACCTCATAATCAAGGCCAGGAAAAACGGGAAAAAATCCTGAGAAGTTCCCTTGTATCAACCGGTATGCCGGTTATTAAGTGACCTTACAAAGTAGATTATAATAATACCAAATGTAAGAAGCAGAAATACCGGAAGAAATGCCTTGCCTAATCCTGCAGAATTTCCAAGAGCAGTCTTTATGGTCTTATAACTTATAAATGAAAATATAACAAGGATCAGAGTTTTAAGTATTCTTATAAGTCTGACCGCAAGTTTGTACTGGATCAGTATGTTTTCAGAGGTAATCTCGACAGGATAATTGTAGATGTGCGGATAAGCCTGGAGAATTGTCATCCCCAGGTACATAATGGCACCTGTTACAGGGAGTATCCACAATGTTACAACAGTTCCATATCCATCAGGCACTCCGGCAAAATTGAAATGAACTGGAATTCTCTCAGGCAGTTTCCCGGAATAGATCAGCGGAAGACCTATCATAATTATGAAAAATAAAAAGGCAACGAATTCAATAATCCAGTCTGTAAAAGTAAGTGTAATTTTAATTTTTGGACGGTTTTTTTGTGCATGCATTATTTTAAACATTCTTAGCTGATTGATTAAAACCTTAAAGAAAGGCAACTTAATCCCCCGTCAACCTTTCTGAACTCAGAAACATTCAGGGCAATTGTTTCATATCCCGCCTGTTCAATCTTATTCCTCGTTTCCGGGAATCCATCAGGAACAAGTACTTTCCCGTTTATCCATAATGAGTTTGCAGCATAAGCTTCGCTATCATCCACAAAGATCCTGTTATACCCGCGAAATTCTTCAGCTTTGAAAAGCTCGCCAGAGACCAGCATGTTATTATTCTCAAGATAGGAGACTCCGGATTTAAGGTGGAGCATTTTATTCAACCTGACTATTGATCCTGTAAGGTTATATCTTTTAAGGATCATTAACAATTGTCCGGCACCATCCATATTTGTCCGGTTTGAAATGCCAATGAAAAAATGGTTTCCGGTCATCATTACATCACCGGCTTCAAGTGTACCCGGGGAATGGATTTCCTCTATTGAATCGTAATATTCTGACAGGACATCATGCATACCTTCTATCTCATTCCGGCGGGAATCCACGGCAGGATTTGTTATAATTGCACACGATGATGTACACAGAGCAACATCTTCAATAAAAGTTGAATCGGGAAACTTATCTTTTTTTGGCAGAATCGCGACTTTCAATCCTAATTTTTCGAGTGTTTCAATATACTTTGCATGCTGCTCGAGTGCGAGATTATAAACAGGTTTTCCAAGATTTGAACTTGTGATGCCATCGGTTATAGCAGGACACGGTCTGCATACAATTGCATTCGAGTACATAGGATCAGGTTAATATGTTTGTTACCACTGCTATTTCGTTCGCAGGTTTCTGGCAGTTTCATAAAGTATTCTATCTTCCTCCGTTTCAGGATTGATCTCAAGGAAATGTGGGGAAGGTCTGGTATTCTCATCAACATGAATAAAAGTAACAAAACCATCTACTAAAGGTTTTATGTCTCCATTCTTCTCAACATGTATGTATGAAGTAATACTCGACCTTCCTGTAAAAACAACTTTAGAAGAAAACTTGAGAACATCACCGGAAATGGCAGGTTTGGTGAAGAACATTCCGTGTATCTTAAGGCAGACAATATTTTGGGGGTTTAACAATGAAGCAGCTGCAATAAAGCCAGATTCCACAAACCATTCAGCAGTACGCCCGGCAAAGAGGGTTCCATGGTGGTTGAGATCCTCACTTTTAACGAGCCGCATTGTTACCATGCATTGTGGGCATATAAATTTTGTATTCATTTGAGTTTTTTTCAAATGTAAAAATATTCAGAGAGGAATCACATAGTGCCCCAGAGTTTTTCTTACATCTGTCTGAGAGAAGCTTATTAAGGATTATTCTTAATAATACTCAATATTTTCCCTGTTTACTAACCCGGTAGAAAAGGCAGGAAGGCAGACTGCAATATATTCAGCTCCTCCTTTAAAAGGGGTGCTGTATTTTACCCATTCGTCTTTCGCTGTCATAATTCCCTGACCTTCAGACACCTCATATTCCTCACGTTTGGTTGTAATCCTTAGTTTACCTTTGAGCACCAATGTATATTCATTGAATTTAGGACATTGACCAGGCTCTGCCCAACCTTCAGGACTTATCATATGTGCTATGCTGACCTCAGAGGTGTTGCTGTTTACTCGGCCGAAGAATTCCTGAATGATTTTCTCCTTATTGCCAGCCGCTTTTATTATTGACGGTGATTTAATGAATTGTGCCATAGTATATAAATAATTATTTATCAGTCTTGAAGATAGCCAAATTTACCATTTTTATAATCCTCATATGCCTGTTTTATTTCAGTCTGTGTATTCATTACAAACGGACCATATGATGCGATCGGCTCAGGAATTGGTTCCCCGTTCATTACCAGTATTACACTATTCTCCTGAGCTTCGATTACTATATCTTCTCCATCGTGACCGAAAAAGATAAAGTTATCTTCCGGTGCAGTTTTTGAATTATTGATTCTGATATCACCTTCAATTACAAGCATCCCGGTGTTAAAATTCTTAATAAAGCTGAAGCATGCTTTTGTACCCTTTACAAGCTTTGCATTGAAGAGGTTCACCGGTGAGAAAGTCGCAGCAGGGCCCCTGATTCCGTCATATTCACCGGCAATTAGTTCGAGGGTGCTTTGCCCGTCGTCAAGCAGGATCCTTTTCATGTCTTTTCTTTCGATTGTCTGGTATTTTGCCGGTGTCATTTTATATTTCGCAGGAAGGTTGACCCAGAGCTGGACCATCTGCATGAGTCCTCCTTTCCTGCTGAATTCCTCCTCATGATACTCTTTATGAAGTACACCTGCACCGGCTGTCATCCACTGAACATCTCCCTCGCCAATAACACCACTGTTGCCAGCGCTGTCGTGATGTGCAACCTTTCCGTGATAAGAAATAGTGACCGTTTCAAATCCTCTGTGCGGATGAACTCCTACACCCCTTGGTATGTCCCTGGGAGGAACCAACCATTTTGAACCATAGTCAAGGAGGAAAAACGGACTCATTCCATCCATACCGATTTTCGGGTTTGAAGGGAAGAAATTATGAACTCTGAAACCATCGCCGACCATATGATATTGAGGTGGTGGTAATATTGCCTCAATATTTTTCTCATTTTTTCCCATTGGATATTAAATTTTCAAATATTCAAATATTTTTTCAACTGCCTCGAGTCCTGCTCTTTTACTTGTATCATTATAAATCAAATTGTTACGCTTGTCAAATAAATTTATAGTAACTTCCGAATCTATACTCTCTTTTATTCTTCTCGTCATATCACCTGACACAGGAGCTCTCAGTTCCCCAAAAGTGCTTTTCAGCACTGTTGCCATAATACGATAGTCATGATTCCGTAAATCAAGTTCTATGGTCTGTGACGAATGTTTTATCCTGGTTATCTCGGAGTTATTATAAGTACTGAACATGAGAAACCTGTTTTTATAATATAGGAAAGCAACAAAGCCAATAAAAAATTTCCCCAGCCAGGGGATCTTCGCCACAGAGAAAGAAAACGAACAGTTACTGTCGTTGAAACTATTCGCCTGGATCCAAAGCCATGCTTCAGGAAATGAAGTTCCCCAATCCTTTTCAATATAGCCTTTTCCACCGCTGAAATCATATTCAGCTCCGTTTACTTTTATTGATCCGGTAATCTTATGATTCGCAGAAACTATTCCATGTTTACATTCCATGAAGGGAACAAATGAGTACCAGCCCATAATTCCTGGTGAGAAAATACTGCCGGGATAGGTAATAATATTACTGTATTCAAGATGACCGCTTACCGTTAGTTTGTCATTTTGTATATTCAGATCGATGAATTTATCTGTGAAGACTGAGTTTCCAACCTCCAGGTGAAGAGTATTATTGTTCCATCTGAATTCATCCAGATGATAGTTAATATATTCAGAAGCACCGGAGATACCGTTTATTACCTGGATAAACGCATGTGAACCATTCTTTGATAATGAAATACCCGGGATGAATGACCATACATGATTAAGATCATTTGAAACATGTTTAAAATACCATCCCTCAAAATAGTTACGCTTTTTCAGGTTTCCCTGAAAAATCTCAGGCTTGTAGACACGAAGATTCACATTACGGGATTTAAATACTATTAGAACAAATCCGGCTTTCTTATGTTCGAATCCTTTCTGCCGAGAGGACAAACAGCTACACAGATCCCGCAAATTCTGGCATCTATTCCGAATTGTATCCTTCCATAATCAGCGCACTTATCGCAGCACTTCCACGGATCAAAAAACTCCTCTCTGTCAACCGTTATATCCCATGACTTTCCGTTTGCAGCTTTTGCCGGGCAACTTTCGACACAGACAGTACAGTTCCCGCAGTGGCTGAAATCAACTGGATCGGATTTTGAATTTACAGGTGTCTTTAATAGAATAGAAACCAGGCGTAGCCTGGGACCAAATGCCTTTGAGACAAAGAGATCAGTTTTGCCAATCCATCCCAGACCTGCTCTTGTAGCGACCATTTTGTGTGATAGATCTGTCCGAAGTGAATTGGAATATACTGTATCAAGTTCTGAAGTTGAAACTGTTGGATCGATTTTTAACGTTTCAATATTATTTTTATTAAGTTCTTCAGAAATTTTCCCGGTCAGGAAAGCAAGATCCTTATTTACCTGTTTATAATGTGAATAATATTCAAGTGTCGGACCATTTATAACCTTATCGACTATTCCCCGATCTAGTTGACGCCCGATTGAAATACCAAAATTGTATCCTTCAAATTTCCTGTGAAGCAGTCCCCTTAGATCTGAAAACCCATAAATATGCTTATCTGAAGGAAGCAGGTGTCTCCTGACTATTTCATCGATAAGACTCATCATGAGTATTCCTTATTTTCTGGCTTAGCCATGGAAGGTAATAGAGTTCCGCTCAGTTCTTCCATTTCTTTATGGGCATCCCCAATATTTCTATATTTATTCAGTATAATTTTTTTTGAACCATTACTGTTAACTATCAATAGCTCGATATCTGAAATGTTCAAATCGAATTTGATATTAGCCCGGCTGTAGGAAGTGTATTTCTTTGTTGACTTTCTAATACTGAATCTTGTAAACTTATCAGCATCAATCCATTTGCCTGTTTTAAATATACCAAACAAGGCAGTATATGATTTTAACTTCCTTGAGTCAGTATCTATAATGGTCCCATTATAAGTGAAAGCCATGAAAAATCCAGGGATAAGCAGCATGAGTGCAGCCCGGGAATAATATGCTGCAAAAATTCCGCAGGCAATAAATACATATCCTGCATAGCTAGCTGAGGGGCTGAAAAATTTGCCAAGATTATTATTTTTCAATGACATAGAAAGTCAGTCTTAGAATTATTTCCGGATGAGGATTTGCTACTAATTATCCTTCATGACCGATCTAAGCCATTTTTCCGCAAGTGATGGCCATGTTTCGGCAGCAACCTTACCTGGTCTCAATCCATAGCCATGTCCTCCTGCAGCAAGTATGTGCAACTCAACTGGGAGTTTTGCATTTCTAAGAGCGGCAGTCATTACCAGTGCACTGTTCCCATAGGGATCATCAGCAGTCTGAAAGATGAAAACTGGTGGTACATTTTTACTTAGCTCCAATTCAGGAGTCAGGCTAAGGCCGGGTCCCTGGTCGAGGTATGCCGGGTAGATCAGCATAGTGAAAGAAGGTCGGCACGACAAGCTGTCAATTTTATCAACACCAGTGTAAGATCTTTTATTAAAAAGAGTGCTGGCTCTTGCACTGAGCCTCCCACCGGCAGAAA
>Ga0208980_10001791_pt1 | contig 13031 bp, 13 predicted proteins | sample WetSurMetagenome_3_FD_187993 | JGI IMG/M metagenome (GOLD analysis project Ga0208980, IMG submission 187993) | Wetland microbial communities from Twitchell Island in the Sacramento Delta, sample from surface sediment Aug2011 Site A1 Bulk (version 2) | ecosystem: Environmental > Aquatic > Marine...
CTGCGCGAAGACAGCCTGCTCTTCGGCGAATCGCAGTCCCGCTTCCTCCTGACGTGCCGGCCGGCGGACCTGGCCGGCCTCCTGAAGAAGGCCGTGGCCCGCGGCGTGCCGGCCCAGGCGATCGGCCGCACCGGCGGCGCCGCCTTGGCCGTCCGGAGCTCGGGCCGGGAGATCCTGCGCGTCCCCGTCGAGACTGCGTTCCGCGCCTGGAAGGACAGCCTGCCGGGCTTCTTCCCGGTCCACGCCTAGGAGGGATCATGGACGAGGTCATCTTCCGCAGTCCCCGCAGGAAGGGGCGCATCGCCGTCTTCCTCTCCGGCCGGGGCTCGAACTTCATGGCCATCCGCGAGGCCGTCGAGCGGAGCGCCGTCTCCGGCGAGATCGCCCTCGTCCTGAGCAACAAGTCCGACGCCCCCGGCCTGCTCAAAGCCCGGGAGTGGGGCCTCGAAACGGTCTTCCTCGATCCCAAGCTCTTCGCCTCGCGCGAAGACTACGACCGGGCCGTCGTCGGCGAAGTCGAAAAACGCGGGGTCGACCTGATCGTCCTGGCGGGCTATATGCGGGTCCTGACCTCCGGGCTCTGCGACGCCTTCAAATACCGCATCGTCAACATCCACCCGGCCCTCCTCCCCTCGTTCCCCGGTCTCCACGTCCAGCAGAAGGCTATCGATTGGGGCGTCCGCTTCTCGGGCTGCACCGTTCACTTCGTGGCCGCGGAGGTGGACATGGGCCCGATCATCCTCCAGGCCGTCGTCCCGGTCCTCCAGGACGACACGGAGGATACGCTCGCGGCCCGCATTCTCGTCGAGGAGCATCAGATCTACCCGGAGGCCGTCCGCCTCTACTTCGAGGGGCGGATCGAGGTCCGGGGCCGGCGCGTCTTCATCCTCGAACCGGGGGCCTGACACGCGCCGCGCCGCCGCCATCGCCGCCCTCGTCCTCGTCTTTGCCGGGACCTGGGCCGCTCTCAGCCTGACGGACGACCGTCCCGGCTGGCTCGCCGTCGAGGCCCCCGTCGCCGCCGTCGTCGGCCAAACAATCGAGATCCGCGTCACACTGGGGAGGTCCGTCGAGCCGACCATGATCAACTGCAGCCTGCACCGGGCCAACGCGGCCCGGAAGGGCTGGGGCTTCCTGGCCTCCGCGGGGCCTTCGCGGCCGGCCGTCGGCGGCCAGACGTTCTCGTTCGTCTTCACCGTCCCCGAGCGCGAGGACACGGCTTTCGCCTTCGGCCTCGTCTTTCTCAGCCCGACCGGCCGATGGGAGGACGGGACGCGGGCGGCGACGACCAAATACGTGCCCTATGTCCAGGAAGTCCGGCCGGCCGGTGACGCCGGACTTCGAAATACCAAGACCTACCACTACCCGACCGCGGCCGAGACGGAAAGGAACCGGGAGAAGGCGAAGACCGCGCGTCCGCCGGGCCGGCCCTCGGTCTGGGTCCATCCTGGGCTCGGCGCGCTCCTGGTCGCCGCCGCCGCGCTCTGCGCGATCAAAGCGGGGCGGCTCAGGGCGGGACATCCCGGAGATGCGGGCGAGCGGACGGTCTGGCTGGCCTTCGCGGTCCTCCTGGCCGCGAGCGCGGCGGGCGAGCTGTCCGGCGTGGCCGGCCACGTCGCCGCTTGGGGGCGGCGCCTGGCGGAGGAGCGGGGGATCTACGAGCTCCGGCGGCCGTTCCAGAAAACGGTCATGGCCGCGACGGCCGCGGCCGCGCTCGGGCTCTTCCTCCTCTTTATTAGGGCGATCCGCCGGCCGGGCTCCCATCGCCCGCTGTGGTGGGCCGGGATCGGCCTGGCCGCCTACCTCGCCGTGTCGGTCGTCAGCGCCCTCTCGTTCCATGCGGTTGACGTCGCCAGATCCATGCTCTGGCACGGCCTCTCCCCGGTCGACGCGGCCCGGGGCGCGGGAGCGGTGATCGCGTTGCTCGCGGCCCTGTTCGCTCTCCGCGGCCGGCCGGAGCGGGCCCTTACTTAAAGATCTTGGGCGGGGCCATCTTCGGCGGCCGGCCGAAGACCCCGGCGTAGATCCGCGGATAGGCGTCCTTGCCGCCGAGAAGGAGGCACGACAGGGGCATGACCTTCGCGGCCAGCCTCGACATCTCCGCCGCGATCTCGCGGATCTCCCACTGAGCCGAGGCGTCCTGGCGCAGCCGCGAGATATGATAGAGCTCCCGGACGTTGATCTTGAGCAAGGCCCGGCGCCGGTGGGCGTTGGTCAGGACGTAGTCGGCCGCCGGGCCGACGGCCTTTTCGAGGCGAGCGTGGGTCTCGTCCGTCCGCTCGATGACCGACAGGAACTCCCTCTCCGCCCCGGCCTCCCGGACGGACGACGGCACGGTGACGCCGAGGGAGGGATCGTAGCGCGGCCAGGTCAGAGTGGCCATCCGGTGCCGCTTGAGCTGAGCGAACGCCGAAGCCGACAGGACGAGGTCGTAGACGAGATCGGCGTGCTCGAATTCCCGGGGCGGGAAGTCGTAGAACTCCATCCGGCCGAGCGCCCGGCGGACCAGATCCTCGCGGGCGGCGGGCCGGGCCTTTTCGGCCCGGGCCAGGCAGGCCTCGTAGGAAAGCCCCGTGACCGTGTGGAGCAGGGCGGCGAGGATCCGGGAGTCGCCGTCGTCGGGCGCGGCGGCCAGGGCGACCCTCTTCGGCGCGCCGGGGCGCCGGGGGGCCCGTCCGGGCGGCGCGGTCCAGCCGGCCGCGGCCCCAGCCAGGTCCTGATAGGTCTCGGCGTCGAAGGCGCTGGGCGCGGTGAAGAGGATGATGGACGGGGCGACGGCCTTGGCCAGCTCGTAGAGCCGGTCGTTGATCGCCCTCACTTCGGCCAGGCCCTTGGCGGCGAAGCGGCGGAGAAGGAGCTCGAGGCCGCGGGCGTTGACCGTCAGGCCGAGCTGGCCCTCGGTGGCCAGACTGACGATGTAGCGGGCGTCCTCCTTGGCCCAGCCGTCGAGGACGGCGTGGTTGCGGGGATCGGCCGCGACTTCGGCGTGCTTGGCGAGGACGAACGGCTTCAGCCGGGCGTAGAGGTCATGGTAGAGCGCGTTCTGGGCCCGGACCGTGCCGACGAAGAGGTCCTCGAGGCCGGCCCGCCGGATCTCGTCGGGGACGACGAAGTCGCTGCCGAGAGTGATGTACCGTTGCGACTTCTCGGTGAACGACATCAGCCGGAACCGCTCGATCTCCTCGATGGCCAGCCGGCTGACGCCGATGAGGTCGAAATTAAAGACGGCGTGCTCGGCCACCGAATGGTGGCCCATCTTGAAGATGATGGTCTGATTGGACCTCCGGGTCCGGTCGACTTCGGCCCGGGCCGCGGCGCGCAGCTCGTCGACCGGGCGCGGATCGCGGGAGATGCGGGCGTAGGACGCCGACAGCGTCTCGGGGGTCACGTCCTCGCGGGCCGGCGAATGGCTCTTGAGCTCGTCGAGAACGGCGCTGTCGACGTTGTAGCCGGCCAGGACGATCTTCATGGCGCCTCTACCTTAGAGGCCGCCAAACGAATTGTCAACACGGGCCAGCTTCTTCGGCCGCACAGAGGGCCTCAGGGATCGTCTCCGTTCGCTGCGGTGATTTTTCACACCGCTGATGCTCACTCCGACGATCCCCCTCGGCCCTTGACCACTGCGGCCTGGGCAGGGCCAGTGTTCCCTCGCACCCGGGCTTCCAAGGACGAGGCATTTGGGGTAACTTAGACGGCGGAGGGATCGGACGATGAATAGAGGGATGCGCGGGATAGCGGTATCGGCGGCAGTTCTCAGTGTCGCGGCGGGGATGGGCGCCGGGATCGATCGAACGCCGCAGGAGGCGGACGAATTCGCCCAGAAGCTCACATCTCTCATCCAGGCCGAGAAGACCTTCTCGCGCACCTCCGAGGAGAAGGGCATCCGCCAGGCCTTTCTCACCTGGCTCGCGCCCGACGCGGTCGTTTTCCGTCCCTCTCCGGTGCCGGGCCGGCCGGTTTATGAGAAGATGGATCCCGCCGATCCGGCTGTCCTGACCTGGGAACCCGAGACGGTAGAGCTCGCGGCGTCCGGAGAGTTGGGCTTCACGACCGGACCGTACCGGATCAGGCCGCGACGGGACGCCGAGCCAGTCGGATTCGGTCACTATGTCTCGGTCTGGAAGAAGCAGCCCGACGGGTCCTGGAAAGTTTTTTTGGATATCGGCGTCGAGCACGGGCCCGTCGCCCCGACCGGGGGGAACATCCAGCTCGGGATGTACCGCATGGGCGTCCAGCCGCTATCCCCCGAACAGCTTCGCGATGAGGAGATCGCGCTCGGCCGACGGGCCGGTGCCTTCGAGAAAGCGGCCGGCACGAAAGGATTGCGCAAGGCCCTTGAGGGATTCGCAACGAACGACATCCGGATCTTCCGGTCCGGCCAGCTGCCCGCGGTCGGCCCAGCGGCCATGAGCGGCATCCTCCCTGACGGGAGCGGCCGCGTCCGGCCCGGTTCCGGCAGCGACCGGTCGGCCTATCAGGTGCTCATGGGCTGGTCGGGCGACCTGGCCGCGACATTCGGGACGTTCGAGGTCCGGCGGGGCTCATTCGCGTCCGAGAACTGGTCCTACCTCAGGATCTGGCGGAAGAGGGACAGTAAGGATTGGCTGATCTGCATTGATATCGAGCTCCCGGTCCCGGACAAGAAGCCGACCGGCTAGCCCTTCATGACGCCGATGGGCACGACCCTGGCCACGAGGCGGCCCAGACCGACCTCGTCGGAAACTCGCACGACCTCATCGACATCTTTGTAGGCCTCGGACGCCTCCTCGGCCACGCCTTTCCAGTTCGTCGACCGGAGCTCGATGCCCCGCTTGGCCAGGTCGTCCCGGATCTTCTCGCCGCGGAAGCGCCGCAGGGCTTCGTGACGCGACATGATCCGTCCGGCGCCGTGGGCCGTCGACCCGAAGCTGAGGGCTTCGGCCGCCTCGGTCCCGGCCAGAAGGTAGGAGGCGGTGCCCATGCTCCCGGGGATGATGACGGGCTGGCCGACCGCGCGGTAAACGCCGGGGACCTCCGGACGGCCCGGGCCGAAGCTCCGCGTCGCCCCCTTGCGATGGACGACCAGCCGCTTCGAGCGGCCGCCGACGAGGTGCTCCTCGACCTTGGCCACGTTGTGACAGACGTCGTAGATCTGGTCCATGCCCCGAGCCCCGCCGAGGACGCGGGCGAAGACCTCCCGGACCCAGTGAGCGATCATCTGGCGGTTGGCGAACGCGTAGTTGACCGCCGCGCCCATCGCCCGGTAATAGCGCTGGCCCTCTGCCGATCCGAACGGGGCGTTGACGAGCTCGCGGTCGGGCAGGCCGGCGACGCCGAAGGCGTCCCCCATCGCCTCGATGAAATCGGTGGCCACCTGATGGCCGAGCCCGCGGCTGCCGCAGTGGATCATGACCAGGACCTGGCCCGCCGTCCCGATCCCAAACGCCCGGGCCGCGGCCTCATCGTAGATCTCCTGGACCTTCTGGATCTCGAGGAAGTGGTTCCCGGCCCCGAGCGTCCCGAGCTGGGGGATGCCGCGCTCCAGGGCCCGATCCGAGATGTCCTCGAAGGAGGCGTCCTTCATCCGGCCGCCCTCCTCGGTCCGCTCGAGGTCCTCTTTGCGGCCGTAGCCGTTTTCGACCGCCCACTCCGCGCCCCGGATCAGGATGTCCTTGAGGACGGCCCGGCTGAGCTTGGTGACGCCCCCCTTCCCCACCCCGGCCGGGACCTCGCGGCAGATCTCGGCCAGAAGCTTCGTCCGTGCGGCGGTGACGTCCGCCTCGGCATAATCGGTCCGCAGCAGGCGGACGCCGCAGTTGATGTCGTAGCCGACGCCGCCGGGCGAGATGACGCCCTCGTCGGGGTCGAAGGCCGCGACGCCGCCGATCGGGAATCCGTAGCCCTGATGGGCGTCGGGCATGACGTACGACCGTCCTTGAATGCCCGGCAGGCAGGCGACGTTGCGGGCTTGGACGAGCGTCTGGTCGCGGCGGATGTCCTCGAGCAGCCGGGCGGAGGAATAGACGACGGCCGGGACCCTCATTTCGCCCTGGGCCGGGATCTCCCAGGTGTTGTCGTCGATCTTGCGCAGGTCCATCGCCATCCTCACATGTCGACCACGACCTGGACGGTGAAGCCGTCGCACTCCTCGATCTTCAGCTCGTGATAGGTGATCGCCTTGACGTCGCCGTAGAGCTCGTGACGGGGCGCGACCGTCTCTCCGCCGAGAACGGCCTCGAGGCTGAAGCCCTCGAATTGGGGCCGGACCCTGAGCCCGTCGACCCGGCCGAGAAGGAACTGCCGCGTCTCGAACAGGTAGATGACCTCGCCGAGGAACTTGACCAGGAGCTGCTCCCGGTCGAGGCCCGTGACGTGGACGAAATGGCGGACCTTCAGCTCGACGGCCGACCAGTCCCACATCAGCGAAGCCGTGGCCAGGGCGGCGTTGCCGAAGGCCTCCTCGAGCGTCCGGCCGAAGGCTTGGAATTTGCCGTCGGCCGTATGGGGCAGGATCCGGTATCTCTCCCTGTCCATGGGGGTTTCCCCTTCCGCGGCCATACTAGCCCAACCGGGCGGAAAAGTCAGCCGGACGGTCTACTTGACGTCGGCGACGACGGCGTTCAGGACCCGGCCCGACGCCTTGTCCTGGACGAAGAACACGACCTTGAGCCCTCGCCGGGGGATGGCGTTGCGGCGGACCTCCCACTTGAAGCCCGGCACCCGGGTGTAGGTGCTTTCGAATTCGGTCAGGAACGCGTCCGTCACCCTCTCGGAGTCCTTGAGGTTCAGAGTCATGGTCTTGGGCGCTTTAGGATCGATCACGGTCAGGTCGCGGACGACCATCTTGTGGAACGTGATGCCGTTCGATCCCTTGTGTTCCTGCTCGTCCTGCACGAGGACGAGGAGGAATTCGGCGCCGGGGTCGGCCTTGTCGAAATCATAGACGACCTTGATCGTGTCGCCGGTCAGGGTGGCGCGGGCGATAAGCGACACGCCGGAAGCGCCGGCCAGGAGCGGCTCGATGGCTTCCCGGTACTGGCGGAACTTGGCCTCCGCCGCGCCGCGGCCGCCGCCGCCTGAGAACTTGGCCGTGCCGTCGATGACGACCGTCGGCGTGCTGCTGATGCCGTAGGCGCCCGCCCGCAGGGCGGTCGCGGGGTTGATCATCGGGTCCGGCCTGGGGATGGGCAGGTGGTAGACGAGGACGGCCAGGTACTTGGCCGGAATGGTCTCGATGAGCGCGTCGAAGGCGATATCGGCGCCGACGCAGGGCGGGCACTCCGACCCGGTGAAGAGCTCGGCCAAGACGGCCTTGTTCTTCCAACCGGCCGGCGCCGCGAACGGCTCCGGCTCGAACGGCAGAGCTTTGAGCTTGGCCGCCAGGGCCGCGTCGAAGCCGTCGGCCGAGCCGTGGAGCTTGACATAGAGCTTCCGGGCCTTCGCCGCGGCGTCCCCGTAGTCCTCGGCGGCCGCGGTCAGATAATGGTCGGCCGCGGCGGCGGTCTGGCCCGTGCTCTCCAGGATGCCGGCGAGCACATAGTGATAATTGCCGCCCGTCGCCCCGCCCGACTTCTTATAGGCTTCGGCCGAAGCCATGGCCTTGTCCGTATCTCCCGCGTTCAAATAAGCCCGGGCCGTAAGCAGCTCGATCGCGCTGAGGACGTAGGACTTGAAGAAGTCGCGCTGGTCGGCGGGGATCCCTTCGAACGAGGCCGGGTCCGCGGCCGCCCGGATCGCCGCCCCCCGGTAGGCCAGGGCGATGTCGAGGACCCGGGCGTGGTCGAAGGTCTCCAACCGGGGGTGGTTGAGCAGCTGGACGGCCATGGCCACCGGCGTCTGAAGCCGGGACGGCCCCTTGGCCTTGGCCATGAAATCTCTCTGCAGGACGACGATCTCCTCGAGCGCCGAGGATAGGGCGACCTTCGCATCGAGGATGTTGGCCTCGATGGCCTCCTTGTAGCGCGAGTTCGGATAAGCGGCCAGAATGCGCTCGAACTCCCTGAGCCGGGAGGCTGGGTCCTGGAGCTGGGAGGCCGCGACGACGTCCCGGTATTCGGGCGGGTTCTGGCCGCCCTGGGCCGCAAGCCGGCCGGCGCCGCCCGTCGCGAGGGCCGCGACGAGGACGATCGCCGCTCGAAGTCGTGTCTGGCTGGTCATGAAGGCCTCCTCGAAAAAAACATTATATCGGATTCCCGGGTGAAAGTAAGGCTCCTCTTCCGACCCACGGGGACGTTCCTCTCTCCGGCTTTGCTCGGGATATGCCTCTAGCTCCCCGGCCCCCCTGGAACCAGTTACACGGTTCCCCCCGCTGCGCGGGCCCCCCCTCCAGCACGGGGATCGTCGAGGCAACATCCCTCGCCGCCTCGAGAGGGACGAGGCCTGCTGGTTCACCCTGTCCCGAGAGGGAATCCCCAAGAAGGAGAAGAAGGGGGAAAAAACAGCGGACTGGATCAGCAATACCGTCCGGGAAGGATCGTGCCGCAGGCCGGACAGCGGGAATCTGCGAGGACGTTGGCCAGGACCGTGAAGCCCTGCCGGCGGATGAGGACGGTCCCGCAAACCCGGCAGGCCGTGTCCTCCGATTCGCCGGGGACGTTGCCCACGTAGATGTGGCGGAGTCCTTCGCGGCGGCCGGCCGCGGCCGCGGCCCGGAGGGTGGCCACGGGCGTCGCCGGCGCCTGAGTGTACTCGTAGTCGGGATGGAACCGGCTGACATGCCAGGGGATGTCCGGGTCGACCGAGGCGATGAACCGGGCGATCGACGCGAGCTCGGCGCCCCCGTCGTTCAGGCCGGGGACGACCAGGGTCGTCACCTCGACCCAGATGCCGAACGTCTTCATCCGGCGGATGGAATCGAGGACCGGCTCGAGCCGGGCGCCGCAGACCCTCTTGTAGGTCTCGTCGTTGAAGGCCTTGAGGTCGACGTTGGCCGCGTCGAGGACGGGGCGGAGGTCCTCCAGGGCCTCGGCCGTCATGTAGCCGTTGGTCACGAAGTTGTTGAGGAGGCCGGCCTCCCGGGCCAGGCGGGCCGTCTCGTGGGCGTATTCGAAGAAGATGGTCGGCTCGGTGTATGTGTAGGAGATGCTGCGGCAGCCCTGATCGACGGCCGCCCGGACGACGGCTTCCGGCGCGAACGCGTCGCCGGCGATGCCGCCGCCCCGGCGCCGGGGAGCTTGGGAGATCTGCCAGTTCTGGCAGAAGCCGCAACGGAAGTTGCAGCCTGGGGTGGCGATCGACAGGGCCGTCGATCCGGGCAAAAAGTGGAAGAGCGGCTTTTTCTCGATGGGGTCGACATGGGCCGCGACGACTTCGCCGTAAACCAGGGTCACCAGCCGGCCCTCCCGGTTCTCGCGGACGGCGCAGACGCCCTGCTTCCCGGGCTTGATGACGCAGCGGTGGGCGCAAAGGCGGCAGACGACCGCGCCCTCCCCCGCCGGATCCCAGAGCATGGCCTCGTGGATCATCGCGTCTTGAGCCCGGGGAAGAGCTTGACGGCCGAAGGGCACAGGCCCGTCAAGAAACAGCCCGGGCAATCGGGCTTTCGCGCCTGACAGACGGCCCGGCCGTGCTCCACGAGCAGGAAGTTGAAATCGAGCCAGTCGTCCTTCGGGACCAGGGCCATGAGGTCGCGCTCGACCTTGACCGGGTCCTCCTCGCGACTCAGACCGAGCCGCCGGCTCAGGCGTCCGGCATGGGTGTCGACGGCGATCCCTTCGGCCTTCCCGTACCCCGCCGAAAGGACGATGTTGGCCGTTTTGCGAGCGACGCCGGGCAGGGTCAGGAGCGTCTCCATGCTGTCCGGGACGGCGCCGCCGTAGTCGGCGACGATCTTCTGCGCCGCTCCGATGATGTGCTTGGCCTTGTTCCGGAAGAAGCCCGTCGGCCGGATGATGCCCTCGAGCTCGGTCCGGTCGGCCCGGGCCAGCGCGCCGGCGTCCGGGTATTTTCGGAACAGCCCCGGCGTGATCGTGTTGACCCGCTCGTCCGTGCATTGAGCGGCCAGGATCGTGGCCACGAGGATCTGGAGGGGATCGGCGTACTCGAGCGCCGTCCGCGCCAGCGGGTAGTGCTGCCGCAGCAGCCCGATGACCGGCTTGATGCGCCGCCGCGCCGGGTCCATGGGGCCTCCCCTCTTCCAGCCCGCTCAGGGGCCGACGTGAAAGAGATCTTCGCCGAGGTGGAAGTCCTCGACGCTGTAGTAGTCGGGGAACCGGGCGATGAGATCGAGCTCGGACCTGATCATGGCCTGATGGCTCCGCTCGACCCGGCCGAGGTAGGCCAGGATGCGGCGCCCGGCCTCGTCCTCGACCCGGCCCGCCGCCTCAGTGTAGTAAGCTTCGGCCGTCTCCTCGGCCTTGAGCGCCGCTTCAAACAGGACCGGGACGGCCGGCTCGGCCGGGAGCGTGACGCCGATCGGCGGCATCAGCGACGACTCGGGAACATCCTTGGGTTTGTCCGGGTATTTCTGGCCGAGCAGGCGCTCGAGGATCTTCTTGTGATGCTCCTCTTCGAAGGCCAGGAACTTCAGTTTCTGGATGAGCAGGAGGTTCTTCACCCGGCCCTGGAGCCGGGTGTAGAACGCGGCGGCGTCGATCTCCGAACGGATGGCGACGCCCAGGACCTGCCAGGCGGCGAGATTCTTGTCGATGGCCATGGGAACCTCCTCGGGTCCGTCCTCAGAACGCGACGAACTTGTCCTTGGGCGAGCCGCAGACGGGGCACTTGTCCGGCGCGTCGCCTTCCATGGTGAAGCCGCAGACAGAGCAGACGTGGATGGGTTTGAATTCGGCGTCCCGGCCCGATCCGACCGCCTCCCGGGCCGCCCGATAGATGCCTTCATGGACCTTCTCGGCGGCCAGCGCGTAGTTGAAGTATGTTTCCGCGCTCTTCTCACCCTGAAGCTGGGCTGTGGCGAGGTAGGCGGGGTACATCTCGGCGATCTCGAAGGATTCGCCGCCCGCGGCGGCGTCGAGGTTGTCTTTGGTCGAGCCGAGAGCGCCGAGGATCTTGACGTAATTCGTGGCATGGACCTGTTCGGCGTAGGAGTTGGCCTTGAAGATCCGGGCGATGTTGGGCAGCGTCTCGGTTTCGGCCTTCCGGGCGAAGGCGGCGTATTTGATGTGGGCCTGACTTTCGCCGGCGAGCGCGGCCTTGACGTTCTCTTCGGTCATCTTCTTCATGATGCGGTCTCCTTCTTCAAGATAGGATCTTCAGGAGATCCTGAGCATGGCTTGTATGGCGCCCCGGGCCCGGTCGGCGACGTCGCCGGGGACCTCCACCTTAGACGTGCCGGTCTCGAGGGCCCGCAGGACCTTGGCCAGCGTCGTCATCTTCATATGGGCGCAAAGGGCCGTCTCCCGGGCGGGATAGAACGCGATCGCGGGATTCTCCTTGGAGAGGCGGTAGATGATGCCCTTCTCCGTCCCGATGACGACCTCGCGCCGCGAGGTCGTCCGGGCTTCGAGGACCATCTTCCCGGTCGACAGGACCTTGTCGGCGAGCTCGATGACATCGAGAGGGCACTCGGGGTGGACCCAGACCTCCGCCTGCGGATGGCGGGCCCGGGCCTCCTCGATGTCCCGCGGGGTGAAGCGATGGTGGACGTAGCAGTAGCCGTCCCAGGCGATGATCGTCTTGCCGGTCTCCCGGGCGATATAGGCGGCCAGGTTCTTGTCCGGGACGAACAGGACCCGGTCGACCCCGAGCGAGTTCACCACGGCCACGGCGTTGCTCGAGGTGCAACAAATATCGCTTTCGGCCTTGACCTCGGCGCTGGTGTTGACATAACAGACGACCTTGAGGCCGGGGTAGCGCGCCTTCCAAGCCCGGAGCTCGCGGCCGTTGATCATATCGGACATCGGGCAGCCCGCTTCGATCTCGGGCAGGAGGACGGTCTTGCCCGGGGCGAGCACGGCCGCCGTCTCGGCCATGAAATGGACGCCGCAGAAGACGATGGTCGAGGCGTCCAGGCCGGCGGCCTTGCGGCTGAGCTCGAGCGAATCGCCGACGAAATCGGCGGCATCCTGCACTTCCGGCAGCTGGTAATTGTGGGCCAGGATGACGGCGTTCTGACGCTTTTTCAGCTCGCCGATCCTCGCCAGGATGTCCAACGTCTCAGGCCTTCCCGCCAAGCGGCTTGCCGCAGTGGACGCAGACCGCGTCGCCCTTCTTGGTGATGCCGCCGCAGGACGGGCACTCCTCGAATTCGACCCGGCAGGCCCGGCAGAAGGTTTTATCGCTCTCCTCGAGGGCCGTGTCGCAGTAGGGACAGGCGCAGCTTTCGTCGTGCTCGTGGCCGGCCGCCGCCGCGGACGCCTGGGGCGCCCGTCCGGCCTTCTTGTCCCGGTAGTTCTGGATGGCCTCGTGGAGGGCGTCGGCCCCGAGGTTGGAGCAGTGCATCTTGTTCTTCGGCAGCCCGCCGAGCTCCTCGGCGACGAGCTCGTTTGTGATGGCCATGGCTTCGTCGAGCGTCTTGCCCTTGGCCATCTCGCTGACCATGCTGGAGACGGCGATGGCCGCGCCGCAGCCGAAGGTCTGGAACTTGACGTCCTTCAGCCGGTCGCCCTCGACCTTGATGTAGAACGTCATCATGTCCCCGCAGACGGGATTGCCGACCTGGCCCACGCCGTCGGCGTCGGCGAGGACGCCCACGTTGCGGGGATTGGCGAAATGATCCATCACTTTGTCGCTGTACATCATGAGCCTCGTTGCTTGAGATAATCCGTATAGAGGGGGGACATGGCCCGGAGCCTCTCGACGATCGGAGGGAAGGCCTCGAACAGAGTGTCGATGTCCGCCCCGGTCGTGCCGTCGATCAGGCTGAAGACGAGCGAGCCCTGGGCGATGGCATGGTCGTAGCCCATGGCCAGGAGGACATGCGAGGCCTTGAGGGACTTGGACGTACAGGCCGAGCCGCTCGACGCAGCGATGCCCTTCATGTCCAGGAAGAGGAGCATGGCCTCGCCTTCCACGAACTCGACGCAGAAGCTGGCGTGATGGGGCAGACGGTCCGTCCGCGAACCGGTCACGACCACATGCGGGATGCGGCGGGG
>Ga0208980_10001792_pt1 | contig 13028 bp, 8 predicted proteins | sample WetSurMetagenome_3_FD_187993 | JGI IMG/M metagenome (GOLD analysis project Ga0208980, IMG submission 187993) | Wetland microbial communities from Twitchell Island in the Sacramento Delta, sample from surface sediment Aug2011 Site A1 Bulk (version 2) | ecosystem: Environmental > Aquatic > Marine...
GGCCTGTGGCCTATGAAGAAAAAAATTCCTGTTCTGAATCCCGAAAAGGACGAGCGCAAATCCGCCGAGGAGGAATTGCAGCGGGAACGCAATTTTGTTTCGGCAGTGCTCGACATTCAGGGCGCGCTGGTGGTTGTACTGGACACCGCCGGGAGAATTGTACGTTTCAACCGGGCCTGCGAACAGACTACAGGATTCGGTTTCGATGAGGTCAAAAACCGGCCCTTCTGGGAGGTATTTCTGGTGCCCGAGGAGGTGGAGCGGATCCGCGGGGTGTTCGAACAGTTGCGCTCGGGCAATTTCCCCAACAGCGCGGAAAATTACTGGCGGACCAGAAACCGCGGCCTCAGACTGATATCATGGTCCAATACCGCCATGGTCGACGCGGCAGGCACCGTCGAATATGTGATCGCCACCGGCATCGACATCACCGACAGGCGCAGAGCCGAAACGGAGCTGCGGGGAGCCCATGCTCAGCTGGAGCAGCGAATCGCGGAGCGGACAGCCGAGCTGGCGGCCATCAACGAGCAGCTGCTGGAGGCAGAAAGAAAGCTGCGCAGGCAAAACGAAATTCTTGCCAGGCTTGTTCGATACCAGGTTCCCGAAGAGGACGACGGCGCCGGCATGCGGATCCTTACGGAGGCCGCTACAGAAGCCCTCGAGGTGGAGCGGGCATCGGTCTGGCTTTTCAATGACCGGTTTTCGAGCATCGTCTGCCTGGACCTCTTCGAGAGAGGCCCTTACAGGCACTCGAGCGGAAATGAGCTCGCCGCGGTCGATTACCCGGAATATTTCAAGGCCCTCGGGGAACAGCTGGCCATTGCTGCGGATGATGCACGCAGCGACTCGCGCACCAGTGAATTCACTCCTTCTTATCTGAATCCATTGAAAATCACCTCCATGCTCGACGCGCCGATCTGGGTCGGGGGCCAGATGGCTGGGGTTCTTTGCCACGAGCATGTCGGCGAAGCGCGCCATTGGACGCTGGAAGAACAGCAGTTCGCCGCATCCCTGGCGGATTACGCCTCACTGATCCTTGAAGCTCAGCACCGGCGCCGCGCCGAGGCTGAACTTCAGCAGGCACACGCTGAACTCGAGCGGCGCGTGGAAGAGCGCACCGCCCAGCTGCGCGCGGCACAGGCTCAGCTGGTGCAGTCGGAGAAAATGGCCTCCCTGGGCATGCTGGTGGCCGGGATCGCGCACGAAATCAATACCCCCGTGGGCGCCATTCAAAGCATGCACGATACCCTTCAGCGGGCCGTTCAAAAACTGAAGGGGCTGCTCGGCCCGGTTTACCGGCGCGGTGAGCCCGATGCCGCTGCGATCGAGCCCATCATGAACATAATCGAGGATGCCAACCTGGTGATCTCATCCGGCTCAGACCGGGTAGCCGAAATTGTGCGGCGGCTGAGGAGCTTTGCACGGCTGGATGAGGCAGAACTTAAAATGGCGGACATCCACGAAGGATTGGAAGATACCCTGGCGCTCCTTCACCATGAGATCAAGCACGGAATCATGGTCAAAAGAAAATATGGCGAAATCCCTCCGTTTGCCTGCTACCCCGGGCGGCTCAACCAGGTGTTCCTCAATATCCTGATCAACGCCCGGCAGGCAATCGAGGGGCAAGGTGAGATTTCCGTTACGACCTACCGGGAAGGAAATAGGGCCGTCGTGGAGATTGCCGACAATGGCTCCGGAATAGCGCCTGAACACCTGAGCCGCATTTTTGATCCGGGCTTCACGACCAAAGGAGCCGGCGTCGGAACAGGTTTGGGCTTGTCGATATGCTATCAGATCATCGGGGATCATCACGGAGAGATCCGCGTTTCGAGCGAGGTCGGCAAGGGGACAGTCTTCAGGATTATCCTGCCGATGAATTTGAATCCGAATCCCGGATCTTCTGTTTAGGTTGCATGCCGGCCAACCGCATCCCGGTACAGTTGAGGGATTACCGATGCATTCAGGCCGGGAGGTTTAACGCTGTTCCGGATTCTGTTTCCGCGGGATTGATGTAGCCGCCCGGCCGCTTTACCCCTATAATCGGCGTTCATATGCAGAAAGACCTGCTGCTTCCGCCCAATGAGGTTCCGCAAAAAAAAGCCTGGAAATCCTGGAAAGGAATCGTGCTTGCTGCATTTGTGCTTGCGCTTGTCCTCAATCGCTGGCTGCCGGATATCCTGCTTGCGGCGTTTTATATCGCGGGAATGGCTGTAATTCTCAACCTGCTTTTTCACCTGTTCCGCCGTCTCAGGAACAAGGTTTTCTGGCGTGTACGCCACCGCATCCTCGGCTCATTCATATTCGTGGGTTTCATTCCCCTCCTGGTTCTCTTCGGTGTCGCCTATCTCTCCATCTACCTGCTGCTGGGCCAGCTGTCGGCTCACTACCTGCATGCTTCGCTGGACGAATTGATTCAGGAAGTCACTAGAATCAACCTGGACCTCGGACATCGGGTTGTTCCGCCGGTCTCCGGAGATGCCTTCCGAAAAACCGCGGAAACTGTTTTCGGCAAAAACGCGCCCGCTTTCCCAAAGCTTGCCGCGCTGTTGATGCGCAGGAAACATGATGGTTCATTGGAAAATATCGGGATCATCGATCCCCATGGAATCCTTTATGAAACCGCGTCCCCCGCTGCGGACAAATGGTTGCAGGGCAAAACGGATTTTGAAGGCTTGATCCTTTTGAAGGAGACCGGTCTGCTGGCCTCCCTCAGGCCGGCGCCTTCCGTCCCGGGTGCTTACCTTGCCGTTTTTGCGCCCCTCGACCTGCACGTCGAAGAAAGGCTCCAGCGGGAGAAGAACATATACCTGGCATTATCGGGGATGGGCACGACAGAGGTCCTGCAGAGAGAGGATGGCATCACAGTCCGCACGCGAAACGAGAGCGCCGGCAGCAGCGAAGCCGGGAGGAAGGCCGAAATCGGCGCCCTCAAAGAGCAGCTCAAGACCGACACCCGGCGGATGATCCTCTGGGCGGCTGTTATTGAATGCCGGGACTATATAACCGGAGAAACGAAACCTCTCGCCCTCGGAATCATTCGCGTTCCGCTCGAAACACTTTATCTTGGCTATCTCTCAGGTGCAGGCAACTACGGCGCGGGACAATACATTCTGAAGGGCATTGTTGTCCTCATGGGCGTCTTCGTTCTTGCGGAGCTGGTATCGCTCCTGATCGGAATCACCATCAGCCGGCGCATTACGCGTTCAGTGCACGATATGTACCTGGGTACGATGGCATTAAAAGATGGGAACCTTCAATATCAGATCCCCGTGCGAAGGGATGATCAGCTGGGGCTGCTGGCTCATTCTTTCAACCAGATGAGCTCCTCGATAACCCGGCTGATGGAAGAGGTGAGTGAAAAGAAAAGGCTCGAACAGGAACTGGAGATCGCCCGCGAAGTGCAGGCTGCGCTGTTCCCGAAGCAGTTGCCGCATCCGCGCGGTCTTTCACTCTTCGGAGGCTGCGAGCCGGCGCGTGTCGTCAGCGGCGATTACTACGATTTCATCCATGAAGACGATGCCCGGCTCCATATTGTTGTAGGGGATATCAGCGGAAAAGGGATCTCCGCTGCGCTGCTGATGGCCGGCCTCCAGGCCGCCATGCGAAATCAGCTTTCCAGCTTTCACCAGGCCGATCCGGCCGAAGTTGAGCGCCGGCTTTCGGCCGTCCTGGAGCAGTTGAACACGCAGATCTTTCTGAACAGCCCGAGAGAAAAATACGCGACCCTGTTTGCGGGAAGGTATGATGCCGAGTCCCGCAGGCTTTGCTACTGCAACGCCGGACACCTTCCGCCTGTTCTGCTCCACCACGGGGAGGTGAGGCGCCTCGAGGGCGGCGGGACAGTACTCGGCCTTTTCGAGAGCGCCTCCTACAAAGCCTCATCCACGGAGCTGGAGGCCGGAACGGTCCTGGCAATTTTTACCGACGGCATCACCGAGGCCGTCAACGATGCGGACGAGGAATTCGGGGAAGAACGCCTGGTGGAAGCGCTTCGGGAATCGGCGTCCCGAGCTCCCGAGGGTATCTACCGGCACGTAATCGCGCAGGTGCGGCTCTGGCAGGGCAATCTGAAGCAGCACGACGACATCACATTGATCATCGGGAAAGTGGAATAGAATCTGCGATGATCAGCGCCTTTTTCGGCATATGCCGGCGCAATTTTATTCCGGGATTTTCAAACTTTCTGAACCCCGGTTCACCCGACGGAAGGAGCAGAAGACCTCAATCCCCGGGGCTCGAAAAGGTCCCGGTAGCAAAGCCGTCCCTGCCCCTTGATAATCCATCTGGAACCGGACAGTCTCCCCTTACCAGCGGATGGTCACGTTGTACGAGCCGGAATTGTCGCGGTAATTGTCGTCGTTGACGCCTATCAGCAGCCGGCCGTATTCGTTCCGCTCGGTGTACGCGCGGTTGCGCGAACCGATGTACAGGGGCTCGGAGTCGCGCCCGTCACGGTAGCGAATCCTGGCGATGACCGCACCGACGCCCGCATCCTTGATCGGGTAGGTCGAGCTGCTGAGATTGGCGCTTCGGTTGCCGTTCGGGCCTGTGGAGCGCCCAACCCCGTATTCAATTTGACCTTCCGCCGTAATCTCAACCATCATGTTGGGTTCGAGATCAATGCCCGTGTCGGTCCACGCCTGGTTGGCGTAAAGGGCGATGGTTTTTTCGCGGCCCTGCGCGGGGGCGGTTGAACGGCGGTTCCAATCGTCATCCGAATAATCCCTATCGCGATTCACGGAGACATTGACGCGAAAGGCCCCGCGTGAATTCGCCATACTCCCATGATTGATCGTGAAATAGAGAGCGCCGTCCCGGTCCGCCACAAATTCACTCGAATGGCCGACATAGATAGGCGACGATCCGAAGCCCTGCCCGATGGTGGCGATCAGCGCGCCGTCGTTTTCGTTCGGCATGGGCGCATTGCGATCCCGTTGTCCGCGCAAACCGTCCGCAGTCACCGTCGTACGGCCGTCCAGGGTCACGGTTCCGCTGGCTTCCACACGCACCTGCTGGCCTTCATAAACTTCAATCGGCGAACGAACCCACCGGCTTCCCAGATTGACATCGAAGGTCTCGGAAGTTTCCCATTGGCCCTGCCCCGAAAAGGTGGAAGTATCCCCTTCCCGCCGATACTCGGAGTCGCGCGGCCCCCGCTGGGCTGTGTCGCGGTCCAGGACCAGACGCTCCACGCGTTCGGTCTTGAATTTGACTTGGTTGCCGTTGGTCAATTCAAAGATAAACTCGCCATTCTCATATCCAAGGAGAGTGCCTTTCCGCTCCCTCCCGTTTTTAAGATAAATCGTGTCGGCCAGGGCTGCGCCCGTCACGAATAATAGCAGTACAAGCGTGATCGCAGATTTTCGCATCATCCAATTCATCCGCCGCCCGAGACTTAATGGGCCTCAGGAACGAATGCCTCCGAAAATAGTTCTCCTGCCTGATGAATCGACACATTGTCCAGCAAACCCCTGATTTTCTCAAGTATAGCACAAGAACGGGATTGTGCGGCCGAGCGCAGCCCTCCCCGTAACCTGCAAAATTTGAGCTCATTTTGAACCGGCAAGCTGTATGATATGGGGAAATTGATTCCCGGAGGCATTCATGGCTACAAAAACCGTATTGCTTGTTGACGACGACCAGGATTTGATCGACATCTATAAAACCATTCTCGAACACGCGGGCTTTACGGTCCTTACCGCGGCCAACAGTGCGCAAGCCTTGCCTATTGCGAACTCAAATCCAATCGATGTTGCTGTCCTGGATGTGATGATGGATACACCCACCGAGGGATTTGAACTTGCACGCGCAATGCGGCAGAATGAGAAGACCATGCGAATCCCGCTCCTGATGCTGACCTCTGTCAACACTCACAATGAAGAGATCGGCTCCTTCGTGCGTTTCTCGGACCGCGACCGCGATCATGCCTGGCTGCCGGTGGACCGCTTTTTGGACAAGCCCATCAAGCCTGAGGATCTTGTCGCCATCGTCCGCACGCTTTCCGGCGCGTGGTCTTTTTCGCGCTGATCCCGGCAGAGCCGATAAATAAACTCGCAATACCCAGATCCTCTGCGAAAGTCACAGAGTTTGATAGTTCCAGGATTATTGAACGCCGACATACGCTGAATAAACGCCGATGAACGCTGATCAATAATGCAATGGTCGGCGTTCAAGCGCTGATGGAACTATCGCCTCACAGCATATCCGCGATGGCTACCCGTTTCAGCCTACGGGGCTGATGCTTTTATTCGCATCCCGGAATCTCTGATCCAGCCTCCCCATAAACTATTGATATAAATAATTAATTTTTTTATTGACAAATATTGTGAAATATTTCACAATGCGTATAGTTTCACAAAGGAGCTGGTCAGAGTGAAGACGGTGCCGCATCGAACGGTTGGCAGGCTCACGCTTTACTGGCGGACGCTTAGAGATATTGCCCGCGAGGACCAAAGCCATATCTATTCCCATTTCCTCGCCTCCCGATGCGGCGTGACTGCCGCCCAGGTGAGACGCGACCTCATGGTGCTCGGCTATACCGGAACCCCTGCCCGGGGCTATGACGTCCGCAAACTCAAGGATCATATTGAAGCCTTCCTTTTCCCGGCTGAGGAGCAGAAGGCCGTGCTGGCAGGCGTCGGCAATATCGGCCGCGCCCTGTTGAAGTTTTTCACCGCACGGCGGCCCGCACTTCGCATTGCAGCCTCTTTTGAAACCAATCCCGATAAATTCAACCGCGTGATCCAGGGCTGCCCTTGCCATTCCATCGAGAAAGCCGAGGGCATCATCCGTGATCTGGGCGCCACGGTTGGGATTATCGCCGTTCCGGACGAGGAAGCCCAATTCGTGGCTGATGTATTTGTAGCCTCAGGCATACGCGGGATTCTGAACTTCGCCCGTGCTCCGCTGAGCGTCCCTCCCGATGTATATGTCGAAGATATTGATTTGGCCATGTCCATGGACAAGGTAGCGTATTTCGCGCGCCAGTCCCTGAAGTCGGACAGATCAAAAGCAGTTCATTAAGGAGATCCATCTATGAACGACGTGGATACCATTCTGCAGAAGCACCCGCGAGCCGGGCGCGATGCACTCATTCCAATTCTTCAGGAAGTTCAGGAGCAGCAGGGATTCATTTCGCGCGAGGCGGTCGTCCGCATCAGTAAGCACCTTAACCTGCCTGCCAGCAAGCTTTACGGGGTCGCGACCTTTTATAACCAGTTCCGTTTCCAGCCCAAAGGCAAATACCACATCATGGTCTGCCGCGGCACGGCCTGCCATGTAAAGGGGTCCGACAGAGTACTGGAAATGGCGCAAAAACTGCTGAAGCTGAAACCGGGCCAAACGTCCAGGGACCGCCTTTTCAGCCTCGAGGTTGTTGCCTGCATGGGAGCTTGCGGCTTGTCTCCGGTTATGAACCTTAACGGAGAGTTCTACGCCAAAGTCACCCCAAAAAAAATGGTCAAAATCATACAGGAATGTAGGGAAACGGAGTCCAAAAATGGGCACTAATTCAGAAAACTCAAAAATGGACAATTCCGGCAAATGCTGGATCGATTTCCGCGAGGTCTCCGACAGCCTGCTGGCCGACATCAAAGCGGAGCCTTTTGTAAGCGCCCGGGCAAAGGGAGCAAAAGAAACAGCCTCGGTGCTGGCCGGTTTGAGGCGCGAGACCGTCGAGCGCCCCGTGATTTTCGTGGGCGCAGGAACCTGCGGGCTGGGTGCGGGAGCCGCGAAAACAATCGCGGCCGTTAAAGACTTCCTCGCGCAACATCAGCAAGCCGCCGATGTCGTCGAGGTCGGCTGCAACGGAATGTGCTCGGACGAGCCCATCGTCGACATCCAGGTCCCCGGCCGGGCGCGCGTCAGCTTCGGCACCATCACCGGAGACAAAGTGCCCGGACTGCTCGAGGCCGTGCTCCTGCAGAATCGCATCCCTGCCGAACTGGTTCTCGGTCAGTACCGCTCAACCTGCGCAAAACCGTGGGAGGGTGTCCCATCTTTGGATGAGCATCCCTTTCTCGCGCACCAGGTCCGCGTGGTTCTGGCAACCAGCGGCATTATCGATCCGGGAAATATCTCCGAATACATCGCCCGAGGCGGTTACAGTTCCATTGCCAAGGTTCTGAGGACCATGACCCCGGAGCAGGTCTGCGACCAGATTGAAGCCAGCGGGCTCCGGGGACGCGGCGGCGGCGGATTCCCTACCGGCAAAAAATGGAAGTTCGCCCGGGCCGCTGTCTCGGATCAGAAATATCTGATCTGCAACGCGGACGAGGGGGACCCCGGGGCATTCATGGACCGCGCCGTCTGCGAAAGCGACCCGCACCGACTGCTGGAGGGCATGCTGATCGCGGCCTATGCCATCGGCGCCACCAAAGCCTACATTTACATCCGCGCCGAATATCCGCTGGCGATCAAGCGCCTCAACGAAGCCTTTAAACAGGCCGAAGCCTGCGGCCTGATCGGCTACAACATTCTCAACAGCGGCGTCGATCTCTCGATCAAACTTAAAATGGGTGCGGGCGCTTTTGTGTGCGGGGAGGAGACCGCGCTCATCCACTCGATCGAGGGCAAGCGCGGCATGCCGCGCCCCCGGCCTCCTTTCCCGGCCGTTCAGGGACTCTTCGGCAAGCCGACGGTCATCAACAATGTTGAGACTCTGGCCAACCTGCCCCTGATCGTGGATCACGGCCCGGACTGGTATGCCGCGATGGGAACCCAAGGCAGCAAAGGAACGAAAGTATTCGCCCTTTCCGGAATGGTGCGGCGGACGGGTCTGGTTGAAATTCCGATGGGGACTTCCCTGCGCGAAGTCGTCTTCAATATCGCCGGCGGAATCCCCAATAACAAGAAATGCAAAGCCGTACAGATCGGCGGGCCTTCGGGCGGGTGCGTGCCGGAGGAACACATGGACATCCGCACGGACTACGAGGAGCTCAAGCAGTTCGGCACCATCATGGGATCCGGCGGTCTGGTTGTGGTCGACGAGTCCACCTGCATGGTCGATTTTGCAAAGTTTTTCATGGAATTCATCCAGAACGAAAGCTGCGGCAAGTGCATCCCATGCCGCGAGGGTACCCGCCGGATGCTCGAAATCCTCGAGGCGGTGACCCGCCCGCGCCGCAAAGAAGACGAACTCGACGCTTTACTGCGCGTCCAGGGGATCATGCACCTGCAGAAGCTTGGGGAAACCATACGCGCCACAAGCCTGTGCGGCCTGGGCCAGTCGGCCCCCAACCCGGTGCTGAGCACGCTCAAATGGTTCCGCGACGAGTACGAGGCTCACATATTCGAGCGCCGCTGCCCGTCCGGTTCCTGTAAAGAGCTGGTGGGAGCTCCCTGCCAGAACGGGTGCCCGATCGGGACCGAAGTCTGGCGTTATGTCGCCCATATTTCGCGGGGAGAGTACGACGATGCCTACCGCGTCATTCGCGAAGCCAATCCGTTCCCGTCCGCCTGCGCCCGTGTGTGCCATCATCCCTGCGAACAGGTTTGCCGCGCCGGCGCAACCGGGGGCGAGCCGATCGCGATCCGGACGCTCAAGCGCTTTGTGGTCGACACGGTGGCTCCGCCGGATAAGTTCGCGGTCCCGATGACCCGCTCGGATGCAGCCCGCATCGCCGTAATCGGCGCCGGACCGGCCGGCCTGACGGCCGCCAATTCCCTTTCGGTCCTCGGCCATAAGGTCACCTTGTTCGAACGTGAGGCACAGGCCGGAGGGATGCTTTTCGCCGGGATCCCCGAATACAGGCTTCCCCGGGAAGGGCTCCGGAAGGAAATCGCGGCTCTGATGAATCCCAACATCGACGCGAAGTTCGGGCAGGCCCTGGGCCGCGACTTCACGATCGACAAGCTCTTAGAGGATGGCTATAAAGCCGTATTCATCGCCACAGGGTCGCACCTCAGCAAGAAACTCGACCTGCCGGGCGAAGACGTATCCGGGATCCTGCCCGGCATCGAGTTCCTCAAGGCGTATAACCTGCACGGCATATCTCTCGCGCGCGGGCGCGTGGGGATCGTTGGCGGCGGCAACTCGGCTATGGATGCGGCCCGTGTGGCGATCCGCCAGCCGGGGGTGGAAAGCGTCACCGTATTTTACCGCCGCACGCGGGACAACATGCCCGCCTACAGGGAGGAGGTCGAAGCCGGGCTGGCTGAAGGCGTTATCCTGGAAACGCTGGTCACGCCCGTGGCCGTTCTCAGCAAGGACGGCCGCCTGACCGGCATTCGCTCCCTGCGCAACGAACTGGGCGCCCGGGATTCCTCGGGCCGCCGCAAGCCCGTGCCCATCAAAGGCTCCGAATTTGACGCAGCCCTGGACACGCTGATCGTGGCTATCAGCGAGGAACCCGAATCGGCCGGCCTGGAAGGAATCGGGCGGACAAACTGGGGGACGATCGCGATCAATTCCGAGTCGTTTATTACCGATCAGCCCGGTGTCTTCGCCGGAGGCGACGTGGTGACCGGCCCGAGCACCGTAATCGCCGCAATCGCCGTAGGCAAGCAGGCAGCCACGATGATCGACCGCTACGTCTCCGGCAAGCTTATGAAGGTACTGCCCAAGGTCAAGCTCCCTTCCGTCTATGTGGAACCGTACATGGATGTGGACGAAGAAACCGGTGAAGTCTTCCGGCTGGAGGTGCCGTTACTCCCTGTGGTAGAGAGGAAGAAATGTTTCGCCGAAGTGGAGTTGTGCCCCACCGAGCAGCAGGTCCTCGCAGAAGCGCGGCGATGCGCGCGCTGCGATCTGGACTTCACACAAGTGCAGTGACCGTATCGACACATGGATTGAGGTGACACATGATAGAAATGCAAGTGGATGGCAGGATGATGGAAGCCCGGGAAGGCGAGACGATCCTCTCGGCTTTGAAACGGGAAGGAGTTCATGTCCCGACGCTGTGCAGCATGGAAGGGCTTCTGCCGAGCGGCGCATGCCGGATGTGCATAGTGGAAATGGAGGGGCCGGGCAACTTTGTCCCCGCATGCTCCTTTCCGGTCGCCCCGGGGATGAAGATTCTGACACGGTCGCCGAAAGTGCTGGACGCCCGCAGGACGATCGTGGAATTGCTTCTCAGCAATCACCCGGATGACTGCCTGTACTGCTCCCGGAGCGGGAAATGCGACCTGCAGAAGCTTTCCCGGGACATGGGCATCCGCGAGCGTCTGTACCGCGGCAAGCGGAATGAAAGGGAGAAGGACGTATCCGGACCCATTATCCGGGATCCCGACAAATGCATCCTGTGCGGCCGCTGCGTGCGCATTTGCGAAGAAGTCCAGGCCGTCGGCGCCATCGATTTTGTCGGCCGCGGCTCCAAGGCGTACATCGGAACCGCATTCGACCAGGGACTGAATATATCGACGTGCATCAACTGCGGGCAGTGCATCGTGGGATGCCCGACAGGCGCCCTCAGCGAGCGCTCGTACCTGGAGCCCGTAATTGCGGCTCTTGCGGATCCCGAAAAGCTGGTCGTTGTCCAGCACGCGCCCTCCGTCTCAGTTTCTCTGGCGGAGGAATTCGGAATGGAACCGGGTCAGGACGTCGACGGGAAAATGGTAGCCGCCCTCAGGCGGGTGGGATTCGACCGGGTTTTCGACACGTCTTTCGCCGCGGATCTGACCATTATGGAGGAAGCTTCCGAGCTGGCTCAAAGGATTCAGCAGGGAGGCAGGCTGCCGATGTTCACCAGCTGTTCCCCGGGCTGGATCAAGTTCGTAGAGCAGTTTTATCCCGAATTCATCCCGAACCTCTCGACCTGCAAAAGCCCCCAGCAGATGCTGGGAGCCGTCATCAAGAGCTATTTCGCCAGCCGCGAATCGGTCGACCCGTCCCGCATTATCAGCGTTTCGATCATGCCCTGCACGGCCAAGAAGTTTGAGAGCGGCAGGCCCGAAATGGCGCCGGGGCATATCCCGGATGTGGATTATGTGCTCACGACCCGCGAATTGGGACAGCTGCTGCGCATGTGCGGCATTGATCTGCTGGCGGTTGAGCCGCAGACCGCCGACACGCCTTTCGGCGAGCGTTCCACCGCCGGCAAAATCTTCGGCGCCAGCGGCGGAGTCATGGAAGCCGCCATCCGCACGGCACATTTTCTCCTGACAGGCCAGGAGCTGGCAAAACTCGAAATGCAGCCGATTCGGGGCATGAAAGGAGCTAAGGAAATCCGCGCAAAGATCGGTGACCTGGAAGTCGGAGCCGCCGTCGCCAGCGGTCTGGGCAATGCCCGCAAACTGCTGGATCAGATCCGGGCAGGCCGGAAAGACCTGCACTTTGTCGAAATAATGACCTGTCCCGGCGGATGCATCAACGGCGGAGGCCAGCCGATCGGCGCCGATCCCAATGCGGTCCGCGCCCGCATGCAGGCGCTGTACAAAATCGACCAGACCGAAAAAGTCAGGGTCAGCCACAAGAATCCCTATATTACCCGGCTTTACGAGGAGTTCCTGGGCAAGCCGTTGGGCGAGAAGAGCCACCACCTTCTTCATACTCACTACACCTCCAGGGAAGTCCTATAATGGATGCGGGCGGCTCCCGGGAGCCGCCCGCATCACCCCGGGGGGAGAAACAGGCAAGGGAGATTACGAGAGTGAAAAAGAAAATACTGGCAGTGGACGACGATGTGGATCTTCTCGAACAAATGACGGCCGTGCTGGCCGCGGAGGGCTACGACGTGACCACAGCCGAAGGGCAGTCAGCCGGCGAGGAAGCCTTGCTCCGGATGAAGCCTGATCTTGCCATCCTGGATCTTATGATGGAGGAGAAGGATTCCGGTTTTGTACTCGGCTACCAGATCAAAAAGATTTATCCGAATACTCCGGTGATTTTGTTGACTGCCGTCGCCGGGGCGACGGGATTAAGCTTCAACACTCAGCATCCGGAAGGGCAGTCCTGGATCAAAGTGGACAAAATTCTGGACAAACCCGTCCGTCCGGAGCAGCTTAAGTCCGAGGTTCGCCGACTACTCGGAGAAGCGCCGGAGGGAAAAGCGGGCGGGCACTATTAAGCGCTACAAAGGGCAACTATGCAA
>Ga0208980_10001793_pt1 | contig 13025 bp, 11 predicted proteins | sample WetSurMetagenome_3_FD_187993 | JGI IMG/M metagenome (GOLD analysis project Ga0208980, IMG submission 187993) | Wetland microbial communities from Twitchell Island in the Sacramento Delta, sample from surface sediment Aug2011 Site A1 Bulk (version 2) | ecosystem: Environmental > Aquatic > Marine...
ACAGGGTCTTCCCGACGGGGACGTTTTGTGCCAGGACGACGTTGTTGCGCTGCGGCTGATCGACGGGCTGTATGGTGACCTGGGCGTTGAGCTTTACCTGCGCAAGGGCGGCCTGGGCCTTGTCAAGGGGCATCCCGACGACGTTGGGCACGGGCTGCTGGGCCGGCGCCGTGTACCTGCCCACGACGATGGGCACCATCGAACCGGGCGGCAGGGTCTTCCCGGCGGGGACGTTTTGTGCCAGGACGACGTTGTTGCGCTGCGGCTGATCGACGGGCTGCATGGTGACGGCGGCGTTGAGCTTTGCCTTGGACAGGGCGGTCTGGGCCTCGGCCAGGGGCAGCCCGACCACATTCGGGACGGGCTGCTGGACTGGCGCCGTGTATCGGCCCACGACGACGGGGACGCTGGAGCCCTTGGCGAGATTTGTGCCGGGGGGGACCTGTTGCTTCAGAACGATATTGTTTTTGTTCGGGTCCGCTACGTTTTCCTGGGTCACGACGGCGTTGAAGCCGGCCGAGACCAGGGCCTTCTGGGCAATGTTCAGGGGCATCCCCGCCACGTTCGGGACGGGCGGCCTGACCTGTGCGAGGGCCGCCGGAACGACAAGCAGTAATGCCGCTATCACGGCGATCAGAATTTTAACGTTCCTCATAAAACCTCCTGGGCAGACTGACGATTGTGCTTGTTGATACCTGATTGGCACTTATCAGCCAGCAAAGGGTGTGCCAGACGGGGATCCTCCGGTGCGCGGCCAGAATAAGATTGACTCCCGGGCGGGGGCTGTAATAAAAAGAGCCAGGCAACCCATTGGAATCGGAAGAGGAATCTTGGCGACAAAAAAACTGTTCATTCGGACCTTCGGCTGCCAGATGAACGTCCACGACTCGGAGCAGCTGACGGAACTCCTCAAGGGGTCGGGCTACGAGAGGACGGACAGTGCGAAGGACGCCGACCTCATCATCGTCAACACCTGCAGCATCCGGGACAAGGCAGAGCAGAAGGTCTACAGCGAACTCGGCCGGTACAAGCCCCTCAGGAAGGCCAAACCGCACCTGATCATCGGGGTCTGCGGCTGTGTCGCTCAGCAGCAGGGGGAGCGCCTGCTCGAGAAGATCCCCTGGCTGGATCTCGTCTTCGGGACACACAACATCCACCGCCTCCCCGAATTGATCTCACAAATCGAGAAAACGGGCAGGACCGTCGCGGAGACGGGCTTCCGGGAAACCGTGCCTTCCATCGGGATCCTGGCGCTGCCCGAAAAGGGATCCGTGAGCGCCTTCGTCACGATCATGCAGGGCTGCGACAACTATTGCGCCTTCTGTGTCGTGCCTTACCTGCGAGGCCGGGAGGAGAGCCGGAAATTCCACGACATCCTGGCCGAGGTGAGGGCCCTGGCCGCCCACGGCGTGAAGGAAGTGACGCTGCTCGGCCAGAACGTGAATTCCTACGGGAAGGGTCCCGGCAACGGCCACAGCTTTTCAGAGCTTCTCCGGGCCATCGGGCAGATCGAGGAGATCGAGCGCATCCGTTTCACCACCTCCCACCCCAAGGACCTGACCGATGACATCATCGACTGCTTCCGGAACGTGAAGGCCCTTTGCGCGAGCATCCACCTGCCCGTTCAATCGGGTTCCGATGCCGTGCTTGCAAGGATGAACCGCCGCTACACGAGCGCCGATTACCTCGATTGCATTCGCAAGTTGAGAGAGGCCAGTCCGGACATCGCCATCAGCTCGGACATCATCGTGGGTTTCCCCGGAGAGACGGAGCAGGACTACCAGAAAACGCTTGACCTGATGGGAAAAGTTAGGTTTGATACCTTATTCTCGTTCCAGTATTCCGAGAGAAAGGGAACGGCGGCTGTCGGGCTCGACGGGAAGGTAAGTCCCGACGAGAAACGCAGACGGCTCATCGAGCTCCAGGCCCTCCAGGACCGGCACACCCAGGAGAAAAACGACACCCTGGTCGGCAGGACCGTTGAGGTCCTCGTGGAGGGAACGAGCCGAAAAACCTCCCGGGACGTGATGGGCCGCACGAGAACGAACAAGATTGTGAACTTCACAGGCGACAGGGATCTCGTCGGGAAAACCCTGCAGGTCCGGATTGTGGAAGCCTTTTTGCATTCCCTTCGCGGTGAGATGCTGTACTGAACCGGAGGTATTCGTAGATGTTTGTGGAAATGAAGGTGTCCGGTCTGACCATCGACCCGCTGACCAACACCCCCATCGTGATCCTGAAGGATCTGGAGGGAAAGCGGGCGGTGCCCATCTGGATCGGCCTCTTCGAGGCGAGCGCCATCGCCACGGAGCTCGAGAAAATCAGCTTCTCGAGGCCCATGACGCACGACCTGATGCGGGACCTTCTCAAGATCCTCGAGGCGAAGGTCAACCGGATCGAGATCATCGATCTGCGGAACAACACCTTCTTTGCCTGCATCCACCTGAAGCGAAACGGTGATACCCTCATCGTCGACTCGAGGCCGAGCGACGCCATCGCGCTTGCCCTGAGGGTCAACTGCCCGATCTTCATCGACGAGAAGGTCATCGAGAAGTCCCGCAACATCGACTTCGCCAAGAAGGTGGACGAGCTCGACAAGAAGAAAACGGAAGAGCTCAAGGAGTTTCTGGAGAACCTTCCCGAAGAGGATTTCGGGAAGTACAAGATGTGACGGCGCGCTCACATCCGGAAGAGGCCCCGAGGTGGAAGAGACACGACGCATCTATCTGAAAATGGGGGATAAGGTTACCCACCTCCGCTACCCCCACTGGGGCACGGGTGAAGTGGTGGAGGAACGAAACTCCCTCGTGCTCGGCGGGAGCTCTTATGTGAAGATTGTCTTCAAGGACGGCCTCATTCGCGTTTTCGACAACAACTTCGCCAACGCCTGGTGCTGTTACTTCGCCGGGATCCGACGCTGCACATGATCGAAACGACCTGTTTGCCACTGAAACGCATAAAGTAGTCATAAATATGGTTTTTATGGACTTTTTTGCGCGTTTTCGTGGCTATTTTTATTGGGGGCTGATATAAGGCAGGTCGATGGATAAGGCCATTGACGCATTCGGGCTCCACCTGGCGACGGAAAGGAACCTGAGTCCGCACACCCTGCGCAGCTACCTGGCGGACCTCCGGCAGTTCCGGCAGTATCTGGAGGAAAACGGCCTGATCCCGCTGGATGCGTTGGGGCGTGGACGGCTCGAGGCCATCGACCACGTGGCCGTTCGTTCTTTTCTCAGCTCGCTTTACCGCCGGAAGATCCGGAAGGTGACGATTGTCAGGAAGATCGCCGCCCTTCGCACCTTTTTCAACTACCTCATCCGGGAGGGCAGGGTCCGGGTGAATCCGGCCGAGATGGTCCAGGCCCCGAAGGCGGACAAATATCTCCCCACCTTTCTGCCGGTGGAGGAGATGTTTTCGCTTTTGAACCTGAAGTTCGCCGCTGATGCCGCGGGCAGCCGGGACCGGGCCATGCTCGAGCTCTTTTATTCCTCGGGCATGCGGGTGAGCGAACTGACGGGGCTCAACCTGGGCGACATCGACTTTGGACAGAGCCTTGTGAAGGTCCGAGGGAAGGGAAAAAAAGAGCGGATCGTTCCGGTGGGCGAGCAGGCCCTGCAGTCCGTGCAGAAATACCTGTCAGGACGGAATGAGTTCCTTCAGAAGCAGAAGGGGAGCGAGGCTGACCCGCCGCTCTTCCTGAGCCGCAGCGGCAGGAGGATCACCCCGCGGAGCGTGGCCCGGATCGTCGACCGATACGTCTTGCTGAGCGGGATCAGCAAAAAGGTGAGCCCCCACACGCTTCGGCACAGCTTTGCGACGCACCTGCTCGACGCGGGGGCGGATTTGAGGGCGATCCAGGAGCTGCTCGGCCACGCAAACCTCTCGACGACACAGAAGTACACGTCGGTGAGCGTGGCGAAGCTGATGGAGATCTACGATCAGGCGCACCCGAAAGCGAAATAGAGTGCCGAGCGCCAAGCGCCGAGCGTGGAGTCGAAGAAAGCCAGAAAGTCTCTTTTTCAGCACGCTGCACGCTAGGAGCTAGGCGCTGTCTGGGCCGTTTTACGACAAGTTATGAAGGATGAGCAGGCAATGGACATGACGTTTCACGGCACCACCATCATCGCACTGAAGCACAAGGACAAGGTCGTCGTTGCCGGCGACGGGCAGGTGACCTTCGACCAGACGATCATCAAGCACGGGGCACGCAAGGTCCGGCGGCTCTATCACAACCGGGTCATTGTCGGGTTTGCCGGCGCCACGGCGGACGCCTTCACGCTTTTCGACCGCTTCGACCAGAAGCTCGAGCAGTACAACGGCAACCTCCTGCGGGCGGCCGTGGAGCTGACAAAGGACTGGCGCACGGACCGGGTGCTCAGGCACCTGGAGGCCCTCATGATCGCCGTCAGCAGGGAAGACTTCCTCATCATCTCGGGAAACGGCGACGTGATCGAATCCGACGACAACGTGGCCGCCATCGGATCCGGCGGCCCATACGCCCAGGCGGCGGCGCGTGCCCTGGTGAAACACTCCGATCTCGATGCGGCCGAGATCGCCCGGGAGTCCATGCGGATTGCCTCGGAGTTGTGTGTCTACACGAACGACCGGATCACGATCGAGGAGATCGATCTCACCGAGGAAGAGCCGGCCGAACCCGAAAAAAAAGGAAAGCAAAGAAAGTAACCAACCATGTCGGCAATTGAACTGACCCCGAAGAAAATCGTCTCCGAGCTGGACAAGTACATCGTCGGCCAGGGCGACGCCAAGCGGGCCGTGGCCATCGCGCTGCGAAACCGCTGGAGGCGCCAGAACGTCCGGGCCGATCTGCGCGACGAGATCGCCCCGAAGAACATCATCATGATCGGCCCCACGGGCGTGGGCAAGACGGAGATCGCCCGCAGGCTGGCCAAGCTCGACAACTCGCCCTTCCTCAAGATCGAGGCATCCAAGTTCACGGAAGTGGGCTATGTGGGGCGCGACGTGGATTCCATGATCCGCGATCTCATGGAGATCGCCGTGAGCCTGCTCAAGCAGGAGGAGATGGGCAACGTCCGGGCCAAGGCGAAAGAAATGGCCGAGGACCGCGTACTGGATTTGCTGCTCCCCATGAAGCGGGCCGAGATCCGGAGCCCCGATGGGACGGAGACAACGGCGGATCAGGGCGAGGCGGGCTCCGTGGACACCCGCGAGAAGCTTCGCCAGATGCTTCGCGAAGGCAAGCTCGACAGCCGCGTCGTCGACCTGGAGATCACCGAGAAGGCCGGGGGGCCCATGATCGAGGTTTTCTCGTCCTCCGGTGTCGAGGACCTGGGTCTCAACATCAAGGAGATGTTCGGCAACATCTTTCCGCAGAAGAAAAAGCGGCGCCGCGTGAGCATCCCCGAGGCGCTCACAATCCTCGAGGAAGAAGAGGTGCAGCGCCTGATCGACATGGACAAGGTGATCCGGGGGGCCCTCACCCGCGTCGAGCAATCGGGCATCATTTTCCTCGATGAGATCGACAAGATCGTGGGGAGCAACACCGCGCACGGGCCGGACGTGTCCCGGGAAGGCGTCCAGCGCGATCTGCTGCCCATTGTGGAGGGCTCGACGGTCAATACGAAATACGGCATGGTGAAGACGGACCACATCCTCTTCATCGCCGCCGGGGCCTTCAGCACGACGAAGCCGTCGGACCTGATCCCGGAGCTGCAGGGCCGCTTCCCGATCCGGGTCGAGCTCGACTCGCTCACGAAGGAGGACTTTGTCCGGATCCTCACGGAGCCCTCCAACGCCCTGGTGAAGCAGTACATCGAGATGCTGGCAACGGAAGAGGTGACGATCGAGTATACCGAGGATGCCATCGCCGAGATCGCCGAGGTGGCCACCATCGTCAACGAGCGCACCGAGAACATCGGCGCCCGGCGCCTCTACACGATCATGGAGACGCTGCTCGAGGAGATCTCCTTTGATGCGCCGGAGATGAAAAAAAGGGAAATCGTCATCGATGCAGCCTATGTGAGGGACAAGCTCGAGAATATCGTCGAGGACGAGGATTTGAGCCGCTACATCCTTTGAGAAGGGTAGAGGGTATAGGGTAGAGGGTAGAGGCGGTCCAAGGGACGAAATACAAGAATTCGAGCACATCCCCTCGACCCTCAACCCTCAACCCTCGCCCCTCGACCCGTCCGTGAACGGAACCTGATAAACCGATATCGAGGAGTGGAAGATGACCGATAAGCTGTTGGGTGCCCAGGAGCGGGCGGAGATTCTTCTCGAGGCGCTGCCCTATATTCGCCGGTTCTACAACAAGACGATCGTCGTCAAGTACGGCGGCCACGCCATGGTGGATGACGAGTTGAAGAAGCTCTTTGCCATGGACATCGTCATGATGAAGTACATCGGGATCAACCCCGTTGTCGTCCACGGCGGCGGGCCCCAGATCGGAGCCGTCCTGAAGAAGCTCGGGAAGGAATCGCAGTTCATCCAGGGCATGCGGGTCACCGACGAGGAGACCATGAACATCGTCGAGATGGTCCTCGTGGGCTCCGTGAACAAGGAGATCGTGGGGCTCATCAACCGCAACGGCGGCAAGGCCGTGGGGCTCTCCGGCAAGGACGGGAACCTGACCCGCGCCGAGAAGTACTACCTCAACGAGGAGAAGCAGAAGGACATCCCGACGGAGATCATCGACATCGGGCTCGTGGGCAAGGTGAAGGAGATCAACGCCGATCTCATCATGTCGCTTGTGAAGGACGGCTTCATCCCCGTCATCGCACCGACCGGCGCAGGTGATAACGGCGAGACCTACAACATCAACGCCGATATCGTGGCCGGCGAGGTGGCGGCGGCCCTCAAGGCCGAGAAACTCGTCCTGCTGACGGACGTGGAAGGGGTCTGGGACGGCCGGAAGCAGCTCATCAACACGATGGATAACACCCGGGCCCTTCAGCTGATCGACGACGGGACCATCGCCGGCGGCATGTTCCCCAAGGTGAAGTGCTGCCTCAAGGCCCTGCGCGGCGGCGTCCGCAAGGCGCACATCGTCGACGGCCGGAAGAAGCACGCCATGCTCCTGGAAGTCTTTACGGACCAGGGCGTGGGGACGGAGATTGTTTTGTAAGGTGACAGGTGACAGGTAGCAGGTGACAGGTTCAAAATCTTACACCGCACCCTCTACCCTCCACCCTCGACCCTCAACCCCTTGCTGGTGAGCATTGGAGTCATGGTCGAACTTATAACTCGGCAGGCCAGGTGGAATGAATAGAGAAGAGCTGATCGCATCGTCGGAGAGAAACATCATCGGGACCTACAGGCGACAGCCTGTTGTCTTCGTGCGGGGCGAGGGCGCGCACCTCTGGGACACCGAGGGGAAGGAGTACGTCGACTTCGTCGCGGGGATCGCCGTCTGCAGCCTGGGGCATTCGCACCCGAAGGTGGTCGAGGCCATCTGCAGGCAGGCCGGCACCCTGATGCACGTCTCCAACCTCTACTACACGGAGCCCCAGGTCCGGTTTTCAGAGATGCTGGTGGAGAATTCCTTTGCCGACAAGGTGTTTTTCTGCAACAGCGGCGCCGAGGCGAATGAGGCGGCCATCAAGCTCGCTCGCAAATACGGCCACGACAACCTGAAGGGCCGCTACGAAATCCTCACCATGAAAGGGTCCTTCCACGGGAGGACTCTTGCGGCGATCACGGCAACGGGCCAGGAGAAGTTCCACGTGGGCTTTTCCCCGCTGCCGGAGGGTTTCCGGTACATTCCCTTCAATGACGTGCAGTGCCTTGAGAAAGCCGTATCGAAGAAGACTTGTGCCGTCCTGCTCGAGCCCATCCAGGGTGAGGGCGGCGTCCGGGTGCCCGACGAGGGCTATCTCAGGGCCGTCCGGGAGATCTGCGACCGCAAGGGCATCCTGATGATCCTCGACGAGGTGCAGACGGGCATGGGCCGGACCGGGAAACTCTTCGGCTACGAACACTACGGCGTCACACCCGACATCATGACGCTGGCCAAGGCCCTCGGCAACGGGATCCCCGTGGGGGCGCTCGCCGCGACGGAGAAGGTCGCTGCCAGCTTCGGCCCGGGAACCCACGCCTCTACCTTCGGAGGAAACCCGCTTGCCATGGCGGCTGCGGTCGCGACGCTGGAGACGATCCTGGCCGAGGGATTTCTGGAGAACTGCCGCAGAATGGGCGAATACCTCCAGGAGAGGCTCTGGTCACTGCGGAAGGATCACCCCGTTGTCCAGGATGTTCGAGGCAAGGGGCTCCTGGTCGGACTGGACCTCACCGTTGAGGGCAATTCCATCGTGAAGGCCTGCCTCGAGCGGGGGGTTCTCATAAACTGTACGTTTGATCATATCCTCCGGATGGTGCCGCCACTGGTTATCACGAGGCAGGATGTGGACAGGCTGGTGCAAGTTCTCGATGAGGTGATGGAGCGTTGAAAAAAGATTTTCTGAGTGTCTACGATCTGACGAGGAGAGATTTCGACCGGATCTTCAGCCACGCGGCAACGCTGAAGGCCATGCTGAAGGACGGGATCATCTACCAGCCCCTGGCCGGCAAGACGCTGGGCATGATCTTCGACAAGTCCTCGACGCGAACGAGGCTTTCCTTCGAGGCCGGGATGTATCAGCTGGGCGGGCTGGCCATCTACCTCAACAGCCGAGACACGCAGCTGGGACGGGGCGAGACCATCGCCGATACGGCGAGGATCGTCTCGCGTTACCTCGATGCCGTCATGATCCGGACCTTCGCCCAGGAGTCCGTCGAGGAGTTCGCCCGGCATGCCACCATCCCGATCATCAACGGCCTGACGGATCTCATGCATCCCTGCCAGATCGTGAGCGACCTGTTCACCATCGTCGAGAAAATAGGCACCTACGAGGGTCTCAAGATCGCCTACGTCGGCGACGGGAACAACATGGCCAACTCCTGGATCGATGCGGCGGCAAAGCTTCCCTTCAAGCTCACACTGGCCTGTCCGAAGGGTTATGACCCCGACGCCCGCATCCTGGAGAGGGGGAAGAAGAAAGCCTCCAAAGGGGTTTCGCTCTATCGTGACCCCGTCCAGGCCGTGAAGAATGCCGACGTGGTATACACCGATGTATGGGCCAGTATGGGCCAGGAGTCCGAGCAGGAGGCCCGCGCGAAGATCTTTGAAGGATACCAGGTGAACCGGAAACTGATGCAGCACGCAAAGCCCGATGCCATCGTCATGCACTGCCTGCCGGCGCATCGCGGCGAGGAGATCTCTGCGGAGATCCTCGACGGGCCACTGTCCGTGGTCTGGGACCAGGCGGAGAACAGGCTGCACGTGCAGAAGGCGATCCTGGAGATACTGATGGGCAAGTAAGATGGTGTTCGATCCATGAAACCATTTTGCCGGCTCAAAAGCGCTTTGCGACGGTTCTAACGCTCATTGCGCTGCGGCCGCAAAAACTCGCCCTTCGGGCTCAGACAGTTTGCGCCGCGGTCGCTCCATTTCGCGAAGAACCGTTTGCGCAAAGACGCTTTAACTGATCCTTGCAAAACCGTTTCACGGATCATCAGTCTTTCATGGAGGAGGAACAAACAGTGTCGAACAAGGTAAAAAAAGTGGTTGTCGCCTATTCGGGCGGGCTGGATACGTCGGTCATCATTCAATGGCTGCTGGAAGCTTACCCCGGCTGCGAGGTCATCGCCTTTGCGGCAGACGTGGGCCAGAAGGAAGAACTCGACGGCCTCGAGCAGAAGGCCATCAGCACGGGCGCAAGCAAGTGCTACATCGAGGACCTGAGAGAGGAGTTTGCCAGGGATTTCGTCTTTCCCATGCTCCGGGCCAATGCCATCTACGAGGGGACCTACCTGATGGGGACCTCGATTGCACGGCCGCTCATCGCCAAGAAGCAGATCGAGATCGCTCACCGGGAGAAGGCTGATGCCGTGTGCCACGGCGCCACGGGCAAGGGGAACGACCAGGTGCGCTTCGAGCTCACCTACATGGCCCTGGACCCGGACATCCGGATCATCGCCGCCTGGCGCGACGACAAGTGGACCTTCACGTCGCGGGAGGACATGATCAACTTTGCGGCCAAGCACAACATCCCCCTTCCCGTGTCGAAGGACAAGCCCTACAGCTCGGACCGCAACTCCCTGCACATCTCCCACGAGGGCGGCATCCTGGAGAACCCCTGGAACGAGCCGACGGAGGACATTTTCACGATTTCGGTCTCCCCCGAGAAGGCTCCCGACAAGCCGACCTACGTGGAGATCGACTTCGAGAAGGGAAACCCCGTGGCCGTCGACGGCGTCAAGATGAGCCCGGCCACGCTGCTCGATCACCTCAACACCGTTGCCGGCGCAAACGGCATCGGCCGCGTGGACATGGTGGAGAACCGCTTCGTGGGCATGAAGTCCCGCGGCGTCTACGAGACCCCCGGAGGGACGGTGCTCTGGGCTGCCCACCGGGCCGTCGAGACGATCACCATGGACCGCGAGGTGATGTTCATGCGCGACGGGCTGATCCCGAAGTACGCCCAGCTCGTCTACAACGGGTTCTGGTACTCGCCCGAGATGAAGGCCCTGCAGCAGTTTATCGACTCCTCGCAGGAAAACGTTACGGGCACGGCGCGCCTGAAGCTCTACAAGGGCAACTGTATCGTCGTGGGGCGCAAGTCGCCGAACTCGCTCTACAGCGAGGACATCGCCTCCTTCGAGAAGAGCGGAGGCTACGAGCAGAAGGACGCCACGGGCTTCATCCGGCTCAATGCCCTGCGCCTGCGCATCGCGGCCTACCTCAGGAAGAAGAAGGGCAAGTAGCTTGGGGATCAACGGATGAGTCTGAAGCGGTTCGGGGTCTTTTCTCTTGACCCTGTACCCTGTACCCTGAACCCTATACCCTGAATTTTTGGTGATCCATGGGCGGAAAAACACGTAGAAAGCTCTGGAGCGGGCGGTTCACGGAGGAGACGGACCGGCTCGTGGAGGTCTTCACGGCTTCTCTTCCCTTTGACATGAGGCTCTATGACCATGACATCGAGGGGAGCATTGCCCACTGCCGGATGCTGGAGAAGCAGGGGATCATCCCTCCCGCCGACGCCGGTAAGATCCTCGAGGCCCTGGCTGAAATCCGGGCGGAGATCGGCTCGGGCGCCTTCCGGTTCGTGCAGACCGACGAGGACATCCACATGGCCGTCGAGCGGGGCCTCATCGAGCGGATCGGTCCCGCAGGCGGCAAAGTCCATACCGGCCGGAGCCGCAACGACCAGGTATCCCTCGACATGCGTCTCTACCTGAGAGACGAGATCGGGGATATCCTGAAGCTCGTTGCCGGGCTGCAGAAAACCTTCGTCGCCCTCGCCAGGAGGGAGCTTGACACCATCATGCCCGGCTACACCCACATGCAGAAGGCGCAGCCGGTGCTCCTGTCGCATTACCTGCTCGCCTTCCGGGAGATGCTCGGGAGGGACGCAGCAAGGCTTGCAGAGTGTCTGGAGAGGGTGAATGTGATGCCCCTGGGCTCGGCGGCCCTTGCCGGCACCAGCCTGCCCCTGGACCGGAAATACACGGCGAAGCTGCTGGGCTTCAAAGCGATCTCGGCCAACAGCATGGATGCCGTTGCCGACCGGGATTTTGTGGCCGAGTTCATCTTCGATGCAAGCCTTCTGATGATGCACCTGAGCCGCTTCTGCGAAGACCTGATCATCTGGTCCTCGGGCGAGTTCAGTTTCGTGGAGATCTCCGACGCCTACACGACGGGCTCGAGCATCATGCCCCAGAAGAAGAACCCCGACGTGGCCGAACTCGTGCGGGGAAAAACCGGCCGGGTCTACGGCAACCTCGTAAAGATCCTCACGGTCCTGAAGGGGCTTCCGATGACCTACAACCGGGACCTGCAGGAGGACAAGGAACCCCTCTTCGACACCGTCGATACGGTGAAGATGAGCCTTATGGTCCTCACCGGGATGGCCGGCAACCTCACCTTCAATCGGCCCAGGATGTCGGAAGAGGCCGCAAAGGGGTTCTCGACGGCCACCGACGTGGCCGAATACCTCGTTACCAGGGGGGTTCCCTTCCGGGAAGCCCACGGCATCGTCGGACGGCTCGTGGGTCATTGCATCGCCAAGGGGAAAGATCTCTCCGATCTGAGCCTCCGGGAATTCCGGAAATTCTACACGGGCTTCGATGAGGGTGTTTATGGCGTCATCCCCGTGAAAAAGGCCGTCAATGCCCGACAGACGATCGGCGGGACGGCGAGGAAGGAAGTGCTCAAGCAGATCAAGGAAGCCGAAGGGCAGGCGGGGAAGAAGGGTCGAGGGTCGAGGGGCAAGGGTAAAGGGGAATCGGCGTGAAAAAAAATTCGGTCTTTACGAAAGCCGTTATCATCATTATAATCCTGCATCTTTTTTCCCTTTTTCCGGCATGCGGAAAGAAAGGGGATCCCATCCCCCCGCAGCCGGAGAAGACGAAGACGGGCACGAGCACTCAACAGCCGGAGAGACCGGCCGGTGTAACGCCGGGCAAATAAAAAGGGATGTAGCGGATTCTCAGAATGAACTTTTTCAATTACCGCGACGACAGGCTCTGGTGCGAGGATGTTTCCATCGAGGCGATTGCCGGGAAAGTCGGCACGCCCTTCTACCTTTACAGCCACAGGACCCTGTTGCAGCATTTCCGGGTCTTCGACGGGGCCCTCCGGGATGTTCCCCACATCATCTGCTATGCGGCCAAGGCGAACTCGAACCTGGCCATCATGCGGATCTTCGTGAAGGAGGGGGGCGGTGTCGACATCGTATCCGGCGGCGAGCTTTACAGGGCTCTCCAGGTCGGTGCGGACCCGGGAAAGATCGTGTACTCCGGCGTGGGAAAGCGCATCGACGAGATCGATTTCGCCCTCCAGTCCAACATCCTGATGTTCAATGTGGAGTCCTCCGAGGAGCTGGGGGTCATCAACGAGAGAGCCGGCCTGATGGGGAAAAAGGCGCGGATTGCCCTTCGCATCAACCCCGACGTGGACCCCAAGACGCATCCCCACATCTCGACGGGGCTCAAGTCGAACAAGT
>Ga0208980_10001794_pt1 | contig 13023 bp, 16 predicted proteins | sample WetSurMetagenome_3_FD_187993 | JGI IMG/M metagenome (GOLD analysis project Ga0208980, IMG submission 187993) | Wetland microbial communities from Twitchell Island in the Sacramento Delta, sample from surface sediment Aug2011 Site A1 Bulk (version 2) | ecosystem: Environmental > Aquatic > Marine...
ATAGTTGTGCTAGTGCCGGTGCCGGTCACAACTCCTCCCGGCGTACGGGTTATGGTCCATATCCCGCTTGAGGGCAATCCGTTTAATAAAACACTTCCTGTGACGACTGTGCATGTTGGCTGTGTAATGGTGCCCACTCCCGGGGTCGAAGTAACCGGATTTACAGTCAGGTTAAATATTGCTTTTGCAGCTGTACAACCAGATCCGGCAGGAATATTGGTAGTCAGAGTAATTACAATAATTTTCCCAATATCTTTACTTTTTGGTGTGTAGGTAAATGAGAACGGGGATGCCGTCGCTGAAGTTGGAGACAATGTACCGTCACCATTCTCTGTCAGTGTTACTTTTGTTGCTCCGCCTCCAAAGATATTTCCGCTTACGGTTACAGGTGTAAGGCCACATACACTGCCAGTGGTACTGCTCAAAGTTACCGTTGGAGGATTTACACATTGTCCGGATCCTTCTAATGAGATGATTAAAAGGAGACTTACCAGGATAAAATCACACGGAATATGAAATTTCTTATTAAAAATTTTATTATTCTGAAAACCAGGTTTCATCTTGGACTTGATAATTTCACAAACCCTGACAATACTACCAGATCTTATTCATGTGAAACAACATTATTCCCAGCAACACATTATTGAACAATAATCGGCTCATAAAGTTTAGAGTTCATCGGGTATTTTGTGTTATACTTTTTTTGTGTTTGATTGCATAATTTACATATCGGCCGGTATATGGAGAGTTTGTCACTCTTATATTCCCAGTTGATTCATCAACGCTTTGCGGGCAAGAAAAATTCTGCTTTTGACAGTTCCCAGCTTAAGATTGACCGAATCTGCAATTTCCTGGTATTTGTATCCCTCAACATACATCTTAAATGGTATCCTGAACTTAATATTTAATTGCTCAACGCATTGTTTTAATTCAATAAACGAATAGGCTGAATGAGGGTTATCTGAATCTGAAGCCGGGGTGCTGTTAATGAAAAAGGAATCGTCAGTGCGATCACAATAGGTGTTCTGAAGAACGTTATGCCTGTAATTGTTAATAAAGGTATTTCTCATAATTGTGAAAGTCCAGGCTTTTAAGTAACCTCTGTCTTCAAATTTATCCCGGTTTAATAATACTTTCAGGAAAGTTTCCTGTATAAGATCCTTTGAATCCTCACTATTTAACCTGAGACGATTTGCATACTTTAATAAACTTTGTTCAAGCTCTGGAAACTGATTTGATAATTCGACTGCTGTCATATATCGGGGTTTAATATTGTGCATAAATTGGCCAGGGTGACTTTAGCGGATAATTTCGCAAAAATGCTTCCGGACAAATCACCCGGGTACAATTTTAAAGTTCCTGTTTATTCCGACTGGTTTAGTGTTCATTTATTTAAAAGGTAGAATATACCAGCAAGCGGATCTATAATCGGGAAATCAGGTTGCGGATCTCATCTTTTGTTTTACCTAATTTAATCTGGAGTCGTCCCAGCATCTCATCCTGTTTCCCTTCGACCAACAATAAATCATTATCTGTTAGCAAAGAAAATTTTTGTTTCAGTTTCCCTTTTATCTGGTTCCAGTTACCTGTTATTTCAGTTTTTGTTTTCATGATTTTCTGTTTTTAGAATATTAATATTCATTGTACAAAGTTGAGAAACCAGAGTGTATTGAGTGTTACAGAACTTTAGTAAAAAGTTACATGATTCACACATTTTATACCCGCAGTATTGCTGGAATCTAAATTTCAGGAGCTGATAGCGGCACTGGTTCTGAAGAAAGGCAAATAAGAAATTAAGTGCATCAACTAATTTCAGAAAAAATTCAATTTACCCGTAAATAGTTTATACAAAAAAACTTAAAGTTGAGGATCACATTTTCTGTATATACCATTCCAGTGTTTTTTCTATTTCCCGGGTATGAAGAATTGTGCCAATAACCTTATGTAATCTTATGAAAGCAGTTTCACTCTTGACAATATAATCGGAAGCTTTATGATGCATACATTTTATAGCCACCTCAATACTATCCTGTGAGGACAGCATCACTACCGGAATATCAGGATTGATTGCTTTTATTTTGTCAAGGGTGCGAATTCCGTTCATTGCGTATCTGTTTACGCTGTCAAGGAAATAATCCAGAATAATCAGATCAGGATTACCAGACAAATTCTCAATACAAGTTTCCCCTGTAGGATATGTCTCCACAGTAAAATCGGTATACTGCAGGAATTCTATTTTTAATAGTCTCAAATAGAGGGCATCATCATCCACCACAAAAAGCTTTACATTTCTTTTGTTATTCATCTCTTGGTATTTTTTATCAGGCTAACTTCCTCCTCCACTTCTATGCAGGCTTTATTACAAACATTTTCAAGCTGCATAATCAAATCATGAATTTTGTGTGCCTCTTTCCGGGTACCGGCAAATTCCTGAATTTGTTTTGCCATATTCTCGAACTCAATATCTATTCCAACAATTGAAAATGAGGGGATAATCTTATGTGCCGTTTTGTATAATAAATCCCAGTCTTTAGTGTGCAGGCTTTGTTTCATTGTCCTGATTAAGTCAGGAGTTTGTTCCAGATAGAGTGAAAGCAAATCCATCATTAATGCAGGATTGGATTTTGTATGAAGGCGCAAATAATCCATATTTATGCATTTTGAACCAGCACATTTCTCATTTAACTTTTCTGAATGTTCATTAGGCAGCATGTTTTTTTTAACGAAGCTGGCAATTTTGCTATACAACAATCTGTCATCAACAGGCTTTGCGATATAATCATTCATCCCGACAGATTTGCATTTTGCCAGATCTACTGTAGTTACATCAGCCGTCAGGGCGATGATCGGTATACTGGAATTCATTGTAAATCGAATGTATTCTGTTGCTTCAAAACCATTCATTTCAGGCATCTGCAGGTCCATCAGGATAATATCGTAAGATTTAGCCTGTAGCATTTCAATGGCTATTTTCCCATTTGCAGCAATATCGCATTCAAATCCGAAATCATCGAGGAGTGTTCTCATTAATAATTGATTGAGTGAAATATCCTCTGCCACCAATACTTTTATATTTGTTATGTCGGGATCCAATTCAACCAGGGCAGGTTCCATTCCGGCGTTCGTATTCGTTTTCTGGAAAGGCAAAATGAAACTAAAAGTTGAACCCGTACCAATGCTGCTTTTTACAGTAATGGTTCCACCCTGATGTTCCACTAATTGTTTAACAATGGCGAGTCCTAGCCCTGTCCCTCCGTAGAGCCTGGAAGTACCACTGGATGCCTGCTGAAAATTTTCAAAAATATTTACTATTTTATCTTCAGCTATTCCGATTCCGGTATCAGCAATGGAAAATTGAATTGTTACTTTATCCTCATCTTCATTCAGGAGTTGAATACATGCCTTAATTGTCCCTTTTGATGTAAACTTTACGGCATTGCTCACAAGATTTAAAATGATCTGGTGCAGACGCACCGGATCGCCAACAAGAAACTCCGGAATCCTGTCATCATATTCTTTAACCAACGTTAAATTTTTCTCCTGGATTTTTGTCTCAAATAAATGAAGCATTGCGGATATGGACAATGACATTTTGAAAGGTATCTGTTCAAATGTCATTTTTCCGGCATCTACTTTTGCAAGGTCGAGAATGTCATTTATGAGCACAATTAATGCATCTCCGCTCATTTTTATTGATGTCAGATATTCACTTTGTTTTGCTGAAAGATCTGTTTTCAGCAGCACTTTTGTAAATCCGATAATCGCATTCATTGGGGTACGGATTTCATGACTCATATTCGACAAAAACTGCTGTTTCGCTTTCACAGCATTTTCTGCTAACCTGGTAGCGTTCTCAGCTTTTGTTCTTGCTTCTTCAGCCAGTTCAGTTGCCAGCTCCGCAAAAACTATCGCTTCTGTCAATTCTGTAGAGATCCTTTTCTGTTCAGTAATATCTCTTGCCACAACTACTGCACCAAGAACATTACCTTTGTCATCTTTGTAAACAGATCCATTGAATAAAACATCGGTAAGTTTGCCATCTTCATGGCGAAGTGTAAGCGGAGAATCGGTCACAGAACCGTCTGCAAAAACTACCTGATAAACTTCCCTGGCCTTTTGCGGTTCAGTGAAATAAATAAAGAAGTCGGTGCCAGTGAGTTTCTCACGGGTAATACCTGTTATGTCCACAGTAGCCTGATTCATATCTGTGATCTTACCTTCGGGGCTGATAGTAAGCAATGGATCGAGACTCGCTTCAATTAGACTCAGAGAATATTGTGAAGCTAATTTTAATGAATAGCTTAACTTTTCAAGTTCTTTATTTGCAGTTTCCCGTTTTTCTTTTTCTTCGTTTTGATATAAAAGTTCTTTGTCAGCAATGATTAACTCAGCTGCCCGTTTACCCTTTTCTTCGTTTTGATATAAAAGTTCTTTGTTAGCAAGTATCAACTCCGCCGCACGTTTTTCCTTCTCTTCGTTTTGAAAGATAAGTTCTTTGTTAGCAATGATCAACTCTGCTGCCCGTTTTTCTTTTTCATCGTTTTGAAAGGCAAGTTCCTTATTAGCTATGCTTAACTCTATTGCCCGCTTCTCTTTTTCATCGTTTTGAAAGGCAAGCTCTTTATTGGCTGCTCTCAATTCTGTTGCCAATTTCTGTTCTGCAATGTCCCTTGCCACGACTACTGCACCCAGAACATTTCCGGCTTCATCTTTATAAACGGATCCATTGAATAAAACATCGGTAAGCTTACCCTTTTTATGTCGGAATGTAAGTGGAGAATCAGCAATAAATCCATTTTCGAATACTGAATGGTAAACATCTCGCGCTTTTAGGGGTTCGGTGAAATAATCAAAGAAATAGGTGCCAAGAATTTCTTTACGTTCAAAACCTGTAATGTTCACTTTTGCCTGATTCATGTCAGTAATTATACCATCTGTGTCGAAAGCAATTAAGGGGTCAAGGCTGGCTTCTATCAGACTGCTGGCATATTGGGATTCATGTAACTTTGTTCTTTCCATTATGTGTATAAAATTAGGCCTTTATGAAAATGTATTGATTCATGCTCATCTGGTGTTAATTGCCGATTTCCTCAATCGGGAGTCGTATTTTGCTCCTTAAATTTTTAAAATGAGAAGGAGTAAGGCCTGTAAACTTTTTAAACTGATTAGACAAATGAGCTACACTGCTGTAGTGTAACTTCCATGCTATCTCAGTGAGGTTAAGTTCCTCATAGATTATAAGCTCTTTAACCCTCTCTATTTTATGAGCAATGATGAATTTTTCGATTGTGATTCCCTGCACTTCTGAGAATAAATTAGCCATGTATGTATAGTCGTAATCCAACTTCTGGCTTAAATATTCTGAAAAATTAATCTTTGGTAACTCATCATCATAATGAATCATCTCTATGATTACATTTTTAATCTTTTCGATAAGAACAGCCTTCTTATCATCCATCAGCTCAAGTCCTGATCTGAGCAGCACAATTCCCAATTGTTCACGCTGTTCAGCTGTGAGAGATTCCATAATTTCAACTACCCCCAAATCAACAATAATGAAGTGAAGTCCGAGTTTTTTCAATTCTTCTTTCACCAGCATTTTGCATCGATTGCTGACCATATATTTAATAAAGAGTTTCAAATAGCATTTTTATTAAATGAAATTTATATAAATCATTAAATCAATGGCAGATACAGTTATAACTGCCGGGGTTTCCCTATTTATCGCTATCATTTGGATTTGATTTTTTTCAGTATCGTCGGTATTTTTAATAATGGAGGCATATTGTCTCCTAACAAAAATCCCCAGGGTTTCAGAGGTTCTATATGGTCACAGATTAGTTTCACAATTGCGAGTAAGGGCATTGAAAGGAACATTCCAGGAATGCCCCATAATGCATTTCCGACGAGAACAATTATTACAGAGAAAAGGGCATTGATCTTTATTTTAGAGGCAACAATATAGGGAACGATATAGTTATTGTCTATCAGCTGAATAATATAATATGCTACAAGAACATAAAAGGCGTACCATGGTGATGATTTAGTAACGAACGCAACCATCATAGGCAATGCTACTGCAATTATTCCACCAATATATGGTATGATGTTAAGCAATGCCGCAAGAATTCCCAGAATTACTGCGTATTCAATACCCAGTATCAAAAGAGCGGCAGTATTCATTACTGCCATCATTCCTGCTTCGATAACCAGGCCTACAAGATAGCGTTGAATAACAGTTTTGATTTGAGTAACTATCTCCCTCACATGACTTTGATAGTTCGCACCAGACAGTCTACGAATAAATTCAATTAATAAAGGCTGGTAAAATAATATTATAAAGATGTAAAAAGGAACTAATAATAATACTACCAAACCGTTGCCGAGAATAACAAGCGTTTGTCCGATAGCCGCTGTACTGGAGTTCATTAGTTCCCCCTGGGTTTTAGTAATCCAGTCATGTATTTTCTGAGGATCTTTATTAAAATATTCGGCGGCGTCGGTGATGTTCTGGTTAAGCAGGGCGGTGAATTTCTCGACCAGTACCGGCCATGATTCACCAAACCGGCTTGCCTGAGTAAATAATATAGTGCCAATCGCAGCAATTACTAAGAAAGTAAGCAACAATGTAATTGCAATAGCAAGCACCCGGTTAATTTTTAGCCTCACAAAAAAGCTTACCACAGGGTGCAAAACGATAGCAATAATAATTGCAAAAACGATTGGGATAATGATGCTTTTAGCCAGAAACATTATTGCCAACAAGGCAATAAGTCCTACAAGAAAAATAGTTACTTTTAAATAAAATGGCAGCTTTAGATCTTCACCCGACACGACTTTCAGAGTTCAATGCTTTTTTGCGAAATAGATGCTGATATAGTATCTGACCAAAAAATTTGATTACATCAGAATTGCGAGCGATAAGGTTCGTTACCCCAAACTGAAGAACTGAACCAATAAGTTTCCTGGCTATATTTCCGGAAGCTCCAACAAATATTTTGTTTGACAGGAATCCGCTGAACAAGCCAATTGCAGTGCCTGGTAAGTTACCGGACAAATCAGCCGGTGAAGAGAAACTCTTCAAAGTATTCCTGAGAAGATTTAGTGGCTTTAAACTTTCATAGGTAAGAAATAAATGATCTTTCAGGAGTCTTCCTTTAATACCATGCTCTAATTCTAATAACTGAATTGCCTCTTTAAGTTCTGTAACGGAAGTTATATTTTGCATATTTCTTTATTTTAGGACAAGTTTTATGAAATAATCTCCGATGAACTTTTTGATTCTTTTATGCAAAAAGAAATGAATAACAATCCCCATAAGTATATAAAATGCAGAAGCAATAAAAAATCCGTAGAATATTTTACCCAGAATTTCACCCAGCCACAATGCGAAAGCTGTAGTTAAAAATAACAGGAAGCATACAATAAACAAAAAGACAATAATGTGTGGTACCATGGTGGATACAACCTCTGTAGTTTTGTCGATTGTCTTAAGCTTAACTAATTCCAGGCTCGTTTCGCCGTAATCCGACACCTTTTCCAGCAGTGATTCGATTAACTTTGCACTATCTTCCATATTTCGGGTATTGATAATTTTGTAAAATCACCAGTATTCTCAAGTATGTGACGATATTGGTCAGTTGTCAGTAATTGTCAGAAGGAACACAGTATCTTCCCGGGCTATAATGTGATATTTTATTTTTTCATCAAGAGTCATTACCTGACCTTCAGTGAGGGTCATAATGTCTTTCCTGAGATGAAACCTGAGGTTGCCTTCCATAATCTGAAAGGAAATTGAGTCATTAGATTGAAATGACTCAATTTCTGTTCCTTCTCGCATAGCCGTAAGAATAACCTGTTTTCCGGGACTTTTTAATAGTATCAATGAATTAAGTTCACCCTTTGACCAGGCACAGCTTCTCTTCAAAGATGCAATTAATGTGGAAAGATTAAATCCTAACAATTTACTGTTTGATGACCTGTTATTCTTTTTAAGAGAAAGACCGGCTTTTGCAGATGCTATTTCCATACTTTAAATTTTTTTACTGGTTTTGGCATTTAAGACTGATATGAATTATTAAGTCAGGTAGCCGTCTTTGTTTCTTTTTTCACTTCTGAAGCTTTAGTTCTGATATGCCCGGCAAGGTCAGAAACTTCTTCTTTTACCTCATTGACTTTAACGGATACCTTATCGATAAATTCATCAAATTTTCCTTTTAAAGAATCTACATACTCTTCACCTTTCCTGGAGATCCTTTTGCGCGTATTTTTACCTTTTTCGGGTGCAAATAATATCCCCAGCAATGCGCCGGCTGCTACACCGGCCAAAACACCAAGTAATACTTTTCCTGAGTTCATAAAACTATATTTAATCGATTATAATAAAACAATAAGTAATATGACGATAAGGATTAATGCTCCGACTGAAAGATATACACCTCCACCATCATGGATTTTGTGGTTGATAGATTTCACCTCTTTGCGCAAGCTTTTCTTTTCCGCCGATTTCATTTTCGACTTATCCATTGCATTTATCTCATTCAACCTTAGTTCCAATGTTTTAGCCTCTGCAGATTCTGCAGGTTTTGGTGGAGCGACCAAAGAAGAAGGTTCATTTGGATTTGCTCCATTTAATTGAAGTGGTACGAAAATTAATGATAAGCATGTTACCATTAAACAAATTGCTATTTTTTTCATAATAATGTAATTAATTGTTTATTAAAGAACCCTTCTGCCCTGAATAACCCTGAGGATTACGGCAATTACAGCAATAACAAGAAGAATATGTATTACGCCGCCCATACTATAACCTATGAATCCGATTAACCAGGCAATAATCAGGATCACTGCGATGACATAAAGTAAATTTCCCATGACTTTTATTTTTAAATGTTTATACTAAAACGACAATTAATATTACAATAAGGACCAAAACGCCTATGGAAACATACGTTCTGCCATGATGATGACCGTTTGAGACTATCTCTACTTCCTGTGTTTTGGCAGCATGTGTTACTAACTTTGAATTTTCCGGGGCGTTAGTTACGTCTACCCTTTTCAGCATTGCTTTTACTTCTGCTGATTCGACAGGGGCAGGTGCTTTTGTAACTGGAGATGATGTTTCAACGGTAGCTGCAGCCCTTGATTGAAGAGGGAATAATGATAATGACAATAAAATTGTCAGTGCACAATAGATAAATTTTTTCATTTCATTTTATTATTTGTTAATTTAATAGAACTCTGTTTATTAGTATGTTAATTTTATCTTTTGAACAACTTAGAAATTCATTTACCTTATTTCTGCGGAAATAAACCTGGTCAGAGGTTTCAGATGCAATTGCCGTGATTGATTTATTTCATTGACAAAGGTAGGCCCATCAATTACCCCGACCGTTACACAATTATCACAATAAGTTACATTATTCACACGTCAGGATTTAGCGAATGAGGATTTGAACGTTTCCTTTATGTGGAATCGTCGACAGGTTCAAAAGAGATTGAAATGATTTACATGCTGCCTAATGCAGATCGCCTGTTGTTCTTCAGGTTTTTAAAATGAGATGGTGTCAGACCAGTCATTTTCTTAAACTGGTTTGATAAGTGCGAGACACTGCTGTAATGAAGTTTCCAGGCAATTTCGGTCAGATTGAGCTCATCGTAAACAAGGAGTTCTTTTACCTTTTCTATTTTAGTTGCAAGGTAAAACTGCTCAATTGTAGTGCCTTTCAACTCGGAAAAAAGATTGGAAAGATATGTGTAATTATGATTGAGTTTTTCGCTGAGGTGATCCGAAAGGTTTATCTTGATTTGTTCATCACTATAATGGATCAGTTCGATTATAATAGTTTTTATTTTTTCAACAAGTATCTTTTTATTATCCTCCATTAGTTCGAGCCCTGTCATTTTAAGTGCAAGGCTCAGCTTTTCCACCTGATCCTTTGATATATTATCCGTAATTTCAACTTCACCCAGCTCAACTGTGGTATAATGTAATCCGAGTTTTTCAAGTTCGGATTTTACAACCATCTTACAGCGGATACACACCATATTTTTGATGTACAGCTTCACTTTTTCTTTTTATGGGATAATTATCTGCAATAAACAAATATACAACATTTTTAATCAATTCTCTTTGTTCGTTCACAAGAATTGGAATTATGAATACTTCGATTTCATGCCACAACGAATATAGAGAATAAACAATTGAGATTGATTTGTGTTTCATTAGAGCCTGACACCAATGAAAAAATACATCCGGAGAAAAGCTGCGTTGATAATCAATGAGTTTCAGTAACGATAAGGTTGCTGGCGTCGAGCAACTGATTACTGGTTCTTAATAAATGCACTAATAAATAATTTAATGGGTCCATATTTGAAGGAATGAATTAATTGCCCCAATGTTTAATTAATTACTATTAATCTTTTCTCATTTTTTTGGTAGATATTCTTTATTATCTTAAATTCAATCCGGTTATTTCTTATTTTTTCCCCGGTACTTATTTTGTTTAACCAAAATATATTTTCCATTAATTATTAGCTTGATCCCCATAACCTATTTTATTCAATATTAATTATTTGAAAGAAATATTTTTATGTACATCCTTCCTGATTTTACTATAATTAAAATTCGAAACAATGAAGAAATTTATGAAATGGTTCGGTGGAATTATAGCCGTCTTAGCATTATTTTACCTTATAGGTCCTAAACCTTCAAAACCCAGATTTGAAACACCCGTTATTGAACTTCCGGCTTCATTGGCTGATTTGGAAAACCAGATTAACACTAATGAGAAAGCCGTGATCGGAATCAAACCCGATAATGAAGCAAGGATTGTGTGGGCAGATACTTTAAATAAAGTAAAAACTAAAATTGCATTTCTTTATATACATGGTTTCACAGGAAGCCTTGCTGAGGGTAATCCTGTCGCCTGGAATATTGCAAAGAAATATAATGCAAATCTCTACCTTGCACGTTTGCCGGATCATGGTGTTGACAGGGGTGACAGCACAATGATCAATCTCACTGCTGACAAGTTAGTAACCTCAGCGGAAACAGCCCTTCAGATTGCAAAGAAATTAGGTGACGAAGTTGTTGTTATGGGCACATCTGCAGGTGGTGCACTGTCTCTGTATCTGGCATCCCGTCACCCTGAGATCAGGGCTATTGTTCTCTATTCTCCATGTATAAGGCTTGCTGATCCCGCAACGGCAATACTGAATAAACCCTGGGGAATACAGTTAGGCAGACTGGTTTCCGGGGCACCAACAAAAAGTTTTGATGCGGAAAGTGAGACGCATGCAAATTACTGGACTCTTAAGTTCCGGATTGAAGGAGTGGCAGCTCTTGTAAACTTTTACTATTCTGCAATGAAACCTGAACTGTTTTCAAAGGTAAAGTGCCCTGTCTTCCTTGGTTATTATTACAAGAATGAAAAGGAACAGGATCCGACAGTATCCGTGCCTGCCATGTTAAAAATGTTCGATGAACTTGGAACTCCACCGGCATTAAAAGAGAAAGTAGCATTCCCTGAAGCAAGAGCACATGTCATTGCATCATCAATACGATCAAAAGACTGGCAGGGAGTTCAGAGAGAAACTGACAGATTTCTGAGTGAAATTGTTAAATTGTAAATTCCTTTGAAGGAATTGCATGAAGCAACAAACCCTGTCTATCTTGCTTGAGGATAAACAGGGTTTGCTGATTGATAGTTGAGGGCTGGCGAATAATCTGCCCTCTTTTTAATCATCTGGCTGAAATGCCGGGGGTTTTTATCTATATTGTCCTATTCTTAAGAAATTAGTAACTTTAGTAAGTTCAATATTCTGATATATTTAAGTTAATAATTATTCTTATGAAGAATATATTTAGAATTGTGGTAGTAGTCCTGTTATTTTTTTTAATGTTATCATGTGAAGATAACCCTGCACCTGCACTTCCTACTATTACAACAAAAGCTGTCATGGACCTTTCTTATACAACTGCCACTTCAGGAGGGTATATGATTAACGATGGAGGATCACCTGTTACTGCCATAGGTATCTGTTGGAGCGAATCTGTCGAACCCTCTGTTGTGAACAATAAAACAGTTGATACTGTAATATCGGGTCAGTTTACAAGCTACTTAACCCAGCTTATCCCAAATACTCTCTACTATGTAAGAGCTTATGCAACAAATAGTGCAGGTACGCGATATGGCAGTCAGATTCCATTTTATACCTTACAGCTCGGAGTTCCTGTTTTGACAACAACAGCAATAACCTCCGTTACCCAAACTACTGCAGTATCTGGGGGAGACATTATCGATGATGGGGGTGCCCCTGTAACCGCAAGAGGCGTTTGCTGGGGTTATTATGCTTATCCTTCAATTACTGACAATATTACCATGGATGGCACAGGCACAGGAATATTTATGAGTTCAATAAAAGGGCTAGCCCCTAATACTCGATACTGTGTGCGGGCATATGCAACAAACTCTGAAGGTACAGGATATAGTGCAAATAACATATCATTTATAACCCCAACCTATGCAATGTTATTTAATCCTAATCTGACTTATGGGTCAGTAACCGATATTGATGGCAATGTGTATAGAACAATTACAATAGGAACTCAGACATGGATGGCTGAAAATCTAAAAACCACCAAATATAATGGTGGCGAAAATATCGACTACCTTTGGTATAATAATGATGAAACTACCTATAAAGCTGCTTATGGTGCATTATATTCAGGGTACGCAGTTAAGAGCGGTAGTCTTTGTCCAGTTGGTTGGCACATACCTACTGATTCGGAATGGACAACTCTAACTTCCTATCTTGGTGGCGATAGTGTTTCAGGAGGTAAATTAAAAGAGGCTGGCACAACGCATTGGGCAAGTCCTAATACCGGAGCTACAAACGAAAGTGGTTTTACAGCTCTTCCAGGGGGAATGATTGACCGCAGTGATTTCTATGGCCTTGGGTTATTTGGTTTTTGGTGGAGTTCTACCACCTTAACCTTCAATCAATTCACCGACCCATTTA
>Ga0208980_10001797_pt1 | contig 13012 bp, 7 predicted proteins | sample WetSurMetagenome_3_FD_187993 | JGI IMG/M metagenome (GOLD analysis project Ga0208980, IMG submission 187993) | Wetland microbial communities from Twitchell Island in the Sacramento Delta, sample from surface sediment Aug2011 Site A1 Bulk (version 2) | ecosystem: Environmental > Aquatic > Marine...
AAGGGCAACCCTGGCCAGGGAAAAACCAAATCCCTCCGCAAAGCCTAAACCTGTTCCTGACAGGATCGGAGAACCTTCTGTGTTTAAACATGTTGTCTATATAATTAAAGAAAACAGAACCTATGATCAGATCCTCGGGGATATGAAACAGGGTGATGGTGATCCGGCTTTGTGCATCTATGGAGCTGACATAACACCCAACACTCATAAACTCTCTGAAGAATTCATGCTTCTTGATAATTTTAGTGTCTCAGGAAAATGCTCGGCAGAAGGACACCAGTGGACTGATGCCTCAATTGTTACTGATTATATTGAGAAGAACATGAGAGCATGGTTCAGAAGTTATGCCCATGTTCAGACAGATGCCCTGGTATATGCACCAACAGGTTTCATCTGGGATAACGCTACAAGCCATGGTAAGTCAGCAAGGATTTATGGAGAAGCTTCTGTTCCTGTTTTTGAAAAGGAAATGAGCTGGAAAGATGTTTATAATATGTATAAAGCCGGCGAAAAAGTTGTTTTTTCCAATTACACTACAATTGAACCGGTAAATAAGATTCTCAGTCAGACCTATCCGTCCTATGGGAACCATGAGTTTTCTGATGCAATGAGGGCTGATGCCCTGATCAAAGAACTTAAAGATTATGAAGCATTGCCTGATGATCAGCTTCCTGAATTAATGGTTGTTGCATTGCCAAACGATCATACCGCCGGAACCCGCCCCGGCTATCCTACTCCCAGGGCTTTTGTTGCTGATAATGATTATGCACTCGGCCGAATTGTAGAAGCCTTTTCAAACAGCAGGTTCTGGGAAAATACTGTAATTTTTGTTGTAGAGGATGACTCTCAGGGAGGATTTGATCACGTCTCTTCATATCGTACTGTAAGTCTGGTTATCAGTCCATACTCAAGGTTAAAAACCGTTAACCACACATACTACACACAGCCATCTATGGTTAGGACAATTGAACAGATACTGGGCCTTCCTCCGATGAATATCCAGGATGCCATAGCAAATCCGATGACAGACTGTTTTACCAGTATACCAGATATGACGCCTTACGTGGCTGTTCCTAATAAAATTCCGATCGATGAAATGAATCCGCCTCTTGTTTCTTTAACAGGAAAAGCGCTCCACTTTGCAAAAGAAAGTATGCGGCCTGAATTCGGGGGAGTTGATGCAGGTAACGATGATTTGCTCAACAGGATTCTCTGGTATGCGGCAAAAGGGAATGCACCTTATCCGGCAAAATTTGCTGCTGCCAAAAGCGGAGATGATGATGATGATTAGTATACTTTAAATCATAAAACCAATACAATGATAAATCCACTTCTTCAGGAATGGAAAACTCCATTCTCGGCACCACCATTTACTGACATTGAGCCAACTCATTTCAAACCGGCTGTTGAAGAGGCAATCAAATCTGCATTGGAAGAGATAGCAAAAATTACAGATAATCCAGAACTGCCCGCATTTGACAATACAGTTGCCGCTCTCGATTCTGCCGGTGAGACTCTTGGAAGAATTACTTCAATTCTATTCAACCTTAATAGTGCTGAAACAACTAAAGAATTACAGAATGTTGCACAGGAAGTATCACCTCTTCTGACGCGCTTTTCAAATGATATCACCCTTAACGGAAAGCTTTTCGAACGTATTGTAAGAATATTTAAGGAGAAAGAAAACGTTGGTCTCAGCACAGAACAAAAGATACTGGTTGAGAGAAAATACCGTAACTTTTTACTCGGAGGAGCAGGACTAAAAGACGAGGATAGAAGGAGGTTCAGGGAAATCTCAGAGGAACTGGCTACACTTTCACTGAAATTTGATGAGAATGTACTTGAAGAGACAAATTCATTTTTGCTGCATATTACTGACAGGGAAGATCTTGCAGGATTACCTGACAGTCTTGTTGAACTGGCTTCATCTGAGGCGGTAAGCAGAACCAAAGAGGGATGGATTTTTACCCTCCATTATCCAAGTTATATTCCTTTCATGCAGTATTCTGAAAGACGTGAACTTCGCGAAAAAATGCTAAAGGCATATTCATCACGAGCCTACAGGCAAAACCAATTTGACAATAGCCTCAATGTGAGGAAAATTATCAATCTCCGTCTGGAACTGGCAAAATTGCTCGGATTCAGCAATTTTGCCGAAATGGTTCTTGGAGACAGGATGGCTGAAAATCCTGCAAAAGTTGAAAGATTTCTTGAAGATCTTTATACTGCATCCAGACCAGCCGCCTTTAGAGACTTTAATAATATAAGCAGTTATGCAGAAACGTCAGGGCATAAGGGTCGCATAGAAAGATGGGACTGGTCAATATTTTCGGAGAAGCTCAAGAAAAAACTGTATGACATTGACGATGAGATTCTTAAGCCATATTTCAAACTTGAAAGTGTCGAGTCTGCCATCTTTAGCCTTGCCAACACTCTTTACGGAATAAGGTTCACACCAAATAATACAATTCCTGTTTATCATCCTGAGGTAAAGACGTTTGAGGTGTATGATCACGATAATACATTCCTTGCACTTCTCTATCTTGATTACCATCCCCGTCCGGGCAAGAGCGGAGGGGCCTGGATGACCAGTTACAGGGATCAGAGGGTGGATAATGGCACTGATATCAGACCATTGATTTCAATTGTAGCCAATTTCACCAGGCCTTCTGAAACAAGGCCCTCCCTCCTTTCTTTCAACGAATTGACTACTTTCCTTCATGAATTCGGACATTCTCTCCATGGGATGCTGTCAAAATGCAGATATGAGAGTCTTTCAGGAACAAGTGTGGCACGCGATTTCGTTGAATTGCCCTCTCAGTTTATGGAGAATTTTGCATACGAAAAAGAGTGGCTCGATACCTGGGCTTCTCATTATCTTACAGGTGAAAAACTTCCTGATTTACTGATTAAAAGGATCAGGGAAGCTTCGGCATTTAATGAAGGATACAATTGTTACAGGCAGCTTGGTTTCGGATTCCTCGATATGGCCTGGCATACGGTGACCAATCCGGTTGATACTGATATTTCTGATTTTGAAACGGCAGCCACGGCTAAAACTGAACTGTTTCCCAGGATAGAAGGTGTAAATATGAGCGCCTCCTTTGGACATATATTTGGAGGCGGATATGCTGCCGGATATTATGGGTATAAATGGGCAGAAGTTCTCGATGCTGACGCATTCAAATATTTTAAGGAGACAGGCATATTCAATAAAAATACAGCTGCGTCATTCAGGAAAAACATTCTTGAAAAAGGGGGAACCGAAAAGCCACTAAATCTGTATATCAGTTTCCGGGGCAGGGAACCGGATATTGAGGCACTGCTCGAAAGAAGTGGTCTGAAATAAGAACCTCTGTGAAACTCATGGTGTTCATGAACACCCCCCTTACTTGCAACACGCACCCTGCAACGTCTGCGAAAAAACTTAAAATAATTGTTTATCTTTCCAAAGCAATTTACATATTACATTTCTTTAGATAAATATCTCTATATCAACATATTAATTACATAAGCATGATTCTCTTTTTTGAAGGCACTTCCAAAAACCTGTTTGCAGTTGACACTTCTGAAAAACTTTCTAAAAATGACATAGAGAAATTACTCTGGCTCTTCGGTGGTGCAAATCTCATAACAACTGAAAAGATTGAGGGTTCTTACGTGGGTCCAAGAAAGGAAATGGTTACACCATGGAGTACCAATGCAGTTGAGATAACCCAGAATATGGGTATTTCCGGAATTAAGAGAATTGAGGAGTTTCATGCAGAGAAAAAAAATAAACCTGAATATGATCCCATGCTTCAGTCTTTATATAAAGGACTTGATCAGCACATATTCACAATTGAAAAACTCCCCGATCCGGTTTATTATATTGAAGATATAGAACAATATAATCTTAAAGAAGGTCTCGCACTGAATGATGATGAGATTAATTACCTGAATAAATTGAGTGCTTCAATTGGTCGCAAACTTACTGATAGTGAGGTATTTGGTTTCTCACAGGTAAATTCAGAACATTGTCGTCACAAGATCTTCAATGGAACATTTATTCTATCAGGGGAGGAGAAAGAGGAGACTCTTTTTCAAATGATCAAGTCCACAACAAAAACAAACCCCAATAAGGTTGTTTCGGCATATAAAGATAACTGTGCTTTTTTACAGGGCCCTGTCGTAGAGCAGTTCGCTCCGACCAGGCAGGACAAGCCGGATTATTTCGTCATAACAGACTATGAATCTGTTCTCTCAATTAAAGCTGAGACACATAATTTCCCGACTACTGTTGAACCTTTTAACGGGGCAGCCACAGGGACAGGAGGCGAGATCCGGGACCGTATTGCAGGCGGCAAGGGAGCTTTTCCTATAGCCGGCACCGCAGTTTATATGACTTCATATCCCAGGCTTGACGGAAACCGCCCATGGGAAGAAAATACTGAAGCACGACCATGGCTCTATCAGACTCCGGAGGATATCTTAATTAAGGCATCAAACGGGGCAAGTGATTTCGGAAATAAATTTGGTCAGCCTCTTATTTGCGGTTCGGTATTTACTTTTGAACATTTTGAAAACTTCAAGAAATTCGGATACGATAAAGTAATTATGCTTGCCGGTGGCATAGGTATAGGAAAGAGGAAGGATAGTGAAAAAGATATTCCTGAAAAGGGAGACAGCATTATTCTGCTTGGTGGAGATAACTACAGGATAGGAATGGGCGGAGGAGCTGTCTCTTCTGTTGATACAGGCAAATTTGACAGCTCGATTGAACTAAATGCTGTTCAGAGAGCAAATCCCGAGATGCAGAAAAGAGTATATAACGCTATAAGGGCATTAAGCGAATCCAATCATAATCCCATAATATCCATTCATGACCACGGTGCAGGTGGGCATCTTAACTGTTTGTCTGAACTTGTTGAAGCAACGGGTGGTAAAATTGATATAAGTAAATTACCAGTAGGAGATCCGACCCTGTCGGCAAGAGAGATAATCGGTAATGAGTCTCAGGAGAGGATGGGACTGGTAATGAGGAAATCTGATGTTGAAACTCTGAGGAACATAGCTGAAAGGGAAAGAGCTCCGATTTATATAATTGGTGAGGTAACAGGTGATTTGCAGTTTACTCTTGAGAACCCTGTTACAAAAGAAAAACCAATTGACCTGGCCCTTGCATCTCTGTTTGGCGATCCTCCGAAAACAATATTGAATGATATAACTGCTGAAAACGGTTATAGAGAAGTTGAATACTCTTTTGATAAGGTCAACGATTATGCTGAGCAGGTGCTTCAGATTGAAGAGGTTGCATGCAAGGACTGGCTGACAAATAAAGTCGACCGGTCAGTTACGGGCAGACTTGCAAAACAACAATGTTCGGGTCCGTTGCAATTGCCTTTGAATAACCTCGGAGCTATTGCCCTTGATTACAGGGGAATAAAAGGAATGGCAACTTCAATTGGCCATGCTCCAGCAGCCGGACTTGCAGATGCTGCTGCAGGCTCAGTATTATCTATTGCAGAAGCACTTACCAATATTATATGGGCACCACTTTCCGACAACTTAAATAGTGTCTCACTTTCTGCCAACTGGATGTGGCCCTGTAAAAATCCCGGAGAAGATGCCAGACTTTACGCAGCTGTAAAGTCAGCCAGCGATTTTGCTATAGCACTTGGTATAAATATTCCCACAGGGAAAGACAGCCTTTCCATGACTCAGAAATACAACGACGAGGTTGTTTATTCCCCCGGAACAGTCATAATTTCTGCTTCAGGTGAAATAAGTGATATCAGGAAAATAATTGAACCGGTAATAGTTAATGACTCATATACAAGTCTGCTGTATATTGATATGAGTCGTGATGACTTCAAGACTGGCGGCAGCAGTTTTGCCCAGATACTTAACAGAATCGGAAATGAGGTTCCAACTGTAAAGGATCCTTCATATTTTAAAGATGTTTTTGACACAGTACAGGATCTCATAGTCAAAAACAAAGTCCTTTCGGGGCATGATATATCTGCAGGGGGAATGTTGACAACACTTCTCGAGATGTGCTTCTCAAACACAAATGGCGGGATTACAGTTAATCTTTCAGCTCTGGATGAAATTGATACCGTGAAAATACTTTTCAGCCAGAATCCCGGAATCATTATCCAGGTCAGGGATGAGGATGAGGTAGCTGAAATTCTGCTTGAAAACGGGATCTCCTATTTCTCAATTGGCCATCCTGTAGAAGAAAGAACGCTGTTTGTTAAAAACAATGATAACACACTGGCATTTGATATTAATAAGCTTCGCGATAAATGGTTCAGAACCTCATATCTTCTGGATCGCCGTCAGTCAGGACCTGAGCTCGCTCTTGAGCGGTTTGAGAATTATAAAAATCATGAGCTTGCATTCAGAATAAATGATTTTGCCGGAACATTCAAGTCTCTTCACATAACTCCTGAAAGAAGGAGGAAGTCGGGAATCAGGTCTGCAATCATAAGGGAAAAGGGAGTAAATGGCGACAGGGAGATGGCATATGCACTTTACCTTGCAGGATTCGATGTGAAAGATGTTCACATGACTGACCTGATAGCCGGCAGGGAGACACTTGAGGATATCAGTATGATTGTATTCGTCGGTGGATTTTCCAATTCTGATGTTCTGGGCTCTGCTAAAGGCTGGGCAGGAGCATTCAGATACAATGAAAAAGCACGCATCGCACTTGAGAATTTCTATAGAAGAACTGATACCCTATCCCTTGGTGTATGCAATGGATGTCAGCTCATGGTTGAATTAGACCTTGTATATCCACATCATGAAGTAAAACCAAGGCTTCTTCTTAATAAATCGCATAAATTTGAATCAGGTTTCGTTGGTGTTAAGATATCAGATAATCGCTCTGTAATGCTGGGAAACATGGCAGGTTTGGAATTGGGAATATGGGTAGCCCATGGTGAGGGACAATTCAGGTTACCCTATCCTGAAAGCAAATATCAGATCCCGTTGAAATTCAGCAGGCATACGTATCCTGCCAACCCTAATGGCTCAGATTATGATGTTGCAGGTTTATGTTCGGAGGATGGTCGTCACCTGGTGATGATGCCACATCTTGAACGTGCTTATTTTCCATGGCAATGCGGGTATTATCCCGATGAAAAAAAGGATGATGAAATTACACCATGGATCAAGGCATTTGTCAATGCCAGGGAGTGGATTAAAACAAAAAACCGCTGACTTTTCAATCACCCGTAATGGTTATGAATAATATTTGGATTTCTGTTTTATTCAGATAATATCAACGAACAGCCGGAGTCAGAAAAACTGAAAGAAGTTTTGAATCATCTGAAGCTGATGATGCATCCTTATTATAGTCAATCGGAAGAATTTTTTCGCTGATTACCTGTATATTGTAAATACCAGTATCCTGGATATACAGAGAACCCATGAATGAATCAGCCCTGAAATAAGGGTACGAAACATCGGCTGAATTATGTATTATTTTGTCACATGCCGGTTTGGCTTCAAGTCTGTTATCAAGTATGCTCAGCATAACTGAATTTTTATATTTCAGATTTGTTGTGTCTCTTGTAGCACTCGATAACCATACATTAAACCGTCCTGATTTTGATACTACTACATTCCATTCCGCTGTATTACCTGACGGATTGACATTATCATGATAACAGTCTGCCTTTTCGACCTTTAATGAAATAGTCCCGTCTTCCTGTTGGGTAATCCTGTTCTTTACCAGTTGGTTATCAGCTTCCTTTTTCTCCCCGCTTTTATTGCATGAATACAACAAAGCGGCTCCTCCCATTAATAAAAAAACCAACAATTTTTTTCCCATTTCACTGAATTTTGCTTTAATTGATTTCTGAAATCTTAACGTACTAACAAAAATTTTATTGCATTGTTCTAAAAAATATGCAAGCAAAATCAAATATTTATGAAAAAATGGGTATCAGTGGTGAGAACAGGAAAATGTTTTTGAGTACTTAAGAAATATTAGCTAACTCTTTAATCAGATGATAGTGTTTGGCCATACTTTTTTTTGCAGGATTATCAATCAGAGCTTCAGCAACAATTTCAGAAATATCAGACACTTTTGTTTCAGTCGCAGAAGAGAAGGTTTTTTTACATAACGGACAGGCTGTAGCTAATATATCCGGTTTCCCTTTTGTAAGCTCTGCGGCGGCATCGGATGCAATCTTATGTTTTTTCTGAGAACTTATTTTCATATTACCCAGACTTCCTCCGCAGCACAGCGAATTCTCATCTTCAAAATTACTTTTCTCCAGCCGGGTAACGTAACTCAGAACCTTCCGGGGCTCATCATATACTCCTGATCCTCTTCCCAGATCGCAGGGAGTATGATAAACAACTCTCTTTCGAAGGAAATTCAGTTTTATGCTACCTTCATCAATAAGCATTTTTATAAACTGTGTATGATGAAGCACCTCAACATCAAGATAGTAACTCTCTTTGAATACCTTGTAACAAATAGGGCATGATGTAACAAGAGTGTGAGCACCTGATTTCCAGATCATCTGTGAATTGTAGTTAATCAACTCTCTTGCTTCCTTATCCTGCCCGGCCAGCATAAGGGGTCTTCCGCAACAGACGCCACCCTGCTCATCTATAAATTTATATTTCAGACCTGAGGCATCAAGTATTTTTACCATTGATCTCTTAATAGAAGGTGTGAGGTGAGTCATGCACCCTGCGAAAAAAAGAACATCAACTTTTTCCGGTTCACTCTCAGGCAGGAAGTTATAGTTTGCCGGTACGATTGATTTTTCTGCCTGAACAGTCTGCCGGCTCCGGAAATAACCATTATAAATGTTCCTGAAAACATTTTCAGGTTCCCCTCCCCTTCTCTGGATCATCCTTATTGGAGAAAGTTCTATTCCGACAGGACATTTCTGATCGCACCGGCCGCACATAAGACAGTTATGGGCAATATCAGAAACCTCATCATTATTACGGATGGCTTTCAACAGGTAAGCCGACTGAATATTTTTTATCCCGGCAGAAAAATTGAGCTGGCAGGTATCAATACATATTCCACATGATGAGCAGGAATAAGTCTGAACTTCAGAGTAAGTACCAGCCTTATCACCTGTTCTTATCCCTGAGTTTCTCATGAAAATGAGGAATAGTTCGGTCGGGATGTGCATATAACGCGTAACAGGAAGAAGAATAAAGAATGTTCCAAGGCTAATCGAATATAGCCACCAGAACGGATAAGCCAGTTCCTGGGCTGGAAGAAATGATGCCAGCCATGAACCGAGTGATCCTGTTAGAAAACTTCCTGTTCCGTATGCTCCGCTGGTAAAACTTTCTGCCAGAAGGCGGCTTGGAAAAATAAGCCATAAGGCTGTGAGTGCAATTCTATCAGTTTTTTTCAGTTTTGTCGTTTTTTTCATCCCGACAACCTTTGAATAAAACCTTTTAATTATGGCAAGAAGCAAGCCTGACAGGATAACCGCAAGAATCAGATCCATCAGAAAGCCATAAACTGCCTCGAATCCCATCCTTCCGTGTTCGGGATTGAAGAATCTGAAGAAAATAGCTTTGTATGGGGCATTGAGGTGTCGTGCTCCAAAAATATCAGCCTCTATTGTGCCGAAAAAAATCAGTAAAAACCATCCGAATGCGAGGCTCATGTGCATATAACCAAGTCGCAGGTTTGTTTTGAGTATCTTCCTGTGAATAAGGCTCTCAAGGAAAATCTCTTTCAGGCTCTGTATAAAAGCAACCCCAAAGAAACCTCTTTGCAGTCTTAATTTATCCGGACGGGACAATTCACGGAACCAGATAACACATCTTACCACTACATAAACAAGTATGAAGTACAAACCAATGTTAAATGGTATTATAAAAGGATCAAATTGCATACTCACCTGATTTTTGGAACGCCTGTTTAGCCAGTACCACAATATTTCTTGTATTTACTCCGCGGGGGCAGACGAGTGTACATTTCCCGCAGAGCATGCACTTTCTCAGATTGTTCATGACCTGATCATTCTCACCTCTTTTAATAAGTATATGAAGTTCTCTTAAACTAAATTTTGTAAGGTTTCCAGTTGTGCAGGTTGCTGAGCAGCCGCCACATTCAATACATAATCGGAAACTTGGTTCCCGTTCAAAAATATAATCTGCAATCCTTCTGTCGTTGGATTCATAGTCTATCTGGCGCCCTTTTGATATGGTATATCCGAATTTCTCCATATTATTTTTTGCCATCGTTAAGATAATCCATCACTTCAGATACTGCGGCCCTGGCGTGTGATATAGTTTCAGTGATATTCATGGGAGCGGTGCACGTTCCTGCATAAAAAATCCCGTCAATATTGCTTCTGTTGCTGCCATAATGATTATCTGTTGCGGCAAAGAATCTGTTATCCCCGGTATTGAGCCCTGCTGATACTGCAATTTTCTTCCCTCCATCCGACATTTCCATGCCTGCCATCAGGACCAGCAAGTCGAGTTCCATTTTCAGAGGTCTTCCCGCAAGAGTATCCTCCACTTTAATCACCAGCCTGTTATGTATTGTTTCACCAGCTTCCGATACTTTACCCCTGATGAAGCTTACTCCCCATTCTTCCTGGGCCTCACGGTACAGCTCTTCATAATGGGCTCCTCCCATCCTCATATCCATATAAAAACAGAAAACCTTCGATTGTGGCAGATGTTCTCTTATCTCAATAGCCTGCTTAACTGCAGTAACACAACAAAGTTTAGAGCAGTAAAGATTACCGACCTTTTCATCTCTCGATCCCACACAATGAACTATTCCAATTGTACTTGGAACATCCCCGTTACTCATGAGAATCCTGTCATTCCTGAACATTTCCTCCAGATCTGATGAAGTGATAACATTATCATAGATACCATAACCATACTCTTCTTTCCTTGAACTCCTGAAAAGTTCAAATCCTGTGGCAACTATAACCGCATCAGCAGTCATTTCTGTGCCCCCGCTTGTAGTAATCGAAAAAGTGTTCCTGTTTTTGTTAAATTTTTCTATCGTAGTATTAGTCAATACATTAATCCCTTTATTCAAAATAATTCCATCAAGGTATTCCTTTACTTCGGTACTGCTTCTTCTGTCAGGAAAAAGTTTATGCCAGTCGTTCAGGTGTCCCCCTGTGGTTTTCTCTTTTTCAACCAGGCTCACTTCAAATCCATATTTGGAAAGCTGACCTGCAGCTTCCATCCCGGCAACCCCACCCCCTATTACTACAACGTGCTTACTCATTAACAATCAAACATTTACTAACTGTCGGGCATCTACCTTTTTAGCAATGGGATCTGTATTGAATTTCTTGTCAGGGTCATATTCAATCCCCATCTTTTCAAGTACCGGTTCACAATCGGTCTGGTGCATCTGAAGTCCCAGGTCCCATGGATCATATCCCAGAACCAGTCCGGCTACTTCTTCGTAGGTAAAGACTGGTATCCCCTGGCCATTCTGGCCATATCTTTTACCTTCCATTTCATTAATGACATACTGCCATCTGTCGAGAAACATCGGACAACCAGGGCAGTTGGTAATAATCATATCAGGTTTGAAGGGCTTCATTGATTCAAATTTCTCTTTTGAACAGGCTACGGAAAATCCCCTGTTGGCCTGAACCAGATACTGCCTGAAACCAAATCCGCAACAATGTCTTCTTTCAGGATAATCTACTACATTACCTCCCCACTCTTCAACCATTCCGGTAAGAACATATGGATATTCGGCACCACCAACTCCTTTTGACGGGAACATCTTTGCATAATGGCAACCAATATGATCTACTACTTTCAAGGGTTCTCCTGTCTCCTTATTAATAAGTTTATATTTTGCTTTTGCGGCAATCTCTTTTCTGAATTTATAAATGACATCACTTGCATGCGCCAGGTTTTTCGGTTTCTCAAATTCCCTGCCTGTTGCTTTTTTCAGTTGCTCCCGAACCTTTTTCTCTACCTCCGGAAAGTGGTGCCATGTATCAAGAATCTCTGTATAAAGTCCGAATGAAGTAATGCAGGAAGGGACATAATTAGTATAACCAGCTTCAGTCATAAGGGCAAACTGCCTGGCAACTACTGTCATAGCGGTCTCAACTGGAACAATATCGCCATGATAACCGATTCCCGAACAGGTAGTATGACAGGGATGTTCGTAGACATCCTTTTTCAGGACATCTCTCATAATCCGCAGGAATGCCACTTCAGAGCCGGGGAAAAAATTCTGACGGATACAACTTCTTACATAGAAATATTCATCCTCAGCTATATCTTTCTGGTATTCACTCCAGATGGCCTTTTTACCTTCTTGCTTCATAAACTATCGCAATTTTACTTCGTATGAGTACCGTTATTCGATTTATAGATATGTCTGAAATAATCATTATCAATACCTTCATCAAGGTCAAAATTCATCTCTTCAGCTTTCTTCTTAGAGTAGTATTCTATTTTATCGTACCGTTTTAACCCTCCGGTAACTTCAAATATTCTTCTGAGTTCATCGAGTGTCTCTTCAGGAATTTTTCTGAGAATGCCTGGTCCGTCTCCTTTATAATTTCCTCCTAATCTATTAAGCAGTTCTGCCTTGTTTTCCTGCACCCATTCCCACACAGGACCTTGTTCCGGATGCATCGCAACGCTGATTCCATCAAGGTACACACAATATCCCGTACTGAGTATCCAGTCTCCGACAGTCCTTTTAATAGCCAGTTGCTGCCTGCCTTTTTCCGATTCGACAAAATATCCAAGATCCTGTGATAACCCGCGCAGAGCCATTATAACAAGTCCCGGGGCATTACCTCTTGGACATCGTGTTTTGCACGACATACATTCCCCGCAATACCAGATCGCTTCAGATTTCAGGAGTATTTCAATTTCATCTTCATTTTTTGATTGAACTGTATCTACAATCTTCCGCGGATCGTAATTGTAAAATTCCGCCGCCGGGCAAATTGCTGTACATACACCGCAATTCATGCAGGCGTTCAATCCCTCTTCGAACCTGATATCTTTTAAGAGTAAGTCGTAA
>Ga0208980_10001798_pt1 | contig 13001 bp, 11 predicted proteins | sample WetSurMetagenome_3_FD_187993 | JGI IMG/M metagenome (GOLD analysis project Ga0208980, IMG submission 187993) | Wetland microbial communities from Twitchell Island in the Sacramento Delta, sample from surface sediment Aug2011 Site A1 Bulk (version 2) | ecosystem: Environmental > Aquatic > Marine...
AACCCATGGCAATATATCCCCAATCCATTACGCTTTCAATTCTTCCAGGAATCCCGGCAACTGCTCTTTTGTTGGCGCCTTCCCGTGCCATCGGTAGTCCCCTTCGATGCTTTTCACGCCTTTGCCCATGATGGTGTGCAGGATGACGACCGCGGGACGGCCTGTCGTTTCTTTCGCTTTTCTAACAGATTCGATGATCTGACCATGATCATGCCCATTGCATTCAAAAACCTCCCAGCCGAATGCTTTCCACTTGTCTGCAAGCGGTTCAATCTCCATCACATCGGAAGTCCTGCCGTCGATCTGCACCCCGTTGCGGTCCACAAATGCAATCAGGTTGTCCAGTTTGTGATGTGCAGCGCTCATGGCGGCTTCCCAGATGGAGCCTTCCTGCAGTTCACCATCGCCGTGAACGGTATAAACCCTCCAGGATTTCCTCTGCAATTTAGCAGCCAGGGCCATTCCTACACCTACAGAGAGGCCTTGTCCCAGGGAACCGGCTGACAATTCCAGCCCCGGAAGCCCATGGTCGCGGCCCGGGTGGCCCTGCAGCCTGGAGCCCATCTTTCTGAGCGTCAATAATTCTTCTACGGGAAAATAGCCTGCATGTGCGAGTGTGGCATAAAGAACGGGAGCAACATGTCCGATAGACAGTATCAGACGGTCCCGATCTTCCCAGGATGGATTTTTCGGGTCGTGACGAAGGATCTTGAAATAAAGGGTGGCAAACAGGTCTGCCAGCCCGAGGGAGCCGCCGGTATGCCCGCTGCCGGCGGCTGCCAGGCTATTGAGGATGTCCTGCCTTATCGCCAGGGATTTCTCCCTGAGCATCCTTATCAATGGGTCATCCACGCTGGCTGATATTCTTATTCAGGGAAAGAATAGGTAATCCCGATGCCTAAGGTTTCCTTGATCTGGATATGCTTGTTGGATTCCGCCTTCGGTACTACAATTCCATCAGGCTGAGTTTCAAATTTAACGATCGGCTGTCCCGGATAGTATACGAAGTGCACGAAAATGCTGATTGAAAAGTATTTAGCGATCTTATAGTTTAGAAAGTTTTCCCAGCTCGCATCCATATCGTATGCTTCTAAGTTTTCCCTGTTCAGAAAAGTATAAAGTAAATTCAGACGGGATTCGAAATTCAGGTTCTTGGCAATATCTTTCTTCATATAAGCTTCTGCGAAAGGACCAAGGTAAAACTGGAGGTTCTCCCCGTCTGCGGTTTTCACCCCGTTTGTATCATATTCAGCAGGAGTAACGCCAAATGAACCCAGGTCGGCCAATTCCTGGTCCAGGACAAAAGTCATTTTTGCAGTAACCGGAGAGAGTAACAGATAGAACCATTCCACCGGCTGATAGCGTAAAGATGGAGAGATGGTCAGGTATCCCGGCGACATAAATTTGGAAATCTTTATAGTGTCGTAGTCTGCATCAAATCCATTGGCAAACTGTGTTCGGAAACTCATGTAGCCTGTTAAGGCCCAATGTTTGGATAGATTCGTGCCCACTACGGAGATCAATTCGATGAGGTCTTCGTTTTTAGTCAGATTCTCCCCTTGATTTTTTAACATCCCGTACTTGAGGTTCAGGTTATTTTTCCATGTCAGCTTGTTCTTTGCGTAATCCCCTGTATACTTTCCCAGGGCGGAGAACGCTACAGAGTTAGTACCACCGGCAGTCCAATTGGAAAAGCTGGCCTGGTTGAGGTTGATTCCGGTTAGTCCGGTCCATTTCCAGTTCTTGGGCGGTATCGAATCCTGCGCAAAAATGAAGGCAGGAAGCATCAACATGAGTAAGAGTAGATTTTTTTTCATAGCTTAAATTGTTATATTGTTAAATTGTTAAATTGTTATATTGTTAAATTGTTATATTGTCAATTGGACTGCCTACTGCTGACTGCCTACTGCTGACTGCCGACTGCCGGCTGCTGACTGAAGAACGGGTCCGGCTTCCAGAGTCCATGGTTCGGCCAGGTGGGAGGTTTCAGCCACTGGTCAAGCCATTTGAAAAAGGTCCTTTGCCATAGGATGCCATTCTGTGGGCTCAGTACCCAGTGATTTTCATTCGGCAGGAAAAGGAACTGGGAAGGGACACCCAGTAATTGTGCTGCATTGAATGCCATCATCCCCTGGGTGGAAGGGATACGGTAATCTTTATCGCCATGGATGATCAAAATAGGAGTGTCCCAGTTCTTGACGAATTTATGGGGTGAGTTGGCATAGGATTTTTGTGCCACCGCATTGTCTGTTTCCCATGGGGCACCGCCCATGTCGAAATTCGGGAACCACTGCTCATCGGTTTCCAGGTAATCGCTTTCCAGGTTGAACATGCCGTCGTGCGCGATAAATGCCCTGAAACGCTTGTTGTGGTTGCCTGCCAGCCAGTAGACCGAATATCCGCCGTAACTCGCGCCCACCGCCCCGAGAAGGGTTTTATCCACATAAGGCTCAGCAGCGATGGCGTCGATGGCAGAGAAATAATCCTGCATATTCTGCCCGGCATAGTCGCCGCTGATCTGTTCCTTCCATGCCTGGCCAAACCCTGGAACTCCCCGGCGGTTGGGTGCTACGATAATATAGTCGTTCGCTGCCATGATCTGGAAATTCCAGCGGTATGACCAGAACTGGCTGACGGCATTCTGCGGCCCGCCTTCACAGAACAACAGTGCTGGATAAGTTTTTCTCTCATCAAACCGGGGAGGGTAAATAACCCAGGTCAGCATTTTTTTGCCATCTGTCGTGTTTACCCACCGCTTTTCGACATTTCCAAAAGAAAGCTGAGCAAGTAAATCCTTGTTGGTGAAGGTAATCTGGGATTCTTTGCCACCGGCTGCCGGCACAGAATAGATCTCCGCCGGCATCGACATGCTCATCATGGAAGCAACCAGCTTATCATCCACAGGTTTGATAGAAATAAAATCATGGACCCCATTGGTAAGCTGGGTGATCTTCCCGTTCAGATTAAGGTTGAAGATTTCTTTTGCTCCATACCAGTAACAGAGGAAGTAGATTGACTTGCAGTCTTTAGCCCAGGCAATGTCTTCTGCATCTGCATCGAAATATTCAGTATAAGAGGTTTTTGATTTTTTTTCTGCATCGTAAACATAAAGATTGTTCTTATCCGCTTCATAGCCATCCCTTGCCATGCTTTGCCAGGCAAGGTACCGCCCGTCGGGTGAATAGGCAGGGTTGAGGTCATATCCCATCATACCACGGGTGAAATTCTGTGTCTGCTTAAGGTTGAGATCATAAATGAAGATATCGGAATTGGTAGAAATGGCATAAGCCATGCTTTCCTTTTTCTTGCAGGAATAGGCCAGGTATTTGCTGTCAGGGCGCCAGGAAAGCTGCTCCATGCCCCAGAAAGGTTTCAGCGGGAAATCCCAGGGTTCGCCTTTCATCAGATCGACAGGATTCGTCACGGCTTCACCGTTGTAATCCGCCAGGAAAAGATGGCTGTAGGTTTCCCGGTATTCGTCCCAATGCCGGAACATCATCCGGTTAATTACTTTTCCCTGCGCTTTTGGCAATCCGTCGTACAGATCTTTGAGATCGCGTTCTTCGAGGTAAACTTCAGCAGAATAGGCTATTTTCTTTATATCCGGGGAATATTTGAATCCCGTGATCCCGCCTTCAATGTCGCTCATCTTCTTCTTGCCCGATCCGTCAGGGTTCATCTCCCAGATCTGGGTGTTTCCGCCGGAAGAAGAGAGGTAACCGATCTTCTTTCCATCCGGCCTCCAGATGTAATATGACTCGTTTTCAGGGGTTTGCGTAAGCTGTTTCAGCCCGGAACCATCTTCGTTGATAATATAAATCTCCCTGTTTCCTTTGTTTTGGGAAATGTCGTAATAAGCCACACTGAATACGATCTTTTTGCCATCAGGCGATACATCGAAATCTCCAACCCTGCCGAATGACCAGAGGACCTCAGGTGTCAGCCGGTCAGTGGATAGTTTGATGTCTTTTTTAGCGATCAGTGGGGCAGATGCTTCCTTTTGACCTGGCTGGCAGGAGTGAAAGAGTAAAGCACCTAAAACCAGCAGTGAAACCAGATGGATCTTTGACATAGCTTGAATATTTTGATTATCGAGCAAATTTATAATTTTATATCTATGGGTCATAAGATGTCAGACAGAGTTCACAAAGGATATTCAGAGAGCTAAATAGATAATGGTCACCCCTGACTATTGACTGCTGACTGCTGACTCTACTCTCCAATCTTCTCCCTGTCGATCATCAATCTTGCAATAATCGCGTCCCAGATATAATTCGGAGGGCAATTCAATACGTCATTGTCGGGGCTGTATGACTCCCAGAAATTGTGGTTCCTGGTAAGTTGCAATTCCACGGCTGAGATCATCTTATTTGAAAGCTCTATGGCGAGATCATCATATCCATAATTCACCAGCCCGCGGAATACCATATAATCCCAGAGCAGCCACACCGGGCCGTTCCATTTGCAGCAATAATCTACGTAAGGACTGTACCACACGTCTTCAGCCGATAAGGTAGGGACCCCGTACTTACGCCAGAACCTGCCGGGATCAGTAAGGGTCAGGACCAGTTCTTCCGCCCGGTCCGGAGCCACCGCATTGGCCCACATCGGCAGAAAACCGATGATTTCCTGTCGTTTCAGATCGCGGGTCATGAAGAAGAAACGGTGATCCCTCTTGTTGATGGAATAGAAGAACTTACTTTGATCGTCCCACATCCGTTCATTAATCAGTGCTGAAAGGCCCTCAGCCTGGTCAAGCCATTCCTTGCCTTCTTTCTTTTTCCCCAATTCTTCCGCCATAGATGAAAGTGCCCGCATCTCATTGACAATCATTAGGCTCAGGTCAAGGCACTCCAGTTCGTCAGAAATATCTTCTTTGTCCACATCTAGATATCTTTCTGCTGAAACCTGGTACACGGCATTGTACCAATCCCTGACATTCTCTATGATCCCATAAGGCCCCCACTCATATGTCCCATCGTGGTCTGTATCGCGATGATTTTTAAGCCATTCCATGTATTTCACGCCGCTTATATAGGAATCTTCGAGGAAAGTCCTGTCCTTGCTTACCTGGTACACTTCCCAGTTAATCCAGCTATAGAACGGGGCTGATGTCGTCGGCTCTTCCTCGTGTGGATAGGTTTGTGCCCCTCTTGGACCATGCCTGTATGCAATGAGGCCGTCCTGCCCCTGCTGTTCCATATACACCCGCTGGGAATTCTGGGCCGAGACGGGATCAAGGTAAACGTATGCCAGCATGCTGAGCGATTCATGAAGGACCTGGTGGCCGTGACCCCAGCCCCAGAGGGGCTCGCGGGAAAATACATAAAAATTGTATTTGGTCTGTCCGGCAGGCGGCAACATGCAACCCCTTACCAGGTTAAAGGCTGACAAATAGATCATTTTCTCCGCTGGGGTTTTAAAATCGATCCTGGGTATCTGGCTGAAAAGCCGAATGTTATCGTCAATGAATGGCTGTAATGGCATATTATTCAGCGACTGGACCAGGTTTGATAGTTCGTCTTTGTCTTCGTTGCGTGGCTGATATCCCCGGAAAAATCTGACCTGCATTCGTTCACCGGGGTGGAGCATGAATTTGCCGTGCAGAGCGACAAAATCAACATACCCTGAATCAGCCATATTAAGTGAATCGGAGCGGTTTTCAGAATAAAAATCAGTCTTGATGATGTTGTAGAAATCTTTCATGTCACCCTGGTAACCGCCCCATGAATAAGCGGGGAAATTTCCGCAAAAGAGGTCTGATAACAGGGTAGGGTAGGGGTACTTTTCGCCCAGGTTGCTGATAAGCCTCTTCTTTGTTTCAAAATGGTTCAGGCTGTATGCATTTACATCTTTTTGATAACCAGTGATATATAAGGAATCCGCTCCTTCAAAGACTGGGTACATGTTTACTTCCAGTACCTGTGCAGATTGATTGGTGACCTGGCAATCGACCAGGGCGATATGGGAACTGTACACGAAGAAGAGCTCTTCAACCTTAAGATCCGGCCATGGCATATATTCCAGAAGGGCCATATCGGGAAATGATGCCTTGACAACAGGCCTGGCATAAAAATCACCGGTCTTGTTCACGACCACATTGTTGATCTCCCAGATGCAGAAAAATCGTCCTCCATGTTCACTGCCATAGGTTAACGGGATGTAATCATCATCATATATCATCTTGTAACCCTTGTCGCTATATAGCAGAGAGCGCTCTATAGCAGCCGTGTAGGTAGTGTACAACGGATCATGCGCCCCTGCATTGAGAATCAAATAATCATCAGTGACCTTGAGAGCTTGCGCTTCTGACTTACTAACAATAGTCAAAATGTTGATTATCAGAAATAAAATCACTCTTTTATTGACCATCTGTTGATAAATTGCTGGATTACTTTTTGAAATAAAGTTAATTAATAGTTGCCATCATCTAAGCGACTCAATGAACTACCACTCACCTCCGATGAAAAGTAAGATGTGCAAATGCTTCAGATGGTGGCTTTTTTTATTTAAGGCCTTTGTATTGATGACTTTTATATTCTTTTGATTCAAGCCATTCCTTTTTCAGAATGCTGTATACTTCAAGGTCGATGAATTTGTCGGGAAATTTTTCTCCGGCCCGCTCTATTCCTTCCAGATGAAAACCCAGTTTTTCAGGTATCCGGCTGCTTTTTGCATTACCTATCCCGGCTTTGATCTGTATCCTGTTCAATCCAAGTTTTCGGAAAGAACAGTCTATCAGCGCTGTACAGCATTTTGTCATGAGCCCTTTATTTTCCAGGTCAGGGTCCAGCCAGTATCCAATTTCCGCCTTTTTATTCCAGCGGTCGACATCCTTCAGGGCAATAAGCCCTGCAAATTGCGCTTCATGCCAGATTTCGAAGACGATATCCCTTTTTGGCCCTTCACTGCTGAGAATTGACCTGACGAATATTTCCGTATCTTCTTCCTTCCAGGTATTATCCACAAAAGGCAACCAATGGCGCATATAATGGCGGTTCCGGTTGATTACATCAAAGATGTCATGACAGGTTTCCTGCTGAAGTTTACGCAATATAAGGCCATCTCCTGCAATGATCTCATCCCTTGGGCTTTCAGCCGTCATGACTTGGATCTCAAATATTCGTCGATAAGCCTCTTTGCCTCATTTTCGTGGGATTCCGAAACGAACAGGAGCCCGGCATCATCCGGGGAACCCGAGGCCCAGCCGGCGACAACGCTTTCATGGAGGGTATCCCTGACCAGTGCCCCAATCCCGTTTTCTTCAAGCATGCTTTGCAAAAAACTTGCTTCCACGACTGAACCGGTGAAAACCAGCTTAAGTTCTTCCTTATCTTTCATGATAATGGAGTTTTAAAGTTGTTCTAACAAATATAATGAAAACTAAAGAGGAAAAAAAGCTTACGGGGAAGTTTTTTCAGTCGTTTGGAGCCGGTTGATGTTTACAATGGCAAAAACCATGATGGCAGCGCTGAGCCATTGAACTACCGAAAGCCTGGTGCCATTGAAAATGTAATCGAAGACAATAGTGGATATTGGGAAGAAAAGTTCGCACATGACGGCAAGCATGGCTTTGATACGGTTCAGCCCGTAATAATAGAGGAAGATGGCACCGGTACCAGTGGTAAATGCAATAATGAGGAATATGATCCAGTTGGTCTCGTCCATTATGCTGAATTCAGTAATTTTTCCGGTGATGGAAGTGTAAACAAGCATGATGAGGGCAGTGAATCCATAACGATAAAATGTTGCAGTAGCGAAATTATATCGCTGCAGGATCATCTTACTGAAAACAGTAGAGCTGCCGAAGGAAATCGCTGCGATTAAAGCGTAAAATGCCGAAAGAGCTGTATTTGAACCGGCTTCAAAAGCAGGTTTCTGGAAGCCAAAAGTGAGGAAATACCCTCCAAGGATTGCAATTGCCGCCCAAACCGCAAAATACTTATTCAGCTTTTCCCTGAGCAGGATGGCAGCCAGGGCGATAGCGAATACTGGCTGTAGTTTTTGAAGCAGCACTACAATACTGAGTTCTTTGAAATTGATGAGAAAAAGGGCCTTTACGATGGATAGCGTTCCAAGTGCCCCGCCGAGAAGCGCAATCAGCAGTATCACAAGGTAATCCCTTCCGGTGAACGATTTGAGGTATTTGTAATGCCTGAATAAAAAAGGCTGCATGATCAGGAACGGCAAAGCATGCAGGAAAAAGACAACGAAACCGACATCGAGGTTATAAAGCCGGGGGGTCAGGACAACGCCGTCAAGCCCCCACATGACTGCTGCAATGCTGATGGCTATAGCTCCTATGATAATCGATTTCCGGTTCATCTCTGGCAAAAGCGGGGCAAAGGTCGGAAAATAAACGATATATTTTTTGATAATAAATCTTACCGGATGATGACCAGTTTTTTAGTATCGATGACCCTGTTATTCTCTTTTAAAATAGCCGAATAGACCCCAGGGGCCAGATTTTCAATGTTCAGTGACATTTCATTTTTCCCTTCCGGCCAGGGCTTTGATTTCATTAATACTCCTGAAATATCGTATATATCTATTCGCAAATCTCCCATTGACTGCCGACTGCCGACGGCCAGCTTCACCACATCCTTCGCCGGCACCGGCCATATCTCCATGCCCCCATGCCCCCATGCCTCCATGCCTCCTTGCTCCTCAACACCCACGCTGCTTTCCGTATTGTAAAAGATGTAGTTTCCTTTATTGGAGTCCCAGTTTGTTACGACCATGTCGGGATAAGGGCTGGCGAGATAATTCACCACAACTTCCTCACCTGGCTGCAAAGGATTTGTAAAGATGATCCAGGGTTTCCCGGGAATATGCTTGAAGGTCTTTGGATTGACTGGAAGCCCATTTCGGTAAATACCGGCGATGCCTTCCACAACCTGCCTGGGGAGGATGATTACATTGGTGCCGGCCTGGCCGGAGGTCATGTTGAATGTCTCCTGGAACTGTTCTTCATCGACCCGGTCAAGATCTGACAGTTGTATTGTTTCCACTACCGATCCTGTGCTGGATGTGTAGGAAGGTTCCATTTCAAAGCCGGCACCGTCTCCGAGTGCAATCTTTACCGGCAGCCACCAACCGCCGTAGATCAGGTCATGGAAGCCATCCAGATCCACATCATTTAAGACAATGCCTGAACCATAGCCGAATGGATTGGAATACCAGGATGCGATACTGGTGGACGGGATCGTGCCGCTGAAATCATATTTCCTTACCCTGCCTTCTCCTCCCAGCTGGTTATTTTCGGTCATGACTACAATGGATTGATTTCCAGTATAGCTCACTTCTACCGAGTTGATGTAATTTTGTACCTCAGCTGATTGCCAGTCGGGCGTTTCATCGATAATCCCCTGGCTATTGGCCAGGTAAATCTCGTTAGGGGTGCCTTCGCACACAAAGATCACGTCCAGGAATCCATCCCGGTTGAAATCCCCGAAATCAACGTCCAGCGCGCCCATTTGTATGTCAGAATTCCATTCGGCAGTAGTCTGAAATACGCCGTTGTTATTGAGGAAGATTTTTCCATAGTCCAGGATGGTTCCATAGGGCTCTCCGGCAACTGCGACAATGTCCAGATCTCCGTCGGCATCCGCATCGCCCATTGCGCAGCTGAAAGTGTAGAAAGGATCTGATATGAATGAGGGATTTGATTCCAGTTCATTGCCCATATTGTAATAAACCTTTAATTCCCCTGGTTCTGAAAATCCACTTGGGCCAATGTACACCGAAACTGCTACATCGATGTCCCCATCGTTATCAACGTCCCCGCAGGCCAGGTGCCCATGGTAATCGACATCTGCCGATTGCCAGTTCGGGTTCAGCGGAAAGGTGCCATCCCCCTGGTTGTAATATACCACCAGGTTTTGACGCTGAATATCGTTTCCATTTGCCACTACAAGGTCTTTCCAACCGTCGCCATTGATATCGGCAAGTCCCAGTCCGGTGGCGATATGCCCGTTTGGAGTAGAGATCCAGTCCGGAACAGTGTTATACGGCACTATTTGGGCGTGCATTAGCCCGCTTATCATTAACGCAAGGATACATAATGGAATACGCATGAGGAATTAATTATAAATGTTGAATTTTGAGTTTTGAATGAGGGACTTATTTATTTTTAACAGGAAAAATGGATTTCAATCATCCAAAGGTAAAATACAAAACAGATCAGATACCCGAATTCAACATTCAAAATTCAAAACTCAACATTATTTATGTCTTATCTCATTATAAAAAACATTGCAAGGATTGAAGTACGTGTGGGTGACATCAACTACGGCGGTCATATGGGCAACGACAAGGCACTACTTGTATTCCATGATGCCCGGATCAGGTATTTTGCCGCCATTGGCTGCGAGGAGCACAACATTGGCGGGCCGGGCATCATCATGCGCGATGCCCATGTAACATTCCGGAAAGAGGTTTTTTTACATGACGTTTTGCTGGTGGACGTGGGCATTGACGATGTCGGCGGGACTTCTTTCAACATGATCTATACGGTCAGGAGGGAAAGCGATGATGCAGTGGTCTTTACCGGCAGTACAGGCCTTGTTGCATTTGATTATGAAACCAGAAGACCGGTCAGGGTGCCGGAGGGATTTATCGAAAAAATAAGTGTTTAGTGTTTAGTGTTAAGTGTCTAATGTTTATTGTGTATTTTTATAACTATTAATTAATGGCAGAATGTGCGGTGCGCCAGGCCAGTTTCAATTCAGGACCGATATGAAAAAATTCATCATCATCATTTTAATGACATTCCCTCACCTGGTAATTCCCCAGGTTACATTCCGCCTGGATTCATTACCAGCTTATACTGGGCCTGAAGACTTTATTTATATTGCCGGTACGTTTAATAACTGGAATCCCGGGGATGTGAATTACCGCCTGACAAAAGATGGCGAAGGGATATGGTGGATCACCCTGGCAGCCGGTTTAGAAGGGACGCAGATCCAGTTCAAGTTTACACTCGGGAGCTGGGAAACTGTTGAGAAAGGCCCTAATATGGAGGAGCTGAACAATCGCATTTTTACCTATGGTAACGGGGATACCGTGGGCGTGATCATTTACAACTGGGCGCAGGGCGGCGGTGGCAGCACCGCTTCGGTGAACGTGACTGTCATGGATGAGGCTTTCGAAATGCCGCAGCTTAACCGGACGAGGCGGATCTGGATTTACCTGCCGCCTGATTATGAGACCTCCGGCAAGAATTATCCGGTCCTGTATATGCATGACGGCCAGAACTTGTTCGATGCCCTGACCTCATTTGCAGGCGAATGGGAAGTCGATGAAACCCTCAATGAACTTTTCGATCAGGGTTACAGTGTTCCAATCGTCGTCGGTATTGACAATGGGGGCGCTGAACGCGTCAACGAATACTCTCCCTGGCCGCATGTGGGCTATGGTGGCGGTGACGGGGATTTGTATATGCAGTTCATCGTCGAAACACTGAAACCTTATATAGATGAGCATTATCGCACCATGCCAGGCAGGGAGCAGACCGGCATCATGGGCAGTTCGATGGGAGGATTAATTACACATTATGGATCTTTGAAATACCAGCAAATCTTCAGCAAGGCGGGCATTTATTCGCCATCATACTGGTTCAGCGACAGCGTGTGGACCTTTACCAGGCAGATGGGGGTCCAGGAACCCATGAGGATTTACCTGATGTGCGGCGGCAGTGAACCACAGGGCACCATCAATGATATGAATGATATGCAGGATACATTGATGGCAGTCGGATTCCCGGAGAATGAAATCAGCAATAAGATCATACCGGGCGGGCAGCATAATGAAAACCTCTGGCGCCAGGACTTTGGTGAAGCATACTTGTGGCTTTTCGGATCCTATGCCAGCGATATCAAGGAACCACCTGAAACGCATAATATAAAGCTGTTCCCTAATCCTACCCATGGCAAGCTTCAACTCCCGGGGAATTTTCCGGAGCATGGCGACAGCCTGATCATCATGGATATGGAAGGGAGGACCGTCATGAAATCGGAGCCTTTCCATGGCAGGAATATCAATGTTTCTGAACTGCCAAATGGCGTCTATATCATTTCAATCATTTCTAAGGGGACTTACTACCAGGGGAAGTTTGTGAAGGAGTGATTATCTCCTCTCCCCCATGTCCAGCACCCAGTAAGTGCCTTCCCTCGCTGCGCCCATCTCCATGAAATCCGGGTGCATCATGTTGCGGCAGTGGTCAGGGCTGTCGATCCATCCCTGCACCACCTCTTTAACGGAATAGTAACCCCAGGAGATGTTTTCGCCGATAAAGGACCATTTGTACCCGGTAGCATTGACCCTGTCTTTCAGTGTTTTTCCCCGGCTGCCTTCATGGTTGAAGAAATTGTTGGAATACATATCTCTGGCATGGCTTTTAGCGGCCTTTTCCAGTTTATCGTTCCAGTAAAGCGGCCTGACCGGCGGCATATATTCATCCCCGCACTGGCATCCTTCCCTACGGACATTATTGACTTCTTTCAGCATTTCAGCTTTAAAGGTATCCTGGGCAATGCCGGGACTTGAAATCAGCAATAATAAAAAGATGAAGAATACCGGTGAAAGTATCTTTTTAGATGGCATCAAAAGATATTTTCACATTGGAACGGTGGATTTTGATAAATATTATCAGAGGTAGAATGAGGACTAACGGATGAACATTTTCCTTAAATTTATCTCCCAATCAAAACTTCCAGCTATGAAAATCTTCAACCTTCAATCTTCTGCCTTCAATCTTAAACTTTTATCCTTCCTCCTTTTCCTGATCTTCACCTCCTGCCAGCGCCAGCCTGAGAAAAGAACAGAACCGGTCTATCCCGGAAAATACCTGGAGGAGATAACCATCAGACAGCTCCAGGATGGCTATAAAAGCGGCAAATTCACGATCACGCAGGTAGTAAAGGACTACCTTGCCCGGATTGAGGCGATCGATAAGAACGGCCCTGGGCTGAATGCGGTGATCTGTGTCAATCCCGATGCCA
>Ga0208980_10001799_pt1 | contig 13000 bp, 13 predicted proteins | sample WetSurMetagenome_3_FD_187993 | JGI IMG/M metagenome (GOLD analysis project Ga0208980, IMG submission 187993) | Wetland microbial communities from Twitchell Island in the Sacramento Delta, sample from surface sediment Aug2011 Site A1 Bulk (version 2) | ecosystem: Environmental > Aquatic > Marine...
GACGAGATTGAAGGGCGCACTCCGCCGCCGCACCTGCCGGTAGTGTTGGGTCATCAAATTGTGGGGCGCGTGGTAGACGTGGGCGTATTTGTGACGCGCTTCCACGGCGGCGAACGCGTAGGTGTGGCCTGGATTCATTCGGCCTGCGGCCAGTGCGCGTATTGTCTGAGCGGCCGCGAGAACTTGTGCCCGCAATTTCGCGCGACCGGCCGCGATGTGCACGGCGGTTATACCGAATACATCACGGTCGCGGAAAACTTTGCGTACCGCTTGCCGGCGGCTTTCTCCGATCAGGAAGCCGCGCCGTTGTTGTGCGCCGGCGCGATCGGGTATCGCTCGTTGACGCTGAGCAACTTGCACGATGGGCAGACGCTGGGCCTGACAGGCTTCGGCGCTTCGGCGCATCTGGTGCTGCAAATGGCGCAGCGTCGTTTTCCTAAGTCGGAGATCTTTGTCTTTGCGCGCAGCGAGGCGGAACGCGAGTTTGCGCGCGAACTAGGCGCGACGTGGACAGGCCCCACGGAAGCCGAATCGCCGGTGAAGCTGGACGCCATCATCGATACAACACCGGTATGGACTCCTATCGTGGAAGCGTTGAAGAATCTCGCACCGGGCGGCCGGCTGGTGATCAACGCCATCCGCAAAGAATCTGCCGACCAGGCCGCGCTGACGCGGCTCGATTACGCCCGCGACCTGTGGCAGGAGAAAGAGATCAAGAGTGTGGCTAACGTCACACGCCACGATGTGAGCGAGTTCCTGCTGATCGCCGCCGAGATTCCCATCAAGCCGGAAGTGCAGACGTATGGGCTGGAAGAAGCCAATCGGGCGCTGCTGGAACTCAAGCAGCAGCAAGTGCGCGGCGCGAAAGTGCTCCTCATTGATTGAAGGACGGATTTCATGGACATCACACTCACCACGCCGGCTTTGCTGTTTCCGGCGTTATCGCTGTTGATGCTGGCTTACACCAATCGCTTCCTGGGATTATCGACCGTCATCCGCAACCTGCACGCCGATTACCAGAAAACGTCCGACCCCAATCTGCTCGGCCAGATCGAGAACCTGCGTTATCGCGTGGTGCTGATCCGCAACATGCAGATCGTTGGCGCGATCAGCATCATGGGCTGCGTGCTCAGCATGTTGGCGTTGTTCTTCGGACTGATCGATCTAGGCAAAGTGATCTTCATCAGCAGCTTGATCCTGCTCGTCATCTCGCTGGCGATCTCCCTTCGTGAGTTGCAAATCTCCGTCGGCGCGCTGGAGCTGCACCTCAGCGTACTGGAAGACGAAGGGCGTCACGCACAAGGTTGACCAGCGGCAATTCTGTCGCCGAGTAACAAGTATGCTACAATCGAGCCACTTTGAGCCACGTGAGAATCGATGAGCGCTGAACTTTCATTTGCCCATTACACGGCCACCGCGCAGTCCAGCTTAATCAATGCGACCCGCGAAGCGGAGACCCTGCACCATGCCCAGGTACAGCCGGAGCATCTGCTGCTGTCCTTGCTGTCGCCGGAATCGGGAACCGCCTGGCAACTCCTGGCCGGCACGATGCGCAATCCCGCCGTCTTGCAAGAAGGCCTGCGCATCGTGCTGGCCGACGCCACGCCGACCACGGAGGCCGCCTCACCCGAGTATGGTTTCCGTCTCAAGCGCACCTTGAGCGAGGCCGAAGATGAAGCGCGCCGCGCCAGTCAAGAACAGGTGGATACCGGTCATATGCTGCTGGGTCTGCTCGACGAGGGTGGCGCCGCCGGACAGATGCTGCGCCGCAGCGGCTTCGATGCGGCGCGCTTGCGGCACTGGTTGCGGCAGCCTCAGACCGCGGCCGCGCCTGTCGCCGGACCGGCAGCCTCCAAGCCCGTGATTGCCACGCCGCTCCCAGCCATGCCTAAAACGCGCGACGAACGGTTGGAGCGCCTCGAGAGTCAGCCGCTGAAGAAAGTTCTGCCGCGCTTGATCAGCTGGCCCGCCATCGGCGTGATGCTGGGCCTCTTGATCGCCAGCGCCAGCGTGATGGGCACCCAAGACATCAATCTAGCGCGAGCCGCTTTAGTCGTGTTCGTAATCGTCGGCTGGATCATCAGTCTGTGCGCGCATGAATTCGCGCACGCCGTTACCGCCGATCTGGGCGGCGATCGCAGTGTGCGCGGCAACGGCTATTTGAGTTTCAACCCGCTCAAGTACACCCATCCGGTCTTGAGCATTCTCCTGCCTCTGCTCTTCATGATGATGGGCGGCATCGGCCTGCCTGGCGGCGCGGTGTACATCCAGACCCAGCGGCTGCGCGGACCCAAATGGGAAAGCGCCGTATCCTTTGCGGGGCCGGCTGCTTCCGCGCTGATGGCGATCCTCTTCGCGCTGCCGTTTACGCTGCACCCCTTCGATGTCAACGGCCCTGTCTTGAGTCCCACGCTGTGGGAGGCCATGTCGGTCGTGGTGTGGTTGAATTGCGCCGCGGTAGTGTTCAATCTTATTCCCATCCCGCCGCTGGACGGCTTTGGCATTATCGCTCCGGTGTTAAGCCCGTCGCTGCGCGCCGCGATCTCCTCGTTCAGCATGTTCGGGCTTATTCTGGTGTTCGTCGCCTTCAGTACCAGCCCGGCCTTCAGTGAGTTTTTCCGGAATGCTGTCACCAGCATGATGCACACCTTGCACGTCGATCCCCTGTTGGCCAGCCTGGGCCTGTCTGAGTTCATGTTCTGGCGTTAACACTATCTCTCCATTCTGGGAGGAGTCATGGCCGTCAAAATCGTCGGCGCCACATCCACGAGCATCTCACCCGAAGCCGTGCAGCAGCTCGATCTCACGATTGTGCCGCTGCGTGTTAACTTCGGCACCGAGACCCTGCGCGATAGCGTCGACATTTCGCCCGAAGCCTTTCTCGATCGGCTAGTGGCCTCGAAGCAGTTCCCCACCACCTCGCAGCCACCCGCCGGTGATTTCCTGGCCGTGTTCCAGAAAATGCGCGCTGCCGGAGACGACGTGTTGTGCGTGCTGTTGTCCAATAAGCTCAGCGGCACGGTCATGTCGGCCAACGCGGCTAAAGAGCAGCTGCAAGATGAGCACATCCACGTCTTTGACACGCTCAACGTATCCGCCGGCGAATCCATTCTCGTCATCGAAGCGGCGCGCCTGGCGCAAACCGGTAAGAGCGTGCCGGAAATTGTGCAGCGCCTGGAATTCATGCGCGACAAGGTGCACTTGTACTTTGTAGTGAACACGCTGGAGTATTTAGCCAAGGGCGGGCGCGTGAGCAACGCGCAGGCTTTCATCGGCACGGTGCTGCGGATGAAGCCCATCTTAAAAGTGGAGAACGGCCTGGTGGAGGGCGCCGAGCGCATCCGCACTACCTCCAAGGCGCATACACGCCTGCGTCACATTGTGGAAGAAGGTATTCGCGGCAAGTCGAACGTGCAAGTGGCCGTGATGTACACCACCATCAAAGACAAAGCGCAGAAGCTGGCTGATGAAATCCGCGCAGACTATCACCTCGCTGAAGTGCCGGTCTACACCATCAGCCCGGCGGTTTCGGCGCACACCGGGCCGCGCGCGTTAGGTGTGGCTTTCTACGCGGAATAACTACAAGCTGATCGATCTCACCGCCGAGCTCTGCACGGAGCCTCGGCGGTTTTTCTGCGGGTCGCCGCACACCCGATCGGTTGGTGGCAGGCCGCTGGTTTGTAATCCAGTCTTAACGACCCGTGTGCCAGTTTGCGGTACAATGGGGTTCGCCTAACGCATCACGGAAGAAGTATTCTACTTGAGGTTAACATGATTCGAACAAAAATCGTCTGTACATTAGGCCCGGCTAGCGATAGCGACGACATCGTGCGCGCCATGATCCGCGCCGGCATGTCGGTGGCCCGCATCAATTTCTCGCACGGTGATCACGCCACACACGCGGCGCGCATCGAGCGCGTGCGGCGCATCGCACAGGAAGAGAACGTCGTACTGGCCGTGCTGGGCGACCTGCAAGGCCCCAAGCTGCGCGTCGGCAAGATCGACGGCGATGTGGTTACAGTGCAGGCCGGGCAAGAGATCATCCTGACCTTGCGCGAAGTGCTCGGCAAAGCGCACGAAGTGACGCTGCCGCATCCCGAACTGGTACATGCCGTGCAGCCCGGCCAGCGTTTGTTACTCGACGATGGTCAACTGGAGTTCGTCGTCGTGGAAGCCAATCCGCCCGATATTCGCTGCACGGTGATTACCGGGGGGCCGTTGGGGTCACACAAGGGTGTCAGTGCGCCCGGTGCGCAGTTGAACCTGTCTGCGCTGTCGGATAAAGATCGGGTGGATGCACGCTTCGCCGCCGAGCAGCAAGTAGATTATCTGGCGTTATCCTTCGTGCGCACCGGTGATGATGTCTGCGAACTGCGCAGCTTGCTGAATGATCTAGGCAGCGCTATTCCCATCGTCACGAAGATCGAAAAGTCGGAAGCGATCGACAACTTCGAAGATATTCTCCAATGCAGCGATGGCATCATGATCGCGCGCGGCGATCTGGGTGTCGAGACGCCCGCCGAGAGTGTGCCGCTGGTGCAGAAGCGCTTGATTCGCCGTTGTAATTTGCGCGGCTTGCCCGTCATCACGGCGACGCAGATGCTCAATTCGATGATCACTGCACCGCGTCCCACGCGCGCCGAAGCCAGCGATGTGGCCAATGCCATCCTCGACGGTACGGACGCAGTGATGTTGTCCGGCGAGACCGCCAGCGGGCAATACCCGGTGCAGGCGGTGCAGACCATGGCCCGCATCGCCACCATGACCGAACCGCACTTCCCGTATGACACCTGGCTGGCCGATGTCGCTTTGGAAGAGAACACGATCGATGCGGCCATCGGCCGAGCGACGGTAGACATTGCGGAAGAGCTTGGCGCCAAAGCGATCGCCACGTTGACACACAGCGGGCGCACCGCACGCCTGATCGCGCAGTATCGTCCCAGCATTCCTGTCTTTGCCGCCGCCACCACCGAACGAGTGCAGCGACAGTTGGCGTTGGTGTGGGGCGTGGTGCCCATGCTGACCGAGCATCAACCCACGACGGACGATCGCATTCGCGCCGCCGCCGCGCTATCCGTGAAAAGCGGATTGGCCCATCGCGGCGATCTGATCGTTATCGCCGCCGGCATTGGCTCGCCGCAGAATCGGCGCAGCAACATGATCACGGTACACACGGTCGAAGAGTAGCACAAGGCTTGTGCAAGATTGGAGTCGAGGCTTCAGCTGGATGTGTTAATTACCTGTTGAACCGGCTGAAGCCTCAACTCAAGATCAACCTTCCGAAATTCGGCAGCAGCAAAAAACCTCCCGGAAGATTGCGACTTCCGGGAGGTTCGTTTTACTGAACGTCTGTCTGAGATTCAGACGGCGGCGGTTCAGGTGTCACCATCGGCTCAGGCTCAGGCAGCGGGGCGCGCTGGGCACGGCGCAAAGCCGGCGCGGCCATGGTCACATCACCGGCAGGCAACGCTGCTGGTTGAGGTTGCGTCGGCAACTGCACACCGCCGAGTGACGGCGCACTGCAATACGGGCACACGCCCCAGCGCAGATTCAAAGCACGGCCACAGTTCTGGCATGGCTTCTTGAGCTTGGTGTGGCAGTTGGGACACACTACGAACTCGCCTTGCACGCGCGTGCCGCAGCCGGGGCAGACCAGCGCCTCTTCGATGCCTTGCAACAGCGCCTCTTCCTCCAGCGATCGCTCGTAAGCCTCGGCCAGTGTTTCCTTGGGACGCAGCATCCAATAGATGACCCACCCCGGCAGGAAGAGCACCGCCACCAGCAGCGCCGCCAGAATCTGCGCAAAAATATCGCGCGACCGCGCGCGCATATCACGAAAAGTCCAGATAATCAGCGCCAGCCAGAAGGCCGCGGACATCGCGCCCACACCGGCCAGACACCCCAGCAACACATTCGTTAAATCCATACTCGTTGTCCGTCCTTTGCTCGCCTGCATCCATCTACTCAAGCGGGCGGAATTATACAATGAAATAGGCGCAGTGACCAATGAAGTCTGATCAAGGTGGTCGATTTACGGTAAAATGGAGAGCGACTCTGCCGCTCAATTCCTGATCAGGAGCCACCGATGAGCACGCCAGACCCGATCGACTATTACCCGACGATCAAAGATCTCCCCACTGGTGATCGACCACGCGAACGTCTCATCCACGATGGAGCCACTGCGCTCTCCACGGCCGAGCTGCTGGCCATCATCTTTCGCGTGGGCGTGGGCGGTGAGAACGTCATCTCACTATCGCACCGCCTGCTGGCCAAATATGGCGGCCTGGCCGGCTTGGCGCGCGCTCCGTTCACCGATCTACAAAACGAACACGGTCTGGGCGAAGCGAAGGTTGCCACGCTAAAAGCCGCCTTCGAGTTGGGCCGCCGCTTGACGATCGCCTCGCCGGACGATCGCATCCAGGTCCGTTCGCCCGCCGATGCGGCCAACCTGCTGATGGGCGAGATGAGTATGCTGGAGCAAGAGCAGTTGCGCGTGATGCTGCTCGATACGCGCAATCGTGTGCTGGCCGTGCCGACGATCTACGTGGGCAGCCTCAACACCTCGGTCATTCGCGTCTCCGAGTTGTTCCGCGAAGCCATTCGTCGCAACGCCGCCGCCGTCATCGTCGCGCACAACCACCCCTCCGGCGATCCCACGCCCTCGCCGGAAGATGTCGCCGTGACGCGCAATATCATCCAGGCTGGGCAGCTGCTCGACATTGAAGTGCTCGATCACGTGGTGATTGGACAGCAGCGCTTTGTGAGTTTGAAAGAGCGGGGCTTGGCGTTCAACAGCTAACCGATCGGTTACTGCTCACCCAACAGTTCCACCTCAGCCACCGAAGAGCGATAGGAGTGGCCGGAAGCATAGAACGTGATCGCCGTGATTTGCGAGGGCTTTAGCGTTTCCATCAGATTGGTGGAATCATACGTGCGGGCCACGTTGGCCGGAACCCGGCGATGTTCGTTACGGCTGCCCGAGGTCGTGTTGTACGTCGGATTGGCGCCGCTGCTATCCGGCTGGGCGTAGAAGCCTTGCAAGAAACTGCGATCGGTGCCGTCCTGATCTTTATAGTCCAGCCGCACCATCATCGGGCATTCACTGCCGGCCTGTCCGCACACCGGCACATTCTGATCGAAGATCCGTACCACAAAGTGCAAGCGCAGCGAAGAGAAATCAAGCACATTCTTGTTGATGAGCTGGCGGATGCCTGTTTCGGCATGATACGTGCCCTGCCGCTCAAACACGGCTGACGGCTGGCCCCCGACGGTTTGAATCGTTACCGTGCCGGACAGTTCACGATTGTTCTGCAGATCATTGTAGACGGTCCAGGTGCCGTCGAGCGGCAGACGGAAGTTACCGTTGGTCACCAGGTTGCGCTCCGGCGATAGCACCCCAGACGGCGGACCATTCAGCTTCACCACCGTGCGTCCCGGCGGAGTCACTTCCTGGACGACGTCCTGAGCGCTGACTTGCGCCGACCCCTCGCGCGCGGTCACTTGTGTTTCATCATTGCTCACTTCAAAGGCGTACGAGCCTTCCTCCAGCGTTGCACGTGCCTGGGGTGTGGTCAAGGTCGCTTCGATGGGCCGCGCGTTGCTGCCGGCGACGTTGACGCGCACCCGGCCAATGTTTGTCAGGAGATCGATCTGATGCAGGCGTGTGCTCATCTGAAAACGCGGCGACCGGGCGCGCGTGATCGACAGATCAGTGCTGCCGTAGATCTGCACGGTTTCCAAAACGGAATTGTCATACGGCGAACGGATCGTGAGCAACGCTTGCACATTGTCATCGGCGCGGATGGAAGTGCGTTCAGGCAGATTGCTCAACGAGGTGGTCACTCCGATCAGTTCGGTAGAGTCCGGGCGGCTGACCAACGCAGTTCCCTGCTGCACCTCCAACGTGATCGCAACCGTCTCGCTGGAATCGTTGATGATGCTGCCCGCGGCTAGCGGCACAAACACCGCCAGGCCGAGGCAGATGAACAATGAGATCAGCACAACGGTCCAGGCTAAACGTTCGGGGTTACGGCGCATAGTTCACTTTAACTCGGTTGTTTCATCACGGCTCAATGGTGAAGCGTTTGAACTCGTGGGTCGCGGGCGAAAAATGGTGCTGCACCTGATCGACACGCGCCATGGACGGACCCTGGTGTAAGTACGCCAACAATTGATCGAGCGCCGCGCGCGGTCCCTCGGCCACCACTTCCACACTGCCATCGTAGCAGTTGGCGACCCAACCGGTCAGGTCCAATTCAACGGCGGCATCATGCGTATAAAAGCGGAAGCTCACTCCCTGAACCCGCCCGAAAACGCTGGCATGCAAACGCTCAATGGATCTCTTCGCCATGAGATGTGCTCCCTGCGAGGTTGTGCGATAATACCATCTGGGATCAGGTGCGTCAAGCAACCACCGCCGCAAGGGATGCAGCCTACAAACAACCCGATCGGTGATCAACCATGAATTCAGACTTTGAATACCTCATCATCGGAGCAGGCGGTATGGGCAGCGCCGCAACGTATCATCTGGCGCGCGACGGTCGATCGGTGCTGCTGCTAGAGCAGTTCGAGATCGGCCATGTGCGCGGCAGCTCGCACGGCGCGAGCCGCATCATTCGCCTGTCTTACGATCAGCCGACGTATGTGCGCCTGGCGCAGAGTGCTTATCGCTTGTGGGCAGAACTGGCAGCAGACTCCGGCCAGACGCTGCTGCACTATACCGGCGGCCTGGATTTGAGCGCGCCTTTCAACCCCGCCTTTGAAGCGTGTATCGCCAGCCTGAGCGCGCTGCGCATCCACCATGAACTGCTGACCGCCGACGAGATCCACCGCCGCTTTCCGGCCTTCCGGGTCGCCGACAAAACGATCGGGTTGTATCAGGCCGACGCCGGCATCCTGCCCGCGTCGCAGTGCGTGCAAGTGATGATCGATCGCGCGATCCATTACGGCGCAGCTGTGATCGAACATTCACCCGTCCGATCGATCCAGCTGGACGACGATGGCGCTGAGGTGCAGACCGATCAGGCCAGGTATCGCTGCCGCAAATTGATCATCGGCGCAGGAGCGTGGGCCGGGCCGCTGCTGGCGACGCTGGGCGTGACGCTGCCTTTGACGGTAACACAAGAGCAATACGCCGTCTTTGCGCCGCAGACATCTGAAAAGTTTGAGCCGCAGCGCATGCCCGTCTTTATTCACCACGGCCAGCCCTCAGCAACGCAGCGCGTCGACTATTACGGCTTTCCGATCTTCGGACACGCGGGAGTTAAAGTCGGTGAGCATCACGCGGGTCCGCCGGTCACGGCTGACACGCGCACGTTTGAGGTAGATGCAAAGCGGTTACAGCGGCTGAGTGCCTACGTGCGGGATACTCTGCCTGCGACACGCGGCGAAGTGCTGGACGCGGCGACCTGTCTGTACACCAACACACCCGATCAACACTTCATTATCGATCGGCTGCCGGCTTATCCCCATGTTGCATTGGCCGCCGGATTCTCCGGTCACGGCTTCAAGTTTGCGATTCTGGTGGGACGCATTCTGGCGGATTTAGCCACGCGCGGCAGTACGCCCTACCCGATCGACCTCTTCACCCTCAAGCGATTGGGGTGAGCAGAAATCGGGTTTCTCCAAACTGGCGCTCAATTCTGGCTTGCTTGAAGAAGCCCGGTTTCTAAATCACGGAAAGCGCGCGCCCTGCGTGCGACCGTGATCGGTGTTGTCGTCGTACTGGCTGTCATACGCGCGCATCTGTTGCAGCACCGCCTGCGCGGCGGCCTCGGCAGACAGACAGGTGCCGCCTTTGATCGCGGCGACGACAGCGGGGAAATGAGATACCACGTTGTTGACGTGCCCGTTCTCGTGCAACGACAGCGCGTAGAGATAACCATTCCACTTGGCGACCAGTTCGGGAGCGGCTGGCGCGGTGGGCGTCCAGCGTGGAAATGTCACCGTAATTTCGTACGACACCGCCGCATCTTGCAAGCGGCAGTTCGCGGTGCCCTGCCCCGGCCAATTCCAATGCACAGTCCACTTGGTATAGGCATCGTAACCGTTGGGGCCGCGCGCGTTCAGCTGGCCGCGGATGTCAGACTCGGTTGCGCCGCCCACTTCATAGGGCTGCACTGTCGCGTGTGGAAACGTCACTGGAAACAGCGTCGGCAGCGGGCGGCCAGTGCTGGACTTGGCCGCCGGAGCGCCGGCACAGGCAACCAGCAGGAGCACGAGCACGAAGTAGTGGAGAAGAATCGATCGGGGCGGCATGACCGGCGCGCTTATTGCATCTGCGTCAATTCCATGATGTCGTAGAACGGCCCTTGCTCCGAGGTGAGCAGCAGGGCATTCAGCGTGATCAACGGCGCTTGCGTCTCGACCCCATCAGCGTTCTTCAGGATGAGATAGCCCCGCTCGCGTTCGCGGAATGAGTAGTGGGCCAGCACGCCCGTGTTGACGCGATCGATCAAGGCCTGGCGGATGGCGGCCCCCCGATCGAGCGAGGTAATCACCACGAAGTTATCGCCGCCGGCATGGCCCAGAAAATCGTCGGGCGCGCCGGTTTCATCGACGACGTGCTTAAAGGTCTGGGCCGCAAAACGCAGCACCTCCTCGCCCGCTAAAAAACCGTAAGCCGTGGTGAAGGCTTTGAAGCCGCGCAGGTTGGCACGCACCAGCGCCCACGACTCTTTCTTGCGCAGCAAGGCGCGCAACTGCTCTTCCACCAGGCGCGAGCCGGGCAGCCCCGTTACTGGATCGACCAGGTTCTGGAATTCGGCGCGGCGCAGCGCATTGCGCAGCCGCAAACCCAACTCTTCTGCGTCCACCGGCTTGGGTAGAAATTCATCCGCACCGGACGACAGGGCCAACAGCCGATCATCGTGGCGGGCGTGCGGAGTCAACAGCGTGATGTGGATGTGTTGTGTGCGCGGCGATAAGCGGACCTCCTGGCACAGGGCAGCCACATCCACGTCCGGCACATCCAGATCGACGATCATGGCCTGCGGCAGCGCCTGGCGCGCCAGATGCAGCGCCTCGGCCTTGGTGCGCGCGGTCAGGATGGTGTAGTTGGCTGACGCGAAGTAAGCGCGCAGCAATTCCAGGGTCGTGTCGTCGGCGGGAACGATCAGCACACTGCCTTTCGTCATGCCAGTCTCCGGAGCCTCAAGATGGCGTGATTATGGCACAGTCCAACAGTGTGTCAAGACGGTCTCAACCCCTCGGCGGAATGTGTTATGCAATTGGAACTCTGCAAGCGCCCTCGTAATTGTCACCCCGATCGAGTTAGAGTATAATCGCGCCGAGCCTGGTGTTGTGAGGAGTCTGAAGTGTCACAGGAGTTACCATCGCCGCTGGAGGCTGCGCCGAACGCCTCTCCGGCGACCCCAATCCGGCGATCGCACGTGCTGCGTGAAATCGTCGAAACCGTGTTGCTCACCGCTGCGATCTTCCTGGTGGTCAACGCCGCTACCGGGCGGTTCCGGATTGAAGGCCAAAGCATGGAACCTAACCTGCACGACGGCGAGTACGTGCTGATCGACAAGGTGTCCTATCTGCTCCACTCGCCCGAGCGCGGCGATGTGGTGGTTTTTACGCCACCCAATAACGAGCGAGATTACATCAAGCGTGTCATCGGCTTGCCCGGCGACACGGTGGAAATCAGAGGCGGACAAGTTTACGTCAACGGTGTGGTGCTGGACGAACCTTATCTTCAACAGACGACTCTGCGGGATGAGTCGGCACACCTGGTTGAAAACGGACGTTACTTCGTACTGGGGGACAACCGCAATAACTCCAGTGATTCGCGTTCGTTCGGCACGATCACGCCGCAGAGCATCGTGGGGCGCGCCTGGCTGGTATACTGGCCGCCATCCGATTGGAGCACGGTGCCGCATCACACTTACGCCGCTTTGTCCGCGCCCTAGATTGTAACAAGATCGCTTGCTCCTCGATCGCGTGCCGGGCGCTCTTCCCGGCACGCGATCGAGCCATCCGCGCGGACGCGGATGGAGAGCCGAATAGATTGCCGCACAAAGGATCATTGTGACCGAAGAAATTGCCGTCGTCCCCGTCCCCCCTACCGAAGCGCCTGCTGCCGCGGGCTTGCAACATCCCAACATGCTGCGCGATCTGGTCGAGACGATGGTGCTGGTCGCCATCGCTTTTCTGGTGATCAACGCGCTGATCGGCCGCTTCCGCATCGAGCAGGTGAGCATGCAGCCTAATCTGCACGAGGGCGAATACGTCATCGTCGACAAAGTATCTTACGCTTTACGCAGGCCCGAGCGCGGCGAGATCGTCGTGTTGAAGAGTCCCAATCCCAATCAGCCTGATCTGATCAAGCGCGTCATCGGTCTGCCCGGTGAAACCCTCGAGGTGCGCGGTAGCACTGCCTATATCAATGGCCAACCGTTAAACGAGCCTTACATCGCGCAGCCCATGGCGGGTGATTTTCCGGCGACGCAGTTGCAGGCTAATCAGTACTTCGTCATGGGCGACAATCGCAACAACTCAGATGATTCGCGGCGCTTTGGCGCGCGCCCGGCGGATGACATCGTGGGCCGCGCCTGGATCATTTACTGGCCGCCGGCTGACTGGCAAATACTTTCGCGCCCCAGCTATGCCGCGCCAGCCGCGCCCTAGACAGGAAAACCATGTCCACTCTCACGCAACCGGTTATCCCGCAACTGTCTGGCCGCAATTTGGCGCGCTACATCGATCACACGATCCTCAAGCCCGAAGCGACCGAAGCGCAGATCGTTCAGTTGTGCGAAGAAGCGCAGCGCTTTCACTTCATGGCCGTGTGTGTGAATCCAGTCTGGGTGAAACGCTGTGTATCGTTGTTGAGTGGCACGGATACCAATGTCGCCACCGTGGCCGGTTTTCCGCTGGGCGCGACCCTGCCCGAAGTGAAAGCCTACGAAGCACAACAAATGGCGGCGACCGGCGCGCGCGAGATCGACATGGTGATCAACATCGGCGCGTTGAAGGGCGGCGATCACGCGCTGGTGGC
>Ga0208980_10001801_pt1 | contig 12992 bp, 10 predicted proteins | sample WetSurMetagenome_3_FD_187993 | JGI IMG/M metagenome (GOLD analysis project Ga0208980, IMG submission 187993) | Wetland microbial communities from Twitchell Island in the Sacramento Delta, sample from surface sediment Aug2011 Site A1 Bulk (version 2) | ecosystem: Environmental > Aquatic > Marine...
CAAACCGCCGCAGAACGAGCTTAACCCCTTCGAGCCGAGGAGCCCCTACGCTGCCGCGAAAGTATATGCATACTGGCTGGCGAGGAATTACCGCGAAGGATATGGTCTTTTCGCCAGCAATGGCATCCTTTTTAACCACGAATCGCCCCGCCGCGGGGAAACCTTCGTTACCCGCAAGATCACCCGAGCCCTGGCGCAAATCAAAGCCGGAAAACAGAAAGACCTTTTTTTGGGTAACCTGGATGCCAAGCGGGACTGGGGGTATGCGGCAGAATATGTGGAAGCCATGTGGAAGATGCTCCAATTGGATAAAGCTGACGATTTCGTGGTGGGAACGGGCGAATCGCATTCCGTCCGGGAATTCCTCGACGAAGCATTTGATTACGCGGGGATGAAATGGCAGGATTACGTCAAGATCGACCCGCGCTATTTTCGCCCTACCGAGGTGGATTTCCTGCTTGCAGACCCTGTACGCTCGCAGACACTGCTGGATTGGAAACCCAAAGTGAAATTCCATGAGCTGGTTAGGATTATGGTTGACGCTGACCTCGAATTGGCTGGCTTGGAGCCGGTGGGTGAAGGACGGCGGATCCTTGAGGAACGATTCACCGGCTGGCACCGTTGGGACCGTCAGATCATCAGTATGGAGCGCTGATCAGCGGGGGAGGTTTTGGAAAATTCCCACTCTGTGCTCTTTATCTGTACTGCCAATATTTGCCGGTCGCCGATGGCAGAAGCGCTCCTTCGCCTAAAGATCCAAAAAACAGGTTCATATCCTGATACCTGGCGGATCGAATCTGCCGGGGTCAATGCATTGGAAGGAGTTCCACCCTCCCGATTCGCTGTTGAGGTCATGACGGAATACGGGATTGATATTACAGACCATAAATCCAAAACTGTCACCGAAAACATGTTGGGTGAGTTCAACCTTGTGCTGACGATGGAAAAGATCCACAAACAATTGCTGCGATCCCGGTTTCCCGATTCAACAGGAAAGGTGTATATGCTTTCCGAAATGATCGACCAGGAATTCCCGGTGGAAGACCCATTTGGGAATTCGCTTGAGGATTATAGAAAATGTGCCGATGTGATCAACCGGCTAATAGAGTCCGGGATGGATGAAATTTCCAAGCTTGCTGCTTCAAATAGTCGATTGGCTTAAGTGAGTTGAAAGAATGAATCGCGTGAACAATAAATCACTCATTTTATTTATATTTTTGACCCCGATCATACTCGCGGGTTGTTACAATCCGCTTGCTTTGATCGAATCCGCCACCACGAAGATCGAATTCACGATGGTTGATAATGCCTGCCGGGATGAAAAGTGGGTCGTCCCCGCCGACGAGAAAATTTCCCTGATCCTTACCAATCCGCGGGCTGTGCCGCAGATTTTCATCATCATGGCTCGCGCTGCCACCCCGCCGTTCGATATCCAGGATCAGGATCGCATCTATACTTCGGTGCCTGTGCCTCCAGGTACAACCATCACCAGTTTTACCTCACCCGCGATGCCGGCAGAATATCAAGTGATCTGTGGACCGGCGGATAACCTCGAACCGCTGGCGCGGAACGTGTTGGTCGTGGTGGATCCGGCAGTGAAATAGATGACCAGGGTTGACGGGGTTTTTTCTTTCTGCTAGAATTGGCTCACCCGGATGGAATCCGAGGTAGTCAACAAGCGGGCGTGGTTCAGTTGGTAGAACGTCTCCTTGCCAAGGAGAAGGTCGTGGGTTCGAGTCCCATCGCCCGCTCAAATAATCCGATTCGGCGACGTGGCCAAGTGGCAAGGCAAGGGTCTGCAAAACCCTGATCATGGGTTCAAATCCCATCGTCGCCTCCAAATTCTGACGAGCCTGCAGGCTCGTTTTTAATTCCAGCAGGGAGATCTTCGCTTGGAAAAACCGAAATTGGTCGGTGATATACTTGCCGCGGAAAATTCAAAAAAGGGTCAAGTGAACATGGGACAGAACAACATTAAAGCTGTTATTTGGGATATGGGGGGAGTAATTCTGCGAACAGAAGACTCAAAACCTCGTGAAGAACTGGCTGCAAAACTAGGTACACCCCGTCAAAAACTGGAAATGGATGTTTTTGCAAGCCCGGCAGCGGATAAGGCAACCCGGGGCGAAATCCCATCGAAGGAGCATTTTGACGAAATTGCCAAAAAATACAACCTGGACGAAAAAGGCTTGGATGAGTTTGTTGACCTCTTCTGGGGCGGAGACCGTGTGGACCAGGATTTGTTAGCCGCGATTCGAAAATTGCGGGCGGGGTATAAAACTGCAATGCTCAGCAATGCCTGGGATTCCACCCGGGAATTCCTTACCACGGTTTTCCCCTGCCTGGATCCTTTCGATGAGGTGATTTTCTCAGCCGAGGTCAAAATGGCAAAACCTCAACCTGAGATCTACAATTTGATGCTCTCCAGGCTGGGTGTGAGCCCTAATGAATCCGTCTTCGTCGACGATTTTGAGGAGAATATCCTGGCGGCGAATGCATTGGGTATGCATGGTATCCAGTTTAAAAACCGTGACCAAGCGCTTGCTGACCTTACCCGCATACTCAAAAACCCGGCCGAGATGCCGGAAAAGTAGTTTGCATTGTCGTCGCTTATCGAGCGCTATATCCCCTATAAAACCTTCAGCCGGCCGGCAAAGTTGTATTTGCTATCCGTTATTATCAGCGGGATCATCTTCAGCGCCTGGCAGCTCTTTTTTAACCTCTTCATTCTTGCGCGCGGGTACGATAAAACATTTCTCGGATTGATCAACGCCGCTCCCTGGATCGCGGGCTTATTTTTTAGCCTACCGCTGGGGGCGCTTTCCAACAGGATGGGGCGCAAGAACGCCATCATCGCTGGTATGGGGGTGGATTTCGCCATGCGGATGCTGCAGGTCCTCGTCCGCTCACCCGAGTTACTCATCCTGGTTTCTTTCCTGGAAGGGATTGGATTAACCCTGTTGATCGTGAGTGAAGCACCATTTCTCATGGCCGCCTCGGATGATAAAAACCGTTCCCTCCTATTCAGTCTGAACTTCGGACTGGTGACCCTTTCCTCGGCAGTAGGTGCAGTTTTCGCCGGGCAAATACCGAACCTGGTGGCCATGAAGACGAATGTTGCCCCTGATTCCAGTACCGCTTACGGAGCTGTATTGTTAGTGAGTTTGCTGATCGGTGTGTTCGCGATTTGGCCACTGCTGCGTATCGATGAGAAGGAAATACACGACAGTGAAACACGTGAGCAGAAATCCAGTATTTTAGCTGCATTAAAGAAAGGGCTTATTTGGAAACTCTTCCTCCCGAACGTTGTATTGGGTTTCGGGGCAGCCATACTCATTCCTTATATGAATGTATTTTTTACTGAGAAATTCATGCTTTCCTCCGCTGCTTTGGGAGTGTTATTCGCAGTTTCCTCCCTGTTGACTGCCATAGGTTCCATATTGGCTCCGGCGCTGGCGCAATGGATGAGGAGCAAGATCAAGGCGGTGGTCACTGTCCAGGGCGCCAGTTTGGGATTTCTGGCGCTGATCGGTTTTTCGCCCACAAGCTGGGTGGCTGAAGTTTCCTATCTGATCCGGGGCACCCTGATGAACATGGCAAACCCGCTCTATACAGCGTTTTCCATGGAGGTATGTGAGCCTCAGGATCAGGGCGCGGTGAGCAGTATGCTGAATATTTCCTGGCAGGCCGGTTGGGCGGTCGGACCGATCATTTCCGGGATCGTACAACAAAAATACGGTTTCTCTCCACTATTTATCACCACGATCATCCTCTACACCATTTCGACACTTCTGGTTTGGATTTTCTTCAAGGATTCCGAGAAAAAGGCAAGCCCGATCTGCCCGGCAGGGTCTGTTTGAGTATGGATTATCTCCAAAGAAATATGACGTTCGTAGTGGTGGGGGATACGCATGTACCGGATAGGGTGGGGGAGTTGCATCCGCAATTGGTTTCGATGCTGCAGGATATTCACCCAGATAAAATTTTTCATACAGGTGATATCAGCGAGGAGGAGGTGCTGGGTCAGCTCACCGCCATCGCCCCGGTTATAGCCGTACGCGGAAACCGGGACTGGCGCTGGAAGGAACCTCTGCCGATGGAAATTGAACTTGAGGTGAACGGGGTGAAACTGGTGCTGCTGCACGGTCACGGCGGGTGGGGGCATTACCTGGTGGATAAGACAGATAATACATTACGGGGGTATCGACTGGACCGGTACCGAAAATATCTCAGCAGGAAATATCCGGAAGCGAACGGGTATATTTTCGGGCACAGCCATTTTCCAGAAAATTCAACACTGGATGGAAAGTTGTACTTCAATCCCGGATCGGCCTGCCTGGGAGGCGTGCCAGGCATACCCCCATCCTTTGGTGTTCTCTCCATTTCTGGAAGCGGGGAGGTCATCGGCAGGATCAGGCCACTTGAAGGATACCGGATCGAATCCGGAAAATGGGCATTATCCAATACACCCGAATTGGTTCTTGACCAATAATATTCGCGTGATATAATAATCAATTGCGTATACCTCCCCACATGGGGTTATTATTTAATCCAACCGCCAATCAACGACCAGGAGATATAGATGGCATCTCAAAAACCGATCAAATCGTATGCCCGAATTCCTTCCGTCATGGATCTCCCCGATCTGATCGAAGTACAAATTGATTCCTTTCAACGTTTGAAAGTGGAAGGTCTCAAAGACCTGTTTGAAGAAATTTCTCCAATCGAATCTTACAACAAGGGGATGAAGCTCTATTTCCCCAGCAAGGATCCCTCGCTTAAATCATGGGATCTTAAATACAGATTCGAGGCTCCCAAACATACGATTGAAGAATGCGTCGAACGTGATCTCACCTATGCGAGCCCGCTCTGGGTGCAGGTGCTGCTGGCGGGACCCGAGATCGCCGAACCGATGAAATCGGATATCTTCCTGGGTGATTTCCCCGAGATGACCGAAAAGGGAACTTTTATTATCAACGGTTCCGAGCGCGTTGTAGTTTCGCAGCTCATCCGCTCACCGGGCGTCTATTTTGAAGCTCCTGTAGACCGCGCAACCGGTCACCGCCTGGCCATGGCCAAGCTTATCCCGGACCGCGGCGCATGGATGGAATTTGAGACCCGGAAGAACGATTACCTGATCCTTAAATTCAATCGTAAGCGCACCGTACCGATCACAATCTTCCTGCGCGCTCTGGCGGTGGTCGATGACGGTATTACCGATTCCCCCATCAAAGAAGGCAGTGATGAGGAATTGCTGGCGCTCTTTAAGGATGTGGACAAAGATCCTGACCGCATGTTCATTGCCTCCACTATCGGGCAGGAACCCGCCTGGGATTTGAGCAATAACACCATCGCGGAAGCCGCTCTGCTGGAATTCTTCCGCCGAATGCGCCCGGGCGACCCGGCTACGATCGATAACGCCAAGCAGTTCCTGGAGGAACAACTCTTCGATCAGCGTCATTATGACCTGGAACGGGTCGGACGCTACAAACTTAACCAGAAGCTGGATTTGACCGAGCATGTGGCTGTTTCGCACCGCAATGTTACCAAGTGGGATATCGTCGCCCTGGTGCGGCGAATGATCATGATCAATAACGAGATGGAAGACAAAGACGATATCGACCACCTCGGCAATCGGCGTGTAAAGACCGTTGGTGAACTTATCCAGAATAAATTGCGCATTGGTCTGCGCCGTATGGAGCGGGTGATCAAAGAGCGTATGTCCATCCGCGACCAGGACCAGCTTTCGCCTACCAGTTTGGTAAATATCCGCCCGGTCGTAGCTGCGCTGCGTGAATTCTTTGGTTCGAGCCAGCTTTCACAATTCATGGATCAAACCAACCCGCTTGCCGAGCTGCGGCACAAACGCACGCTCTCCGCGCTGGGCCCTGGAGGCTTACGCCGCGAGCGCGCTGGCTTTGATGTCCGCGACGTGCACCATTCGCATTACGGGCGCATCTGCCCGATCGAAACCCCTGAAGGTCCTAACATCGGTCTTATCGGCCGACTGGCATCCTTCGCGCGGGTCAATGAATATGGTTTCATCGAAACCCCCTACCGCAGGGTGGTGCGCACGTTGAGCGCCAATGACCCGAAACTTGTCGGTCGAAAATTGGCTGAAACGATCACCGACCCCAAGAGCGGTGAGGTGATCCTGAAACAGGGCGAACGTATTGATGAGAAATCTGCCAAGGTGCTGCACAAAATGAAGAGCACCCTGATCAATGTGGTGCCCTTCATCTCTGACGAAGTGGAATACCTTTCAGCTGATGCCGAGGATAAGTTTGTGATCGCCCAGGCGAACACTCCGCTGAATGACCACATGGAAGTTGACTCCGAGCGAATTTCCTGCCGGTTCCACTCCGATTTCATCATCACCGGCACGGATCAGATCAATTACATGGACGTAGCGCCCCACCAGGTTGTGGGCATCAGCGCGGCGCTAATCCCCTTCCTGGAGCACGATGATGCCAACCGCGCTTTGATGGGCTCCAACATGCAGACCCAGGCGGTTCCCCTGGTGAACCCGGATATCCCCCTGGTTTCCACCGGGATGGAAGCATTCGCTGCCAAGGACTCCGGGCAGGTTGTCGTCGCCGAAGAAGAAGGCGAGGTCGTCTCGGTATCCGGCAAGGAGATCATCGTCAGGGTTGGTGATTCCCACAAGACTTACACGCTGCGGAAGTATCAGCGTTCCAATCAGAGTACGTGCATCGATCAGCGCCCGGCGGTTGTCAAGGGGCAGCGCCTGCATAAGGGTGATATCATCGCCGATTCTTCGTCGACGGTATCCGGTAACCTTGCGTTGGGACAGAATGTGGTGGTGGCCTTCGTTTCCTGGGAGGGTGGTAACTTTGAAGACGCCATCCTGATCTCGGAACGACTTGTCCAGGAAGACCGCTTCACCTCCGTTCACATTGAAAAATACGAGGTGGAAGCCCGCGATACCAAGCTTGGTCCGGAAGAGATCACCCGCGATATCCCGAACGTTGGCGAGGAAGCCATTCGCGACCTGGATTCCGACGGCATCATTCGTATAGGCGCCGAGATCGGCCCCAACGATATCCTGGTGGGTAAGATCACCCCGAAAGGTGAAAAAGAACTAACCCCCGAGGAGCGGCTGCTGCGTGCGATCTTCGGTGAAAAATCCCGCGATGTTAAAGACACATCCTTGCGCATGCCGCATGGCGAGCGCGGCAAGGTGGTGGATGTGAAAGTCTTCACCCGCGAGAGCAATACCGACCTCTCTGCAGGTGTGGATAAAATGGTGCGGGTTTCTGTTGCCCAGCACCGCAAGATCACTGCCGGCGATAAAATGGCCGGCCGCCATGGTAACAAGGGTGTTGTCTCCCGCGTAGTTGCGGTGGAGGATATGCCCTTCCTGGCGGATGGCTCTCCGGTAGATATCATCCTTAACCCGCTAGGTGTGCCTGGCCGTATGAACATTGGCCAGGTGTTGGAAACCCATCTGGGTTGGGCTGCCAGCCGACTTGGTTTCCGCGCAGTCACCCCGGTGTTCGACGGTGCATCCGAGGCCGAGATCGAAGCCGAACTCGCGCGCGCCTGGATCGTGGATGAATCCTGGAACGAAGCCGCCAGCCGCGCCTGGGAGTGGATCAAATCCCAGGAATATTCCCCCGAGCAGATCCGTGATGACGATGAAGTTCGCCTGCTCTTTTTGGAGCAGCAACTGGGCCCCAAGGGTTATGATGTTTTCAAGCTGGTTTCGGACCGCGATTATGCGCGGCAATCGAACGCCAGGGAATGGCTGAAGGAGCACGGTTACGAACCGGATTCCGTCCTTCACTTCGAGAGCGTCTCAGCTTTGGACGGGGATACCTCTGACCGTGATAAGAAAGCCATTGAGGTATGCCTGCGTCTGTGGATGCACGACCAGGGCGTGGAAGAAGCCATCAAGATGCCAGCCGATAAAGTGCGCGCCAGGGCGGAAGCTCTGCTAAAAGAGACCGGTGTTCCGATGCCGATCTTTGGCAAGCAGGTCCTTCGCGATGGTAAGAGCGGAGCTGCGTTTGACCAGCCGGTCACTGTGGGCGTGATGACCATGCTCAAGCTGCACCACCTGGTGGAAGATAAAGTTCACGCGCGTTCAACCGGACCCTACAGCCTGGTTACCCAGCAGCCGCTGGGTGGCAAGGCGCAATTTGGCGGTCAGCGCTTCGGCGAAATGGAAGTTTGGGCGCTTGAAGCTTATGGCGCGGCTTACACCCTGCAGGAAATGCTCACAGTCAAATCGGACGATGTGCAGGGGCGTGTCTCAACCTATGAAGCGATCGTTAAGGGTGATCCCATCGAGGAACCCAGCCTGCCGGCTTCGTTCCGTGTGCTGGTCAAGGAGCTGCAGAGCCTGGGTCTGGCTGTGGAAGCGGTGATGGATACCGGTGAGACCATCCGCTTTGGCAAAGACGAAGAACGTATTCGCCCGCCAAGGCCTTCCACCGGTCTACTGGATATTGGTAGTGAATTCGACCAAATCTATTGATCAGGAAATTTGGGATAAGAATATTCTTGACGATAAAAGAACAGCGATGATATAATCGCACCCTGTTGTAATTTGCACGTTGATGCGGGTTCCTTGCTCCGAAAGTGTTCGTAGTGAGGCCATCATGGCAACTGATGGTCTCATTTTTTGGAGAGCGAATGGAACCGGATTGAAAATCGGAAATCATTTTGGAGGCAAAAGAGAGTGCCAACGATCAACCAGATGGTCCGCAAAGGACGAGAATCGAAAAAAGCGAAGAGCAAAGCGCCCGCGCTTCTGTACACTTTGAATTCGAAGAAGCAACGACGCACCAAACACCTGAAAGGTGCCCCGCAAAAACGCGGTGTTTGCACCGTGGTGAGAACAATGACCCCCAAGAAACCGAATTCCGCGTTACGCAAGATCGCCCGCGTTCGCCTTTCGAATGGGGTAGAGGTCACCGCCTATATTCCAGGTGAAGGTCACCAATTGCAGGAGCACTCCGTCGTGTTGGTACGTGGCGGTCGTGTGAAAGACCTGCCTGGTGTGCGCTACCATATCGTCCGCGGAGCACTGGATACAACCGGGGTTGCCAAGCGCAGCCAGGGCCGTTCCAAGTACGGCTCCAAAACTCCCAAATAATTCATCCTCCGGCTCCGGCCGGGAGACTAACAAGATCACTAAAACGGAGAAGTTTGCATGCGCCGAACGAAACCCATCAAGAGAGAAGTACCCCCCGATTTCCGTTATCAGAACGTGACGGTTCAGTCGTTCATTAATCACATCATGACCCGCGGAAAAAAGAGCACCGCCTCCCGCAATATCTACGGGGCATTCGATATCATCCAGGAAAAGACTGGCAAGAACCCGATCGAGGTGTTTGAGCAGGCATTGAAAAATGTCGGCCCGCTCATGGAAGTGCGGCCCCGCCGGGTTGGTGGCGCCACCTACCAGGTGCCAATGGAAGTCCCCCAGGACCGCAGGATGACCCTGGCCTTCCGCTGGATCATCGATTCCGCACGAGCCCGCACCGGCAACTCCTTCTCCGAGAAGCTTTCTGCCGAATTTATGGAGGCTGCTGCCAACCAGGGTTCTGCCGTGCGCAAGCGCGACGAAACCCATAAGATGGCCGAAGCCAACCGCGCGTTCTCCCATTTCCGATTGTAAGGCGGAGGCAACAGTTAATCTGTTAGCAAGATAGCATGGCTCGCACCTTTCCATTAGAAAAGTACCGTAACATAGGCATTATCGCCCACATCGACGCGGGTAAGACCACCACGACCGAGCGAATTCTCTTTTATACAGGTAAGACCTACCGGATCGGATCGGTGGATGATGGCACCACAGTTACGGACTGGATGGAGCAGGAGCGGGAACGCGGCATCACCATTGTTTCCGCTGCAGTAACAGCCGAGTGGAAAGATTACCAAATCAATATCATCGATACGCCGGGGCATATCGATTTCACTGCCGAAGTGCAGCGTTCCCTGCGGGTTCTGGATGGCGGCATCGTCATTTTTGACGCCACCCAGGGCGTTGAACCGCAATCGGAAACTGTTTGGAGGCAGGCGGATCGATATTCAGTGCCCCGGATTTGTTTTGTAAACAAGATGGACCGCACGGGGGCATCCTACGAGTACACCATGGATTCGATCCGGCAGCGGCTGGGCGCGAACCCGATCGCCATGCAGATGCCCATCGGATTCGAGAGTGCCTTCCGGGGTGTGGTCGACCTGCTTTCCCAGCAAGCAATATTCTGGGATGAGGATCTCGGGCGTGAACCAAGGGTGGAGGACATCCCGACCGAACTCCGCGAGGAGGCAGGCAAACTGCATGCCACCCTTGTCGAACGGATCGCGGAATTGGACGATGATCTGACAGTCAAATTCCTGCAAGGGGAAAAGATCAGCGTTGAAGAGCTAAAATCTGCCCTGCGCAAGGCGGTCATCGCCAATGAAGCCACCCCGGTTTTCTGCGGGACCTCGCTTAAAAATAAAGGTGTTCAGCCGCTTCTCGATGCGGTCATCGATTACCTTCCCTCCCCGGCAGATATTCCCCCTGTCAATGGATTAGACCCGGACAAAGATATCGAAGTCAGCCTCCCGGTGGATGATGAAGTCCCCTTGAGCGCTTTGGTCTTCAAGATCGTTACCGATCCCTATGTCGGCCGATTGGCATATTTCCGGGTTTACTCAGGAAAGATCACCCAGGGAACGATGGTTTACAACCCAATCAAAGACCGCAAGGAACGCATCGGGCGGTTGATTCGTATGTACGCCGACCGGCGCGAGGATATAACTGAGGTTCTGGCAGGGGATATCGGCGCGGTTCTGGGGTTGAAGGAAAGCTTCACTGGCGATACTCTTTGCGATCAGCATCACAAGGTCATCCTGGAAAGTATTACCTTCCCGGAACCAGTCATTATGGTAGCCATCGAACCGAAAACAACCGCAGACCAGGATCGCATGTCCGAAGCGCTGAGAAAACTCTCTGAAGAAGACCCGACCTTCCGAGTGCACACCGACGAGAACACCGGGCAGACGATCATCTCCGGGATGGGCGAGCTGCACCTGGATGTGCTGGTGGACCGAATGCTGCGCGAGTTCAAAGTCCAGGCAAATGTCGGGCGGCCGCGCGTTTCCTATCATGAATCCATCACCCGCGAAGTTCCCAAAGTGGATTACAAGTACGTTAAGCAGTCCGGCGGTCATGGTCAATACGGCCACGTCGTTTTTGCCTTAGAGCCGTTGGAACGGGGCAGCGGGATCGTATTTGAGAGCAAGATCGTTAGCGGCGCCATTCCGCGTGAATATATCCCGGCGGTTGAAAAAGGCGTGCGCGAAGCGGCTGAATCCGGCGTTTTAGCTGGATACCCGGTGACTGATCTCAAAGTTACGCTGAACGACGGTTCCTATCATGAGGTCGATTCTTCTGAGATGGCCTTCAAAATGGCTGCTACCTTTGCATTCAAAGAGGGCATTCAGAAGGGTTCTCCCGTTTTGCTGGAGCCGATCATGAAGGTGGAGGTTGTCATCCCCGAAGAATATATGGGGGATGTAATCGGGCAGCTCAATGCCAGGCGAGGAGTGATCCTTGGCACCGAGATGCGCCCTGGGAAGGCTCAATCCATCCGGGTTCAGGTTCCGCTTGCAGAGATGTTTGGGTACGCCACTGAACTGCGTTCAAGCAGCCAGGGACGCGGGGTGTTTTCAATGGAATTCGATCACTATGCCCCGGTCTCTGACGCGGTGGCAAAGAAAATATTGAACCAGTAATCATTTATCCAATCAAGGAGAAGGAGAGCACTGATGGCGAAGCAGAAATTTGACCGAAGCAAGCCGCATCTGAACGTGGGCACCATGGGGCACATTGATCATGGCAAGACCACCCTGACCGCAGCGATCACGAAATACTGCGGGTTTTTTGGCAAAGCCGAATTCCGGGCGTATGACAGCATTGACAATGCCCCGGAAGAGAAAGCGCGCGGGATCACGATCAACATTGCCCACGTGGAATATGAGACCGAGAAACGGCACTATGCCCATGTGGATATGCCCGGTCACCGCGACTATATCAAGAACATGATCACCGGTGCCGCCCAGGTGGATGGAGCCATATTGGTTGTGGCCGCCCCGGATGGTCCCATGCCGCAGACCAAGGAACACGTTCTGCTGGCGAGGCAGGTGGAAGTGCCGAGCATCGTCGTCTTCTTGAACAAAGTGGACATGATGGACGACCCCGAACTGCTGGAACTGGTGGAGATGGAACTGCGCGAAATGCTCACCGGGTATAAATTCCCGGGCGAGACCACCCCGATCGTGCGCGGGAGCGCGTTGAAGGCGCTGGAAAGCACCTCGACCGACCCGAACGCGCCCGAATACGAGTGCATCAAGGAACTCCTGCGGGTGGTGGATGAATACATACCGGAACCCGTACGCGAGACCGACAAGCCGTTCATGATGCCGATCGAGGACGTGTTCTCGATCAAAGGGCGCGGAACAGTGGTAACCGGGCGTGTTGACCGCGGCAAGATCAAGGTGGGGGAACCGGTGGAGATCATCGGGCTGCAGGAAAAGACCCGCAACAGCGTTGTGACCGGCGTGGAAATGTTCCACAAACTGCTGGATGAGGGCATGGCCGGGGATAACCTGGGATTGCTGCTGCGCGGGATCGAGCGCACGGACGTGGAACGCGGGCAGGTGGTTGCCAAGGCTGGCAGCATCACCCCGCACACCAAGTTCATGGCGCAGGTGTATGTGCTGAAGCGTGAAGAGGGTGGGCGGCACAAACCGTTCTTCCCTGGCTATCGGCCGCAATTCTATATCCGCACGATGGATGTGACCGGCTCGATCACCCTGCCTGCGGGGGTGGAGATGGTGATGCCCGGGGATAACGTGGAGATGGAAGTTGAACTGATCGTCCCGGTGGCATTGGAGCAGGGTTCGCGCTTCGCCATTCGCGAGGGCGGTCTGACGGTGGGCGCTGGCGCCATCACCAGGATCATTGCATAGGA
>Ga0208980_10001802_pt1 | contig 12991 bp, 10 predicted proteins | sample WetSurMetagenome_3_FD_187993 | JGI IMG/M metagenome (GOLD analysis project Ga0208980, IMG submission 187993) | Wetland microbial communities from Twitchell Island in the Sacramento Delta, sample from surface sediment Aug2011 Site A1 Bulk (version 2) | ecosystem: Environmental > Aquatic > Marine...
GATATTGCCATAAACCCGGTTATTTCTTTCAGCGCCTCACCCAGCTCATCCATGATCTGATAGTATCCCTGCGCCTGATCTTTTGGTACAAAAGGATGAATATTACCGAATTCAGGCCAGCTCATGGCAAACATCGAACTGGCCGGATTAAGTTTCATAGTACATGATCCAAGAGATATCATGCTGTGAGTGAGGGAAAAGTCTTTTCTCTCCAGCATCTTGATATATCGCATCATCTCAGTCTCACTGTGATACCTGTTAAATGTCCCCTCATTTAGAAAAGCAGATTTCCGGAGGAACTTCTCGTCCAGACATTTGCAATCACAATATGTGCTGATTCTGGTCGCCTGTTTGCCTGCAGCTTTTGCAAATATCTCAATAATAGTGTTTATCTCATTAAAGGTAGTTATTTCGTCTGTGCTGATTATAACAGAATTGTCATCAGGATAGTAGAAATTCATCTCCTCCTCAAGTGCAAGTTTCTGTATAGTATCAGATGAAATTTTGTTGTCGAGTCCGATTTTCACAGTATCAAAAAAAGCTGAATTCAACTGCCGGTATCCCAGGTTTTTAAGTGTACAACCAATGGTGCAGGCCGATTTATGAATGTGAGTGGCTATACTTCTTAACCCCTCAGGACCATGGTATTGTGCATACATACCTGACATTGTGGCAAGAAGAGCCTGAGCCGTACAAATATTGGATGTAGCCCTTTCTCTTTTTATATGTTGCTCCCTTGTCTGTAAAGCCATTCTCAGGGCATTATTTCCCTGTGCATCAAGCGACACACCTATTATTCTGCCAGGCATGTTCCTTTTAAGTTCATCTTTTGTTGCAAAATATCCTGCATGAGGACCACCGAAACTCATAGGAAGACCCATCCTCTGATTTGAACCAACAACAATATCAGCGTCCCATTCACCCGGAGGTGTCAGGAGGACGAGACTCATCAGATCGGCAGCGACCCCAACAAGGGATCCTGCTGCATGAGCCATCGCAGTAAATGATTTGTAATCCCTTACCTGACCTGAACCAGCCGGATACTGAACTATTGCCCCGAAGTAAGATTCGTTAAAAGCTGCTTCAGTGTACTTTCCGGTTACAAGTTCAATTCCCAGCGGATTTGACCTTGTTTTTATAACATCAAGAGTCTGGGGAAAAATATCGTTATCGACAAAGAATTTGTTTGCCCCAGCTTTTACAGAAGCCCTTGACCGTGCATTGAACATCATTATCATGGCTTCTGCAGCTGCAGTTGATTCATCAAGCAATGAGGCATTCGCGATCGCCATGCCGGTAAGCTGAATAATCATCGTCTGATAATTCAGCAGAGCCTCAAGCCTTCCCTGGGATATTTCAGCCTGATAAGGGGTATATGATGTGTACCAGGAAGGATTTTCAAGAACATTCCGTATAATAACAGACAATGGAGCCACACCGTAGTATCCCTGTCCTATAAATGAACGGAACACCTTATTCTTCTTACCAATAGCCCTGATATGATTCAGATATTCAAATTCACTCATTGCTTCAGGAAGAATGAGCGGCTTATCCAGCATAATTGATTTCGGGACGGTTTTATCTATCAATTCATCCAGTGATTTGACGCCAATAGTTTTCAGCATCTTAGGCAAGTCATTATCGCGTGGACCGTTATGACGGTTAATAAATTTATCTGATGACATAAATATGGTTATTTTTAAATATATAAATTTAGCAGTGTATATTAAATCACTTGAAAATCAGTTAATTTACCCTAGCTCCAGTGGGAAGTAACCGGATTTCTTCGCTCCCCTGTCATCCGGCAGGATGACCTTTGGATTGGGATTAACGAAGAAAAACAAAAAAATCATTAAAAAAAGTATATTTTATCAGTTATTACCTGCAAAATTAGCAAGGTTTCAATTATGCAAAATAAGGATTTGATTTCAATTCCCGTGCAATAGTGGTTTCATTTCCATGTCCGGAATAAACCACAGTTAATGGAGGCAGAACAAACAAATGATTTTTAATGCTTTTTATAAGGGTCTCATAATTGCCTCCGGGAAGATCAGATCTGCCTATGCTACCTTCAAAAAGAGAATCGCCTGTGAAAACACAGCAGTTCTCTTTACTGTAGAAAGCGAGTCCTCCGGCAGTATGTCCGGGTACATGCAAAACCAACAATTCTGTGTTGCCGAATCTGACAATCTGATTATGAGTAATGAAGCCTGATGGTTCAGGTGAGCTATCCATAGAAAGACCAAAAAGGATAGCATGCTGGATAGCATTTTTCCTGTTCCCTTCTTCTAATTCACTCGATAATGTTCTGAGATTGTATTTTTCGAGAATAAACTTATTGCCGAAAATATGATCGAGATGGCAATGAGTATTAAGCAACAACACAGGATTCAACTTTTTGTCACTAATGAATTTTTCCAGCCTTGCTGATTCCTCCTGATCATAACAACCGCAATCGATAATTGCACAATCACCCGACTTATCTGCAAGGATGTACGTATTTACCTCAATCGGAGAAAATACAAATTTAAAGATTTCCATAATGAATTATTTTCCGTTTACCGTACCTTTAAGCATAGGTACAAAAATAAAATTTCCATGTTCAGTGTACTCGTAACTATCAGCGCCTGTTCTTTCAACTACTGTCATAACCTGTGAATTAGTTGTTCCAAGTGGCACTACAAGCTTTCCACCGGTTTTAAGTTGCTGAAGAAGTGTTTTTGGAACCTCCGGGGCTGCTGCTGTAATAATGATACCATCAAAAGGGCCATACTGAGGCTTACCCTCATACCCGTCACCATAAAAAAAATCTGCCGGATATCCAAGAGATGCGAGTGTCTGCTGGGCTTTTAAATACAATTCCCTGTACCGTTCAATAGTATATACTTTTGCACCCATCTCAGTGAGTATTGCTGTCTGATATCCCGATCCTGTTCCTATTTCAAGGATTTTATCCCTTTTCTTGACTTTTAGCAAAGATGACTGTACAGCTACAGTGTATGGTTGCGATATTGTCTGGCCCGATGTTATAGGGAAAGCTTTGTCGGTATAAGCATGAATAAGGAATGCCGGATCCATAAAAAGATGACGTGGAACAGTATCTATAGCCCGAAGGACTTCCTCATCAACAATCCCCTTTTGTCTGAGTTCTGCAACGAGTTTTTTTCGTTTGCCTTTTGCCTCGAATGAATCTATCATCTGAAATTCCCCGGAATAAAATTAGTCCAGCAAAAATATAAAAATTGTGAGACAGCCGGCCTTTGGAGAGCCATTCATTTTTTTTTGTATATTTAGCCCATGGATTTTATAAGTCAAGGGCTCCAGTTGATGATCAAAACTTTAATAGATTACTCTGTCACAATATTGTGCCTGATCCTGTTGATTCCTGTTATCCTGATACTTATTATAGCAATTAAAATAACTGTAAAGGGGCCTGTAATTTATTCTCAGGAACGCATTGGCAAAGATGGAAAAACATTCACTATATATAAATTCAGATCCATGCATTTAGGCACTGAAACAGGTGTGCCTTTACTGTGTGGCAAGAAGGATAAAAGGATAACAACCATTGGAAGGCTAATGCGAAAACATAAGCTGGATGAGATCCCAAACTTCATTAATGTTCTTAAGGGTGAAATGTCAATTGTCGGGCCAAGACCGGAACAACAATATTTCATCGATCAGATTGTGATTAAAAACCCTGAATATATACTTCTGCACAATATTAAGCCCGGGATAACGTCCTGGGGTCAGGTTAAATACGGTTATGCTTCAACTGTTGACGAAATGGTAAAAAGGCTTGAATATGATCTTTTTTACCTTAATAACAGGTCTCTCTGGTTTGATCTGAAAATAGCATTCTATACTATTGGCATTGTTATAAAGGGAGAAGGAGTATAATAAGGCATCAGGAGTATGGCATCCGGATTTAGGCAGAAGGTATAAAGCGATAAAATGAGGTGCGAATTATAAGATTAAATGCACACTATAATTTGATTATTGTTACCGGTATATACAACGAACCCGTTGGTTTCAGGATACTTTCATAAATAATAACTTCATTCACAGGTACCTTCTGAATTTCAACATTCTGATATTTATCAATTAAATATTTAAGTGCAGGTTTGTCTGTAACATACTTTATTCGTCCCAGGGTCAGATGAGGTTTAAAATTACGTTGTTCTATTTCAATACCTGCCGTATTGAGCACATTAATAATGGTATTGTTCAACTGAGCCAGATTTTCTGACGGCTCTATACCTGTCCATATGACACGCGGATCACTGAGATTTTTAAATACACCAATTCCTTTCATAGTCAGCTCAAATTTCCCTGTTCCTTCACAACTTTCCTTCAGGGTTGAGCTTATCATTTCTATCGTATTCTCCTCCGTTTCCCCGATAAATGCCAGTGTTATATGGATATTATCAAGACTTGTCCACCTTATACCTTCATTGATTAACGTTGACTTCAGAGAAGAAACAGTTTTAAAAAGGGTTTTTCCGACCACTACTTTTATTGCAATAAAAATCCGTTTCATAACCTTCCCGCATCGATTTCATTGATGATCAACTCTATAATGGCATCATCGCCATAAGGATCATACTCTTCTTTAAGGTTTGTCCCGAAAATACGGGCAATGCTCTGCCAGAAACCGGCAGAGAATTTTCCCCTGTAATCCCTTATCAGTTCATATGAAGTATTCTGAGTCTCCCTGTCTATCAGCTTTATGAGCAATCTTCCCTGGGAAATTGTCATCTGCCTCATATCGTCTTCATATTCCGCGAATACGTCTTTTTCAACACTTTTCATATATTCTCTGCGTGACTTTTCGTCAGGAAGATTCTTCATAGCCTCATTTACCTGGTTCAGTCTGATTCTGACCATCATGGCATATGGATATACCCTTTTTATATTGTAGACAAGCTTTTCATATTTTCTGTAATCACTTCGTTTCTCCTGTCCGGGTCTTGGGACAACTGTTACTTCTTTAATATCAACCTCAGGCATGATTACTCCGTTTCTGTTTACATTTTGAATCAGATACGACCTCCCCGGAATCGTGTCATTCGAATGTTTCAGAGTATCCTCCTGCCCCGATATATCAGTAACAAAAAGAAATATTGCCAATGTTATGAATATCAGCTTCACAAATGGAATCTTTCTGCAAAGGTATCAAATTATGGGCCACATATTATTTCTGATTATGAGGTAATAATCAAATCTGCATCTGTTATATAAATTACGCATCTTTGTCAAATATCCTTTATGATTTAAATTTGTCAAAAGTGTTTTTATGGCATTACAGGTGGAAGATCTTGAAGATCAGACAAAATTCAGACAGCTGCTTTCAATTCCATATCAGGACATAATTCAATTCGTTCTTGATAACCTGAAGAAGAAATCCGGGCTTACCTTTTTCTTATGGTCGGTATGCCTTATTTTTCTTGGTCTTACAGTATTTATAAGAATAAAAATTGCAGGATACTTTGCAACAGCTGATATTTTCTGGCATTCGGTTCTCGGGCTTATTATCTTACCTGTGATCAGCATTCCTCTTCATGAGTTAATTCACATTATACCTTATTATATTTCCGGTGCAAGAAACATCAGGGTGGGAATGGATCTGAAACAATATCTTTTTTATGTAACAGCACACAGGTATGTGGCAACACCTTTACAGTTTATCATCGTAGCTATATTCCCTTTTCTTATTATAAGTGTAGCTTTTACACTTCTATTTTTTTTCATGCCAGGATTATGGAAATGGAGCTTTTCATTGTTCCTGTTTGCCCATACTACTATGTGTGCAGGCGATTTTGCATTGCTGAATTTTTACTTCCTTAACAGGAATAAAAAAATCTATACATGGGATGATGCAGATAGAAAAATAGCATATTTTTATGAGGAACTTGAAGTATGAAGGGGAGAATGGGTGAAGGGGAGAATGGGTGGATTTGAAAATTTTAAAATTGCAATAATCATTATAAAATGAAAAAGCTGATTATCATCGCGTTATTAGTGGCATCTGTTGCACTTACTGGTTTTAGCCAGAGGAAAATTGTTAACCTGCCTGATATTCCTGGATTTGTGACACTAAAGTGTGACTTCCATATGCACACGGTATTTTCCGACGGAGATGTATGGCCAACAGTCAGAATTGATGAAGCTCTGCGTGATGGGCTGGATGCCATTGCAATAACCGATCATCTTGAATATACTCCAAAGGAGGATTATATACCAATAGATTTCAATGCAGCCTGGAAGATAGGGGAAGCATATGCAAAAGAAAGAAATCTCATACTTGTACATGGCACTGAAATAACGAGGAAAATGCCTCCCGGACATTTCAATGCTCTGTTTATTACTGATGCCTCACTGATTGCAAAAGACTCAGTATGGGACTCTTTTGAAGCAGCTGCGAAACAGGGAGCCTTCCTTCAGTGGAACCATCCGGGTTGGAAATCGCAACAACCTGATGGCATTCCAAGGATGTATGAGGTTCATCAGAAGCTGATCAAAAACGGCTGGCTTAACGGGATAGAATTTTTTAATGACAATGAATACTATCCTCTGGTATTTTCGTTCTGTAAGCAGTATAACCTTACTTTGATGGGCAACAGTGATGTGCACGATGCAATAAGTGAGGTTTATGCCGGGGAGGAGAACAGCAACAGGCCAATGACACTTGTCTTTGCAAAGGAAAGGAGTCACGATTCGCTTAAAGAAGCAATGTTTACAGGAAGGACTATGGTGTATTTCAGAGATATGCTTGCAGGAAAAGAGGAGTTTGCCAAACCTTTCTTCTACAGGTGCATTTCTGTAGGGAAGCCATTTTACCAGAATGATAAAAGTATCTTCTTTGAGGTGACCAACAAGTCAGATATTCCATTTTATCTTACTAATGGAGTACAGAACGCCCCTGCAAATATTACTTTATCTGCCAATTCAGTAACAAGAGTGGTGCTAAGCAAAAAGGTCACTGTCCCGTTAGTCTACGATGTAAAAAATGTTCTGACCGGGGAAAATGAGGTTTTGAAAATAGAATTAAGATAGGGATACAATTTGTAGGGACATGCCATGGCGTGTCCCTACAGTATCAGAATTTTTCTTTTGCAAGTTTCAGTATATCATCATCTTTTACTACAGGTCTTATTCTGAAGGAGTATTCGTATTTCAGATCTAGTAACCTGTACTGTGTATGTATCCTTGCACCCCACGAATTATCACCCCCGACTCCCATCTGTCCAAGATCCACATTCAGATTGACCAGGTCGCGAGGTTTTACATCAATAGTATGAGTATTTGCAGTTATTGCATCTTTTCTGTATTGTGATAATTTCCCCGGTGATTCAAAATCATCATGTATATTATTTAAAGCAGCAAAACATATCAGAGGATCTCCGCTGACAAGAATACCGTTACCATTATCATCAGTTAATGTAAGCCAGCGTGTATCAGTCTTATAGCCATTTTCCTGAGGACGGATATAAGGAGTGTACTGATCTGCCACTGTGCTTTCATAGAGACCAACGTAAGCCGAAGTTTTCCTGTCACAATAGTTTTCATGTGGTCCCCTGCCAAGCCATGTGAGATTCGTAAAATCTTCAGGCAGCTGCATCTGCATTCCCATCCGGGGTATTTCAGGAATTGCATCTGACAATTTTGAGAACTGGTTCTTGACAACAACATCGCCCGATCCGTAAACAGTATATGAGCTTGCATAGCCGGCTATCTTCTTTCCGGCAGCATCAGGTATATCATAATTGAAAGTAACTACCACTTTCCCCAGTTCAGGCTGACTGATATTGGCTTTTGTAATTACAGTTCTTTCTCCTGCTTTCTTCCATACTCCCAGCAGCTTATCCATATCATACCCATAGTCATTATCAGTTGGTGGTCTCCAGAAATCAGGTTCAGGTCCTTTTTTTAACATCTCCTTCCCTTTATAATTGAATGACTCCAGTCTTCCTTTTTCCAGATCGAATACTATTTTCATGTCAACTCCGCTTACCTCAAGTTTCTTTTCAACTGTCTTTGTCTGTAGTATTGCAAGTTCTGCAGGTTTAGCAGATACCGGTTTCTCATCCACAGGTAACTTAAACTGGGCAGTTGCATAAAAATGGTCTTCAGGAACAGAATTCCATTCATCACTCCTTGAAAACCTGAGGTTCAGAAAGTACTCAGCTCCCGGAGAAGGGTTTATTTTTGTGATCGGGATCATAAATGCTGTTGAGGCTTTTGGTTTGAAATCAGGCATCGGAATCTTACCTGATTGAACTACATTGCCATCCGAAACAACTTCCCATTCAAAATCAAACTCCGAGAGATTAGTAAAATCATACTTGTTGGTAATTCTGATCAACCCTGCCTTAAGATCAACCGGCTCAAAACCAACATACTGATAAACCTTATTTACTTCAGACAGCCCCGGATGAGGTGTTCGGTCGGGCCATACGAGACCATTCAGGCAGAAGTTGCCATCACTTGGCATACCTGCTTCACCAAAGTCACCTCCATAAGCCCAGTATTTTTCACCATTTTCACTTGTCATCAGCATTCCCTGATCTACCCAATCCCATATAAAACCTCCCTGAAGTTTGGGATATTTCTCAATAACATTCCAGTAATCCTGCAGGTTTCCGGTTGAATTTCCCATAGCATGAGCATATTCGCACATAATAAGTGGCCTGTCGTTCTTTGGATCTTTTGCATACGATTCTATATAATCAATAGTTGCATACATATCGCACCATATATCCGTATGTCTTTCAGTGGTATTGGTCTCCTTTTCTGCTCTCTCATATTGAACCGGACGGGTAATATCCCTTCCTTTAATCCATTTGTATCCACTGAGAAAATTATGCCCATCACCCGCTTCATTTCCCATTGACCATATAATGACAGAAGGATGGTTTTTGTCTCTTTCAACCATGCGCTGCATCCTGTCTAAATGAGCAGCTGCCCATTCGGGTTTATCGGCTAAGGTTACATCTTTATCATATCCCATACCATGCGATTCAACATCGGCTTCATCAACCAGGTAAAGACCATATTTATCGCACATCTCATACCAAAACTCCTGCTGGGGATAATGGGATGTTCTCATGGCATTGAGATTATTGCTTTTCATCAACCTGATATCTTTTAATACCATCTCTTCACTGACAACATGGCCATTAAGATCGTCATGTTCATGCATATTTGTCCCTTTGATGAGAATAGCCACTCCATTCACAAGCAATTGTGAATTAATAATTTCGACTTTCCGGAAACCTATTTTTGAACTTACACATTCATATGTTTTCCCGTTCCTGTCCTTCAGGGTCAATACCAGTGAATACAGGTTTGGCTTTTCTGCAGACCAGGTTTTAACACTTGGGAAGTCTTTTTGGAAATTAACTTCTCCTTTCCCTTTTGCTACTTTTACATCTTTTGATTCACTATAAATCTTTTGATCTCCGTCAAAAAGGCTTGCATCAATCACAAATTCGCCTGTTTCAGCTACAGGACTTTTTAAGGAAATGTTGAGTTTAAGGAGTCCATCCGTGTACTTATTTACCAGGTCACCAATTGCAAAATAGTCAGCAATAAATGTCCTGGGCCGGGCATGCAGAAATACTGTTCTCTGAATACCGCTCAGCCTGAAGAAGTCCTGATCTTCAAGATAACTGCCATCACTCCATCTGTAAACTTCCACGGCAACAGAGTTGTTTCCTGTTTTGAGATACTTTGTTATATTAAATTCTGCAGGCACCTTGCTATCTTCATTATAGCCAACGAGCTGTTCATTTACCCAAACATAAAATGCAGAACTGACCGCACCAAAATGGAGGAAAACTTCTTTATTCTTCCAGTCAGCAGGAACCTTGAAATTTCTTTTGTATGATCCCACAGGATTCCAGTCATGAGGGATATATGGAGGTGCCTTTACATATCTGTTACCTTTAATATCAGGGACACCGAAAACATCTTCATACTCCCAGAATGGATATGTAATATTTGTATACACCCTTACATCATAGCCCTTCATCTGCCAGTTTGATGGCACATCAATGTCCTTCCAGTCGCGGGTATCATAATCATCCTTGAAGAACCAGAAGGGGCGCTGATCAGGAGTTTTTACCCAGTTAAACTTCCATATACCGTCAAGAGAAACATAATTTGGAGAATTTGACTTAACTGCAGTCAGAGCAGTCTGTTCATCAGGAAAACTGATCATTGTTGCATGCGGATCCTCCCTGTTAATGTTAAATACTGCAGGATTTTCCCAGTCCCGCGGTTCTTTTTCAGTAAATAGGACACCTTCATATTTGCTGTACTTCTTACAGGCAGTAAATGCAACTGCTATCATAAGGATACAAAATGATACTCTCTTCATAATAGTTAGATTTATTGAGATAAAGTTAGTAAAAAATGGAGTCCATGCAATATTTCCCTTTAAGTCAGGTCTGATATGAGTTGAAAATTAATTAACGATCACACTGTCCTTAATATTTTTTCAACCAGCAGAACATCGGATGGCGAATTAATGTTTGTGAATGCATTTCTTATATTTTCAGAATTCTCAAGCTGCATGTAAATTGAATCAACCTGTCGGATAAACTCCCTGACTGCAAAATTGTGATCACCATAAAGATACTCTTCAAGTCTTTTCAAAATAGAAATGTTATAAATGGCATGAAGGGGTTCACTATATTTAGCTATTTCAGGAACCAGAATATCACATTTAGTATTGTTATAATATTCTATCTGCCTTATGATTAATTCCTTGTTAAGAAGAGGCATATCTCCGGCAAAAACGAAAATGGCCTCTTTGGAAGATATTTTTAAAGCAGCATGTATTCCGCAAAGTGGCCCCGCATTCAAAAAATGATCGCCTGTAAGAATAAAATTGTTGAATTCTTTAAATTTATCAGCGGTGTTTGTAACAATAATTATTTCAGAAAATATTTCACTTATTGTATCAATAATCCTTGAAATAATTGTTTTACCATCAATTACAATATTTGCTTTTGTTATTCCCTGGAATCGGCTGTTTGCTCCTCCGGCAAGTATTATTCCTGAAATATTTTTTACCATCAGAATAAACCTGTTATAACACCTTTATTGTCAATATCAATTTTTTCTTAACCTCCCGGGCAATTAAAATATCACATTTCATACCTGTGAAATAGTCAGTTAAATTCTTAACGCAACTAAACTACAATTTATAGCAGAAAAACTTACTACGAATAATGATTTATTTTGTAAATTGAGGTCTGTTTAGTATACGGAAAAAAGTCTCATTTAATACCAGAAAATTATGGATAAGAAAATTACCGACCTGTATAGTGATTATAAGAGAGGACAGACCGATCGTCGTAGTTTTATAAGGAAACTGGCTATGGTTGTCGGAAGTACTTCTGCCGCATTGGCGTTGCTCCCCATTCTTGATGAAAACAGTCTGAAAGCTTCATCCTCTTTACAGGATGATCCTGACCTGGTGACTGAATTCATTAAATACCCGGGTGAAACTGGCGATATGAGAGCATTTCTTGCCAGGCCGAAATCAGGCAGGAAGTTCCCTGCAGTTATCGTAATTCATGAAAACAGAGGATTGGTTCCTCACATCCAGGATGTTACAAGAAGAATGGCAAAAGAGGGTTTTCTTGCACTCGCTCCGGATGCACTCTCTCCTGTTGGAGGTACACCAGCTGATGTGAGCAATGTCGGGGAATTGTTTAAACAGCTGAAACCAGAGGAGACAACAAAGAACTTTGTTGCTGCCGTTAAATATTTAAAGACTAATCCACTTACAAATGGTAAAGTAGGATGTACAGGATTTTGCTGGGGAGGAGCAATGACCAACCAGGTTGCAGTAAATTCACCTGATCTTGATGCAGCTGTTCCTTATTATGGATCACAACCAACTGAGGAACAGGTGGCAAAAATAAAAGCTCCGATTATGGCCCACTATGGAGGTGAAGATGCAAGGATCAATGCGGGAATTCCTGCATTTGAAGAGGCATTGAAAAAATACAAGAAAGAGTACCAGATATTCATATATGAAGGAGCTCAGCATGCCTTTAACAATGATTCAAATCCGGAACGGTACAATGAAAAGGCGGCAAAGCTTGCGTGGGGAAGGACAATAGCATTCTTCAAAGAGAAGCTGAAATAAAAACATGCCAGCAGGGACATGCCATGGCATGTCCCTACATTTGATTTCTCCAAGTTTCAGCTATTGCCTCAACAAATGGCTTGCAGTGATTAAAAAAATATTTGTAACCGCTGCAAAGGTAGTTAAGTCCGGCTTCGCCATCAGGGGCAGTTATGAACCTGTTCCTTGGACACTCTCCGTTGCACATAGCAAGAACTTCACATTTCTTGCAGTAAACAGGCAGAGAAAGAGATTTTACCTCTCCAAATGTTTTTTGCTTTGTGCAATCCAGAAAGTAAGCCAGAGAATGCTCCCTGATATTTCCAAGCAGGTGTTCACTATTAACATAATGATCGCAGGAATAAAAATCGCCATTATACTCAACTACAGGGACTCCTCCGCAATTCTCCCTGAAAATGCAGAGTGTATGTCCCTGATTAAAAGCAGTTCTGGCCGCCTCTTCGAAAATCTGGATTTTTATTTCTCCGATATCTTTTTCAACCCACTCATCAAATACTGCACTTAAAAAATATCCAAAATCGATTGCAGTAACTGATTTCCTGCTTGCGCCTGAGACAGAACTTTTTTGAGGTTCAACCAGGGGTAAAAAAGTTATATACTGTGCACCAAGCTCTTTAAAAAAATCATAAATCACCAGGGGAAATTTCACATTTTCATTATTTACAACACACAGGATCTCAGGTATAATACCATATTCCTTTAAAAGCTCATATCCTTTTATCACGGTTTGCAAAGAGGGGCCGTTTGCGGTTGTCCTCCTGTTGTCATTGTGTAAATTACCTGGACCATCAATACTTAGCCCGACAACAAATTTATTTTCTGACAGAA
>Ga0208980_10001803_pt1 | contig 12991 bp, 9 predicted proteins | sample WetSurMetagenome_3_FD_187993 | JGI IMG/M metagenome (GOLD analysis project Ga0208980, IMG submission 187993) | Wetland microbial communities from Twitchell Island in the Sacramento Delta, sample from surface sediment Aug2011 Site A1 Bulk (version 2) | ecosystem: Environmental > Aquatic > Marine...
CGGCAAAAAAAATTGAATTCACTATCTGCGGCGTTTCTGAGGATGAGGAGATTGTAAAAATCCTGAAAAAAAAATACAGGGCAGATTTCGGTCAGCTAGGTATAGTATTTATGGGTATGCTCGGCACTAATGAACTTGTTAATCAATTATGCCGTTCTAATATTTATATCCATCCATCATATATTGAGAACAGTCCCAACAGTGTTTGTGAAGCGATGGCGCTGGGTATGCCCGTTATAGCAACAAACGTTGGAGGTGTTTCATCCATGATAAGTAATGGCATAGATGGCATACTGGTGCAGGAGGGAGATCCATATTCAATGGCCGGTGCAATTCTGGACTTGTCTGCTGATTTTGCCAAAGCAGTTGAATTAGGAAATAAAGCAAGAATCCGAGCTTCAATAAGACATAAGCCAGGTGCTATTGTGAATAGTTTAATTGAGATTTATAGTAATATTCTGTCTGAACATGGAGAGTAAAAAATATCCAAAAGTGCTTGTTGTGGGTCAGACCTTTAATTATAAATATGGCGGTGGCATCACTATGTCAAATCTGTTTAAAGGATGGCCGAAAGACAAGCTGGCTCTCGCTTCATCAAGTTATCTGTTAAATGATTTGGATTTGTCGGTCTGCGAAAAGTATTACCAGATGGGATATAATGGAAAACTGCATCCTTTTCCGTTGAACCTGTTTCTTCCCAGAATTTCCTGCGGGCCGGTCAATCCCCGGGAATCACAAAATACACAACAGCAATCGAACCAAATAAAGCCCGGGAGATTCAAAACAGTTTACATTTTAATAAGAGAACTTTTGATTTTTCTTGGATTGTACAATTTATTATACCGGTTAAAGGTCACTTCTGAGTTTAAAGATTGGGTGTTTGCCTATAATCCCGATATTATATATGCCCAGCTTGAAACGCTGGAACTAATCAGGTTAGTCAGGGAAATTCAATTATTGACAAATAAACCTGTTGCCATTCATATTATGGATGACTGGCCTAGTTCAATCAATAAACCATCCATACTATTAAATTTCTGGAACAGGAAAATAGATAAGGAATTCAGGGAATTGATCCAAAGGGCATCCGTACTAATGAGTATAAGTCAGGCAATGACAGATGAGTATTTGAAACGCTATGGCAAAGAATTCTATCCATTTCGTAATCCGATAGAAGTCGAAAAATGGTTACCCTACTCGAAAACACAGAACTCTTTAAACGAACATTTCAGAATATTATACACTGGCAGAGTGGGAATGGCAAATGGTAAAGCAATCATGGAGATTGCCAGGGTCATTGATAATATAAATAGTACCGGCATCAAGGTTATTCTTGATATTTTTACTCCGGATAGCAGTTCAAAAGGCGCTATTATGCTTGAGAAATATAACGGGGTGAAAATTAATGGTTACATCAAACATGAGCAGATGCCGGGATTGATAGCAAGTTATGACTTGCTAATACTTCCTCTGGATTTTGACAAAGAAGGAATACGCTTTACTCAATTCTCCATACCTACCAAATTATCTGAATATATGATTTCCGGTGTTCCGATATTAATCTATGCCGATAATCGGACCGCATTGGCGAAATTTGCTTTGAAAAGTGAATGCGCTTATGTTGTCACTGACAATAAATCAGAAGCTTTAAATAATGCGATTATAGAACTAATTCAGAATGCTTCCCTGCGAAAACAACTTGCCGAAAAAGCTTTGAAAAATGTTCTTCAAAATGACAATGCAGAGATTGTAAAAGAAAATTTCAGAAAGTGCTTAACTATTAATTAAAAATAATTGAATTATGAAAAATCTATTTGGTGATAAGATACTTTTGATAACAGGGGGTACCGGCTCATTTGGGAATGCCGTTCTAAAGAGATTTCTGAATTCCGACCTTCGGGAGATCAGGATATTCAGCCGTGATGAGAAAAAACAGGATGATATGCGTAATTTTTATTCGAATGATAAAATAAAGTATTATATCGGTGATGTTCGTGACAGACATTCTGTTGACAATGCAATGTCAGGTGTAGATTTTGTTTTTCATGCCGCTGCACTAAAACAGGTGCCATCCTGCGAATTTTTCCCCATGGAGGCTGTCAGGACTAATGTAATAGGATGCGAAAATGTTCTGGATTCTGCCATAGAAAATGAGGTTAAGCATGTTGTAGTTCTCAGCACCGATAAGGCGGTCTATCCTATTAATGTTATGGGCTTGTCAAAAGCCATGAGTGAGAAAGTAATGGTGGCAAAATCAAGAAATCTCAACCGTGAAAAGACAATACTATGTGGGACGAGATACGGTAATGTTATGGCTTCAAGAGGGTCGGTTATTCCGCTGTTTATCGATCAGATCAAGGCATCACAACCACTGACAATTACAGATCCCGGAATGACCCGGTTTATGATGACTCTGGATGAGGCTGTCGATCTGGTCCTTTATGCATTTGAGCATGGTGATAACGGAGATATTTTTGTTCAGAAATCTCCTGCCTCTACTATAAATGATCTCGCACAGGCGCTCAGAGAGATTTATAAATCCACCACTGAAGTACGAAACATCGGAACACGGCACGGGGAAAAACTTTTTGAGACATTAATAAACAGGGAAGAAATGGTTAAAGCCGTCGACCTTGGAAGATATTTCAGGATACCATCCGATAACCGGGACCTTAACTATGGAAAATATTTTAGCGAAGGAGAATCTGAGCTGGCATTAACTCACGAGTATACTTCCCATAACACGGAACGATTGGACGTCGAAGGAACAAAGAAACTGCTTTTGACACTTGACCTGGTAAAGAAGGATTTAAGTCTGATATAATGAATTAAATAGCAGGCCAAAAAAGATGTATTTTAGTTTATTAATCCATGCAGTTTTCTATTGCTAACTTGCATGGCGATTGTTAAGCAATTTTAATGCAAAATTTAAAAATAGTTTTTTTCCCTATCGGAAAGCACGATACCGCAGGTAATAAAAGATTAAAGAATCTTTCAAAGTATCTGAAGAAGATGGAAAATATAAAGATTTATTTCTTTAATCCATCTGGTGAAAAATCAGATAAGCTGTCCGGGATTTTTTTCTATTTGCAAAAGATATTTTATAAATTTCTGGATGTTTTCAGAATACCGCTGATCCTTTTTCGCGAAAGGGAAAAAGGACACCAGAATATATTGTATTTCTATGAAGGCAGGCATCTGATGCTTCACAGGATTCTTTTGGCAAAATTACTTGGATATAAAATACTGATTGACATAGTCGAGAATCCAAATTCGCTGGAGTATTCGAACTCTAAGATGCAAACTATAAGGACATTATATTTCTTATTCCTTTATAGGATTATTTCTTTCTATGCGAATGCTATAATTGTTGTATCAACTCTGCTGAAGAGCAAGATAGAAAATGATTTTGGTGGAAGAATACGGGTATTCCTTTTAGCAGTTTCATACGATCCTGATGATTTTAAGGTAGAGTTGCAGCCTTACTCTTATCCGACAATATTTTACGGAGGCAGTTATGGCAGCAATTATGATTTTGAATCATTTTTTCACGCCTTTAATAAAATTAGTAACGAGTTCCCTCAGTTGAAACTCTGCCTGAGCGGGAAGATGGAGAGCTCCATGGAAAAAAAGATCTTGGATTCTATAGATAATAAGAATCAGGTCATTTTCTTTGGATTTCTCGACGAGGTATCCTATTTCAGAACAATTTGCAGCATGTCAATTTTATGTATGCCAAGGAACAATACCATTCAAGCCAATGCTGGTTTCCCTTTTAAGCTGGCTGAATATCTTGCAAGCGGTAAACCGGTAATTACATCAAGAAGCAGTGATGTATCGGATTATGTTGATGATAATGATGCATATATATACGAACCCGGAGATTCCTTAAAAATTGAATCTATGATTCGGCAGATCTTAAATGATTATGAAACAGCGCTGAAAATCGGGAATAACGGAATGCTAAAAGCACAGAAATATTTTGACTCTCAAAAAAATGCAACTGAATTTTATAGTTTTCTGATTAATCTCAACTCTTAGTAAAATAGAAAATAGTAAAATATTCACCGGGGCTGTTCCTGGAGTAAGAAAAGACTCGCGGAGGAAAGATTATTTTCTTCTTAATATCTCTTATCCTACCCCTGAATTGCTTTTTTCATTTAGTATCTGGCCTGATTTCAGTGGTAAGGAATCGTTGGGGGGTGATCGGTCTCATTCCAAAATTTATATTTTAAACATATGTTGAAAGTTGGTATTACCGGACAATCCGGATTTGTGGGTAAACATCTTTTTAATTTTTTAAATCTTAAAAAGGATGAGATTATTCTGATCCCTTTTGAGGATGAATTTTTTAAAAATGATAATCTATTAAGGAAGTTTGTAAATGATTGCGACACAATCATTCATCTTGCAGCTTTAAACCGGCACAATGATCCCATTGTTATTTATGAGACCAATATGAAACTGGTCACTCAGTTATTGAAAGCCATTGATACAGGAGAAAAGAAACCACATATACTTTTTGCATCTTCCACTCAGGAAGAGATGGACAATCTTTATGGCAAATCGAAACGTGACGGGCGTATACTTTTTGAACAGTGGGCAACGGAAAACAAGGCCAGGTTTACGGCATTTGTTATCCCGAATGTTTTTGGTCCCTTCGGCAATCCATATTACAATTCAGTGGTAGCCACTTTTTGCCATCAGTTAACTCATGATGAGCAGCCCAAAATTGTCGTCGACGCAAACCTCCAGCTTATTTATGTCAGTGAACTTGTCGACCTGTTTTATCAGAAAATTACAAGTCCGGCAGAAGGATCGGGAATTATCAGGTTTAATGTGCCATTTACTTCAGAAAGCAAAGTATCGGAAATACTTTTGACTCTTGAAAACTTTAAAAACGTTTATCTGAAAGGGAATTGTTTTCCTCAGCTGAACAGCATATTTGAATTAAACCTTTTTAACACTTTCAGAAGTTACATGGATCATTCTTCACGATATCCTGTTTTGCTAAATAAAAATACTGATCAACGTGGGACATTTATCGAAACAATAAAGACATTTATCGGAGGACAATTTTCATTCTCAACCACACTTGCAGGAGTTACAAGAGGCAATCATTATCATACCAGAAAGATTGAAAGATTTATTGTTATCAAAGGGAAAGCAGTTATTGAGTTACGCCAGGTCGGAACCAAAGATATTCTGCATTTTGATCTTGACGGAGAACAGCCTTCTTTCGTAGATATGCCAGTATGGTATACTCATAACATAACAAATGTCGGAGAAGATGAATTAATTACATTATTTTGGATCAACGAGTTTTTTGATCCGAACGATCCTGACACATATTTTGAAAAAGTATAAATCGTTTGTCAACTTTAATAATTTGGTATTCAGTCGGATTGATGAAAATTAACTTTCCTGACCGAATTTCAAACCCTAAACTTTAAATCCATTAACATGCACAAACTTAAAGTAATGACTTTCATCGGGACGAGGCCCGAAATAATTCGTCTATCTCGTACAATGATAAGGCTTGATGAATTTCTCAAACAAGTAATTGTTCACACAGGTCAGAATTATGATTATGAACTAAATGAAGTGTTTTTTAAAGACCTCGGCCTTCGGAAACCCGATCATTTTCTAAATGTTGACACATCCTCATTAGAAGCTTCGGTTGGAGATATAATAAAAAAATCAGGTGAGATTTTAAGGAAAGAGGAACCTGATGCGGTTCTGGTGTTGGGAGATACGAATTCCTGTCTTGCCACTTATATGGCAAAGCGATTGCATATTCCGATTTTTCATATGGAAGCAGGCAACAGGAGTTTTGATTTCAATGTTCCCGAAGAGGTGAACCGAAGGATTATTGATCATATTGCTGATTATAACCTTGTATATACAGAGCATGCACGCCGGCATCTGATATCCGAAGGGTTGCCTCACAGGAGAATTTACCTTACAGGGAGCCCTTTGAAAGAAGTACTTGATTACTATATGCCAGAAATCAAACGATCAATGGTGCTTGAAAACTTGTCTTTAGAGCCTAAAAACTATTTTCTGGTTTCTTCCCACCGGGAAGAAAATGTTGACAACCCCAAAAACCTGAAAAAAATATTATTTGTTTTAAATAAACTGGCTGAAGAATATAATCTGCCTATTATTGTTTCAACTCATCCACGCACACGAAAGAGATTAGAAATGATTCAGTTGGAAATTAATCCACTGATCCGGTTTCTGAAACCCTTTGGATTTCTTGATTATGTTTACCTTCAAATGAACGCATTGTGTACTATATCTGATTCAGGGACAATCAGCGAAGAATCATCTATGTTAAATTTCCCTGCGATTTCCCTGCGCCAGTCCATGGAGCGGCCTGAAGCCCAGGATGCAGGAACAATTATACTTACCGGCTTTGATCCTGAGATTGTAATCAGCAGCATAAAAATAGTAATTGAGGAATTTAAAAATAACAACGGGTATAAAAGTATTGCCGACGATTATACGATTGAAAACACATCATGGAGAGTATTGAAATTGATTACAGGCAATTCCAGACTTAGTAATTTATGGAACGGCATAGAGAAGAACAGTTAGGGAATCCTTTATGATTATTGCAGCGGAAAAAACCTGGATACTTTATAACGAGTAATATTTACATTAATGCTGATCCAGAAACGGTAATTTGTTTCAGCGATAAGAAGCGGATAAAAAAGCTGTATTGGAATAGTACATAAATATTCAATTATCCTGTATTAACTCATTTGCAAATTCAATATAATATTAATTATTCAGGAAACAGCAAAGATTACTCCTGAGGCAATCTTAAACTAATTTTTTTTGACATGTTAAATCTAGCTATTTTAGGACTTAGTGATTTTGAAAACTGGAACAACAAAGAGTCGCTAAGCATGGGAGGGTCATCGGGAGTTATCAAAAGCATAATAAATTATCTTGAGGCAGATAATATTTATCTGATGGGTATTACTTCTTCTAAAAGCAAATTATACAAGAAGATTCTTATTCGCAAAAATATTTATTTCGTTCCTGTTATATATGTTCCCAAAGAGTCGAAAATACCTGTCAGGTTTCATGCGTTTTTTTATAGCCGAAAAATAAACTCAATTTTCAGAGAACTCAGCATCAATTCCGTATATTCTCATGCAGAAGAAATACTATTTTGGATAAATCCCGGCCCTTCTGTTCTTTATCATATGCATGGCTCAACTAACGCGCTGGTAAAGGCCAAGAATAAACTATTCAGGAATAAGCTCTTTCAGTATTTCTGGGGGTATATCAGAAAGAAAAATATACAAAAGGCTACGAAAATTATAGCAATTGACCCGTTATGTTACAATGTGACAAAAAAATTAAAAGCTGAAGAAAAGACTATACTGTTACCAAATTTTGTCGATACAAATATATTTTATCGGGATGATTTACCTGGTAATACATTAAATCAAATTGAAGAAAAGATACTGCTTTTTGTAGGCAGGATAGAGGAAGTAAAAGGCCTTGAATTATTTGTTGAAACCCTTATCGAATTGAATAAAAGAGAGCCAGGAGAGTGGAAAGGTGTTTTTGTCGGACGCGGAACATATGAACCTGTAATAAAAAAATATATTAATACAAGAATGTCAAATGATCTCTTTTATTTTGCAGGTGCAGTTTTTGAACAGGATGAACTTAGAAAGATTTATAACAAAGCATCTGTTTTAATGATTTCATCATATTTTGAAGGAATACCAATGGTTATACTGGAATGTCTTGCCTGTGGAACGCCTGTAATTTCAAGTGATGTCGGTGGCATAAAAGAACTGATTGCTGACAACAATATGTGTTTCGTTAATGAGAAGAGAGATCCTGTTGAATTTGCAACTCTGGTTCAGACTATTTTAAGTCGTAATTCTCTTGCTGTCGGAGATTTTCCTTTTTCCTCCTCTCGTGCCTCCATATTAATTAACAAGATACTAAAGGAGTAGGGAATATTTTTATGACAAAAAAAATCCTGTTTATAGGCCAGCTTCCGCCTCCCTTGCATGGTGCAAGCCTCATGAATAATTACGTGGTTAATAGTGAATTAATAAAAAGCATTTTTACTATTGACCTTATAAATCTTCAATTTGCCAGATCACTGTCCCATTTAAAAAAATTTTCATTCAGAAAATTTTTTAAAGCATTATTATACTGTTTTACCATAGTAAAGAAGAGCCTTTTTAATAAACCCGATCTGGTATATTTTACTCTTGTTCCTACTGGTTTTGCTTTCTACCGTGATGCGATCTATGTATTCCTTTTAAAATTATTCAGGAACAAAATTGTATTTCATTTGCATGGAAAAGGTGTCAGAGAGAACATATTAAATTCAAGTGTAAAAAAGTATATTTATAAACTTGTGTTTAGGAACACCGATGTCATTTGTTTATCTAAACGGCTTACCGGTGATCTGGCTGATGTTTATAAATCCTTGCCTTATATTGTGCCGAATGGAATTCAGATACAGAAAGGAAGTATCGAGGAAGTGATTAAAAAAGTCTCGGACATTCCTCAGATCCTGTGTCTTTCGAATTACATAAGGGATAAAGGAATTTTGACTCTGATTGATGCTCTGGCCAAACTTAAGTCTCTAGGTTATATTTTTATTGCCAGACTCGTTGGTGCCCCTGTAAATCTGACTATTGAAGATCTTAATCAGCGAATTAACGATCTTGACTTATCGAGCTGTGTTCAAATAACTGGTCCACTCTTTGGTGATTTAAAAGAAGCTGAATTCCGAAATGCAGATATTTTCTGTTTCCCCAGTCATAATGATGCTTTCCCTTTGGTTATTCTGGAAGCTATGCAATTCAGATTGCCTGTCATATCAACATTTGAAGGAGGGATACCTGATTTGGTTGTTGAGGGAGAGTCAGGCTTTCTGGTTGATGCTAAAAATCCGGAAATGCTGGCAGATAAGATTGCTATATTACTTAAGAATAGAACTTTAATGACTGTGATGGGGAGAAAGGGTTATGAAAGGTATATTAATAATTATACTTTGTCTCATTTTGAAAATAATCTCTGTGATACATTTCGGGCTATTTTGAGGATTAATGGTTAAATGGCTTAAATATTAAAGGAATTAATTGTATAGATGTTTAAAAATCACCTTATTGGACTATGGAAGTTAATGTAATACAAGAATTTGGTCTGAATATTTGCCCACTACCGTTGACCGAGCTGGTGGATTTTCTGGATGTGTCCATTTCAAAAAATCAAATACCAATTATTATTTCCGGCCTCAATGCCTATGCTATTGTGCAATCAAAAAGCGACAAGATATACCACGATTATTTAGTAAATTCAAGTGTGGTAAATATTGATGGAATTTCTGTTGTCCTGGCTTTACGATTTCTTGGATATCCGATTAAAGAGAGAGTATCTTGTCCTGATCTTTTTTATGAACTTATCAATTTAGCCCTGAAACAAAAATATAGTATTTATTTAATTGGATCGAAGCCAGAAATAATAAGCGAAGCAGCTTCAAATTTACAGACCCGTTATCCGGAATTGCAAATTGTTGGTTTTGAAACGGGTTACTATGATTCAAATAAAGAAAAGGAAATAGTGGCTGATATAAAAGCTAAAAAACCTAAAATGCTTTTCTTAGGTATGCCAAGTCCAAAAAAGGAGGCATTCGCGTTTAAATATGCAAAGGAACTAAACATTCCTCTGACCCTGGGGGTCGGTGGATTATTCGATATTGAGGCTGGTCTGATCAAAAGAGCTCCATTTCAGTTTCAGCGGCTGGGAATGGAGTGGTTTTATCGTTTTCTTCAGGAACCAGCCCGGATGTGGCGAAGATATTTGATTGGTAATTTCAAGTTCATCATGCTTGTGGTCAAAGAAAAGTTCAGGGGACGCGGAATCCGGCAAGATAAACTTGGAAAGCAAAAAGATTTAAGCCAGAGGTCCTGACTATTTTTCCTGATTAAATTCTGACATTATAAGCGGCAGGTCCTGTAATTATCTCACAGTTTAGTACGACAATACATTAAGTACTGAATGTGAGATAGTATCTGTTTTTCAACTGATCTTTAAGGATTTTCATAAGCACTTGAAACTCATAGTCAATAAGGAGTTTCAAGTGCTTATGGAGATCCTTTTTTTTTGGGAAAAGGACTCATATTTCTGTGGTGATGAATCAAGACATGAATTCGTGCGTCTAGTCCTTAAGATAATAATCACTATAACGTTTATAGGTGCTTTTTTGTAAATTCAGGTCATTATAAATAATATCGTATTTGTCGAATTTATTTGACTCAAGATTTTTTACTACGTCTATAAAAATATCTTTACGGGTGCAATTGTTTCTGACTACTATAAGAATTTTGGAAGCATATTTCATCATGAGAGTAGCATCTGAAAGTATACCAATAGGTGTTGTATCTATTAAAATATAGTCAAATTTGGTTTTGAGGTAATTTATCAGTTCCTCAACAACACCTGATTCTAATAACTCCGAAGGATTTGGAATTATAGGTCCGGCAGAAATGAAGGAAAGATTTTCAATAGATGTTTTCCTTATTATTTCATCAGCAGTTGTATCTTTCGTCATATAAGTGGAAAGTCCTTCTGAATTATCTAACTTAAGTTTTGTATGAAGGTTAGGCTTTCGAAGGTCGCTGTCTATAAGAATTGTTTTGTATCCAACAAGTGCAATTGAACAGGCAAGGTTAAAGGAGACGAAGCTTTTACCATCCTGAGGCTGAGACGAAGATATAAGTATTACCTTTGATTTACCATTGTCACTTTTCAGGAATAAATTGCTTCTCAGATTCCTGAAAGATTCTGAGATTGTTGATTTGGGGAATTCCGCTACAACTGCTTCGTTCTTGGTTTTATTACTATATATAACACTTAGAACAGAGCGATTAATCATATATTCCACATCGTTGATACTTCTGATTTTAAAATCAAACATCTCCCTCATTAAAAGATACAATGATGGTATAAGTAACCCAAAGAAAAATGCCAGCATATAATTGATAGTTTTCTTAGGGGATGTAATAAATGTAGTGATTTCACGTGCTGGTTCCAGAATCTCATAATCGGGATAATTTGAAGCCAGAGCGATAGCAGCCTCTGATCTTTTTTGAAGCAAATATGTGTAAATTACGTTGTTAAGGTTGAACTTTCTCTGCTTGCTGACCATATTCATTTCGGTTTTTGGCAGTTTGGATATCTCTTTTGAAAGTTTATCCGATCTGTAATTCAGTTCGTTAAGAGAAAGAGCGAGTGTATTCAGATTATTGGTAAAATTTTCAACAATAGCCTGTTTCTGTGATTTAATCTTGTTATCAATCTGGCCAAGAAATATATTTTTTTCATTGCTGTTGCCTGAAGTAATACTTGATCTCTGATTATTTAAGGTAAGCAATTCAGAAATAAGCTGATTTGTGATTGGATCAGAAACATTCATTGCTGAGGGAGGTACCACTCCTGAGATGTCATTGCTAGCCTTAAATAAATTGATAACATAATTGTAATATCTTTCCTGGACCTGCAGGTTGGTCCGTTCCGTCTCGATTTGCTGCATCTGCTCGTAAATACGCTGCCCCTGAAAACTAAGATCCATTACCTGGTTATCTGATTTGTAATTTTTAAGAGCAGATTCTGATATCATAAGTGAATCAGATATTTCGGAGATCTGCGAGTTAATAAAATTTACCGTACTCAGGGCCATTTTATTTTTCTTTGCCAGGTTTTCTTCCAGAAAAGTATTCAGGTATGAGTTTAAAAAACTTATTGAATTATATGGATTATGACCCTCAAAATTGACTTTTATTATTGATGCCAGAGGGGATACCTTTTCCACTTTCAGGTTATAAAGATATTCCTTTGACAGGAAGTCTAGATGACGAAATGTAAAGTAGTAAGTATATTCAGGGTCCAGCTTTTTAAAGGGAAGCTCCTTATTTAAGGAAACAGAAAACCTGAACATTCTGTTGTTTATCGTTTCATTAAATTTGCATATTGTATCTATCTCAAGAGATTTTTTTACACCGGTTATAACGTTATCGAGATAGTTATAAGTTGACACATTCTGTTGTGATACAACCAATCTGAAAGATGACTCATTGATAAATGAAATAATAAACTTCGCACTAAGCGGTTGTATGTGTGATTTATCAACCGTGACCAGAAATGGAGATTGGCTGTAAAGCTCTTCTGTCTGTTTTAATAATTTAGGTTTCTCCCTGTAATAGCTAACCTCATAACTCATACTTGATATTGTCTTATATACTAAGGTAAATGAATTAAGTATATTCATTTCGTCTTCAATATTTGACAGAGACTTCATTGTTTCAAGTCCGCCAAAGAGCTGATTAGAGCTAAGCAAAGAGGAGGTTTTATTCTCAACGGGACTTATAGATGCAGAAGCTTCATAAACTTTCGGAGAGTATCTATTATAGAGGTACGCTGCTGCCAGAAAAATAATTATGCATATAATATATAAATATTTTAATGAAATAGCCTTCAATATAATGTATTTAGCGGGGGCCATTGAGGAGTCCGATTCAATTTTCTTTATCATAAATAATATTTTTTTTTAAAAACTATATCCCATAAATAGCAATACTGCTATTAAAGTTGTAATTGAAGTCAATACTGTAGTATATGTAATGTTTTGATAACTTGACGATAAAGATTTCAATGGTTCAACTACTATTACATCATTTGGCAACACATAATAATAATCTTTGCTTGCTATCTTAGTATCGGAAAGATTCAGTTTATGATACTCAATCTTACCACCTTCCTGTCTGATAAGAACCACATTCTTGCGATTTCCATAACGGGTAATGCCTCCGCCAAAAGCAAGTGCTTCATAAATGTTAAGTTTGTCCTGGGAGAATGAAAATACTCCCTGGTTTGTGACCTCGCCTAATACAGAGATCTGATTATCGATAAATTTAACTGTGACAGTGGTGTTTAAAACATATTC
>Ga0208980_10001804_pt1 | contig 12984 bp, 9 predicted proteins | sample WetSurMetagenome_3_FD_187993 | JGI IMG/M metagenome (GOLD analysis project Ga0208980, IMG submission 187993) | Wetland microbial communities from Twitchell Island in the Sacramento Delta, sample from surface sediment Aug2011 Site A1 Bulk (version 2) | ecosystem: Environmental > Aquatic > Marine...
GTCGTCTATTGCAGCCAGGAGAAATGACTGGGTTCCTCCGCCGGATGCGCCCGTAATGGCAATGTTCTTCATGTCAACCCCGGGTAACGACTCAAGCAGGTCGAGGGCCCTTATGCTGCTCCAGGTCTGCATGGTAATGGAAAGAGAATTGTCATGATGTTTGCGAATCACCTCTTTCGAAGGTTTTTCTATGACAACTGTCGTATCAAATTGCCAGATTGGTTCACCTCCCCAGGCATACATCCCATAGCTGAAGACGATGGCTCCCATTCTTGCAAATGTGGCACATCTCTTCTGCTGATCAGGTCTGAAGCGCCCCCATGCACCAAGGGAGTCACCTTCGAAATGGCCATGCGGACAGAGGACAGCCGGATGTTTCTTTGAATCGTCAAGCGGCCTGTAAAGATTACCGCAAACAAAGTACCCCGGGATACTTTCAAAGGTGACATTTTCCACTGAATACCCATCATAAATCCTTTTAGTGGTGATAATCGGGTTCAGTGGAGTCTTTGCCGGAAGCGGATACAGATTCATTCCCCTCAGAATCTCCGTTCTCAGCATCCCCTTTCTTTTCTCCCATTCTTCCCTGCCTGCATAGAGAGATTCCAGTTTAATTAGCTCCTTTTTCCCCTGTTTCTCAAGGAGCTTTTCATCCTGAGAACTGTCTCCTGTTTTTTTGCGGTTACAGCCAGGGCTTGCTGTCAGAACTGTCATAATCAGACAGCAAAATATCAACGTATTTAGAATCCTTGTTTGCATAACATTTCCAATTATTTTTTAGGTTTCTTTACTATCTCATAAACAGAACCATCATATTTCCTGTCGAGTTTTACTGAGAATCCTCTTTCTGCCAGTTCCTTTCCTGTGGAATTCATCACAAGGTCACCTGCCGGAGCTTTTCTCACTTCGTATACGGAAGAAGGGTCAAGAAATCTGACTGTAACGGTTCGCTGGTTTTCCGGAGAGCCCTGCCTGAAGATCCCGACAATACCTCCTGACCTGGTTTCTGAGTTAATCCTCTGGTAGCCATCCCAGTTTCCTTCGGCAGGTTCCCCGTATCCTGGCAGATCCTGCCTGTACGACATAAAATCGTGCTTTGTCTCCATCTGTCTGAGCCAATCGGCCCAGCTTTTCATCCGGGCCCTCTGTGCCACTGACAATAACCTGGGATCACCAAGAACTATCGGCAGGGATCCGGCAAGTGACATGAGCGATAGTTCAAACTGAGGGTCATCGAACCTCTGGTTTCCAATTACCATTGCCGTAGCAGGAATTACAGGAGTGCGCCACCATGACATCTGCCTTACTCTCATGGAGCCGAGAGGTGCCTTATCTCCGAAATTGGAAAGCCAGTTCCCTTCTGCATGCTTGCACATATCCAGATCGATAAGCTGCTGGGCTCCCATGGTTTCAAAGGTACAATCGATGAATAAATCAGGCGCTTCCTTATGCAGATCATCAAATAGCTGCCAGGTTCGCTGATACATCTCAAGCATCGATTCGTTCCTGTCTTTGTGCATTGGATGATTCGTGGCATAACAGCCGGAGCGGGTCTTGTCAGAAGTATATGCTCCTGTAGCGACAGCAAAATCACCCTTGATATACTGAAGTCCGTGCTCCTTTACCAGATTTAATATAACACCTTTAATATAGTCATACCACCCTGTAGTCATGCACATGGAATAGGTTTCCCAGTCGTACATCTTATCATAGTCGGCGTGCAGGCTTATGGGAGAGCCATCCGGTTTACGCACTAGCCATTCGGGGTGGTTTTTGTACACATTGCTTTTGGACTCAGCCGAACCAAGGCTGATCCATACGCCAGGCTTCATTCCTTTTGATTTTATATAGTCGAATACAGGCTTAAGACCATCAGGGAACTTCTCCCTGTTAATGCCCCAGTCGCCATACGAATCCTGCCATCCGTCGTCAATCACAAACTCTTCAATACCGCAGTCTGCAGCGGCATCAGCCAGCTCTCTTATCATCTTATCGTTAATATTATGAAGGAAGGGTTCCCATGTATTATAAACAAATACAGGTTTTTCACGTATCCTGCTGAGCCTGGTACCCATATGGCGTCGAACAAAATCGCTTACCGAACTATTCAAAACCGCGTATGGATCGTCAGAGTTCTCATAAAGAGCCGTAAATACCCAGGTACTCTCCCATGTTTCACCCGGTTTCAGCCACTTCCTGAAGGCAAAATTCTGGTCAGGATGAGTGAGCCCGGCAGTAATCTGATTTTGTTCCAGGAAAGCTGTTGTTCGCTTCATCACTCCGGGGGCTTCGTTGCCGAGAACAACTCCCCGATGATTATTGACCTCGTGGACCACCACCACCGGGTCGTAACAGTTTCCTGTATATTGCCCAAGTGACTTCACCCTTGCATAGTCGTGCAGTACCCAGCATTCGATGCCAACAGCAGTATTCCCAAACTGCAGGTCCTCAATATCAAGAGCCTCGAGCTTAATCTCCTGCTTGCCTGTATTAAGAAATGAGATTTTTTTCCGTATCAGGGGAAGCCCCGGATAAAGCATATATGTAATATTGATCCTGAGCTTTGATTCAGGCTCTTCAAGAGTCAAAAGGGCGCCGCTGCCTTTGTTATCACCATCAATGATTCTGACATTTACCACTTTCCAGTTATCAAGGCCTGTAAGGGGTTTGCCATCCGCTTCAAAGTAAAAATCTTTCGTGCCACCGGATAGAAACTCATTTCTTGTTCCTTTCAGGGAATAGCTTTTGGAAATAATTCCATGCTTATCGGATCCAAGCTGCAAAATCCGCTGGACTACACCATTGTCAAGAATCAGAATATCTGAGGAACGGGAGGCAAAGGGCTGTGCTCCAGCCAGATTTGTAAGAACATAAAAGGCAAACAGAGCGATTGGATAATTTTTAACCATAAATCAGGGATTGTTTTCTATAGCATATTTACATACAGAAGGTTCAATTGCATGTAAATATAATCCAGAAGTTTTGATTAATCAACAGATGGTGATAAGCATCCTGTTTCAGTTTTTCCGGTAAATTGATTTCTCTCATCAATCCTTCAATATTTAATTCCTATCTTTGAAAAGATCCCTTTTACTGGTTTTTTGTTAACGTAACGTGAGATCGATGTAATGTTTAATATGAATTATATGAATTATATGAATAATAAATACATAAATTAATTTCTTTGTGAATTCTTTGTGTCTCGGCGTCTTGGGGCTGATATTTTTTGCCACTAAGGCACAAAGTCACGAAGTATCACCAGGAATTATTATAATGTAAGTTCAAATTGAAGTTATTCAATGATTTATATATCGAGGTCACATTAACTTAAAGACGGGAATCTTATTAATTCATCAAATTGCAGATCAGACGAACCAAATGTTGAAAATTTCAGTTTTTATCATCCTGCTCCTTGCAGCAGGAGGAGCTTATGCTCAAAAGGAAGAGTGCAGGGTAATCAAGCCTGAGCTTGCCGGAACCTACCAGGGAGACTGCAAAAAAGGGCTGGCGCAAGGCAAGGGAGTAGCCCAGGGGATAGACCGTTATGAAGGACAATTTGAAAAGGGTCTGCCAAGCGGAAGGGGCACATATAAATGGGCGAACGGAGTGTATTATGAAGGACAGTGGAAAAACGGGATGAGAGAAGGTGAAGGGAAGATGGTATATCCGGACTCTGTTGTTGCAGGATTCTGGAGCGAGGATAAATATATTGGCAGGAAGAAGATCGCTCCTTACAGAGTAATAACAAGTACGAGTCTTGCAAGGTTTACCATTGCAAAATCAACTGACAGGAATTACACGGTAAAGATCCGTATTATGCAGGGAGGAATAGATAATACTTCAATTGAAGATTTTTCTCTGTTTTTTGACAGCGGAAGCGAATTCAGGAGCGGAAACTACTATGGCATTGAAAATATAACCTATCCGGTAACCATAAAGGTTAAGTATCGGGCATGGAATCAACTGAGAACATCACAGTTTGATGTAAGGTTTGAACTTGAAATCACAGACCCGGGAAGTTGGAATATTGTTCTTATAAATTGAAAAAAGGCAATACAAAACATGTTATGCTCAGAATTAAGTGAGAACATTTTTTGTCTGTTTTCGTTTATTTTGCAGGGACTGGCTCAATCGCTGTTTTTTTTGATGTCAGAAGATAATTTCTTAAATTGAGATTCGTTATCAGACTGTCTATTCAGTCAAAATAATTAAAGAACAGTGCTAAATTAAGTTTTTATGTCATTACCCAATCACTTCAGGATATTGAGATTTTTGCTGAAACCACGGTTAAAGATACTTGCAGTAATGATATCTGTGAGCTCTTCATTTTCATCTCATGCACAACAGACCCCATTCAACCCTCTTTCCTACTGGGTTTTCACACCATACGTCTATAATCCTGCAATGGTCGGAAGCAAGGATTATGCTACCATTGATTTCAATGCTGCCTTCCAGTCGAAGTCATATGCTCAGTTTCTGGGCGGCAATGCCAGGCTTTCAAAGACCAAGCCGGGATACTTCTCGTCCCCTCAGCTTAAGGAATTCAATGGTATTGGATTAGGAGGATCTGTATTCAATGATTACAATGGTTCATCGCATAATATAGGGGTGAGTGCAGCTGGTTCCTTCCAGATTCCGATGGGTGCAAAGGATTTATCCTTCCTTTCATTCGGAGCATCTGTAAAAGGGGTTTATAATATTTCCGATTCGGGTGCCACTGAAGCCGGTTCCGCAGCAAAAAATACATTTTATCCTAATCTAGATGCGGGCGTATATTTTTACGGGACTAATTTATTTACAGGCTTGTCGGTGATAAATGCTTTAGGAAATCCTGAAGGGAGCGATTCACTGGGCAATTACAGGCTGCCGATCGCCAGGAGTTACTTCTTTACCGTAGGTTATAAGTTTATACTCAGCAAAACAAAGAATATCGTTCTCGAACCATCTATACTCCTTGATGTTACCGATTCAACATTAGGAAAAATAGAAGACAACATCAATCCAATTATTAAGCTCTATATAGAAAATTTTTGTCTGGGTTCGTACTTCCTGAGCGACGGGAACACCTCTTTTTTCTTCCAGTACAGGTATCCGAAGTTTTATATCGGGGCTTTCTATGAGCTTCCCCGGAAAACTGCATATTATAAAAAAGCCCCGATTGTAGAGCTGACGTTAGGATTCAATTTCCGCAATGAAAAATCAAGATTTTCAAAAAGAAGCCAGTGGTAACCATAATTTAAGTTTTATGAAAAGATTGCCTGAAATAGTATCATTTTGCGCCATCGTAACAGGATTTTTGGCTTCAGGAACCATAGTAAAGGGACCGGATAAGGAATTATCAAAGGATTTCCCATTATCTGCAGAAATTGACACAGCATTATTAACAGGATCCTTGAAGGTTGAAAAATTCAACCTTGATCTTATTCCTCCGTCATCGGGAGTTCAGTTTTACAAAGGGGGCATCGTATTTCTTTCAAACACAAGGGATGAAGGTAAAATGCTTCCCAAACATGTTTCATTCGGAACTAATGAGGCATATACCGCTCTCATAAGGGATTCCGTGCTCGGGCTGCACATGCTCTTTTCTCCTACCGCATCATTTTCATACCCGTGTGAAGCCCTCACATTTAGTGCAGATTTCAAAACGATGTACTTCACCATGATCGCGAAAAAGGAGAAAAAAGAGAAGATATATAAGGCTGATTACAGGCCAGATACAAAAGGTGAGGCAGGCTGGGTACCTGATGCAAGTCCACTGGAGTTTTGCACAGGGAATTTTATTTATACCCATCCCGCCCTTTCACCTGACGGCAAAATCATGATTTTTGCATCAGATATGAATGGAACTGAAGGAGCGCTCGATCTCTTTATCGTCCGCAAGGATGGTGAAAAATGGTCCAGACCCGAGAGTCTTGGGAAATTAATAAATACCGCAAAGTATGAATGCTATCCTTTTCTTGATCAGGATAATAATCTGTTTTTCTCATCCGATGGTCTGCCCGGATTCGGAGGATTTGACATTTTCACGTGCCGGTTCGATGGAGATAAATGGGAAAAGCCTGTGAATCTTACGAATAAGATAAATTCGGAGGAGGATGATATAGCCTTCTCAATAGATAAAAGCGAGGGTAAAATTGCCTTTTTCACCAGAAGACAAAAATCTCTTCTTGAAGATATTAATTTATTGAAGGTTAGCCTCACCAGGGATAAGGTAGCAAATAATCCGTTAACAATTTCATACATTTTTAATGGCAAGGCCGGGGAGAAGGCTGAATTACTGGCCTCCAAACCTGCCGAGGAATCAAAGCCTGCCGTGCAGGAAACACCAAAAGCTGCTCCGGCTGAAGTCGGGAAAACTGTTAAAACAGGAGAAAAAAAGCCTCAGTCGAAACCAGCAGCAGCACCTGCTGCTCCCGGGGCCAAAGTAGTCACTATCAAAACTACCTCAGAAATACCTGAGGAATTGAAAGATGTGGTTGTCTACAGGATTCAGTTCCTGTCAACAGGCCAGCCAAGAAAGGAAACACAGGTTTTAATCAATGGCGTGCCCTACAGAACGTTCGAATATATCTATCTGGGTGCCTACCGGTATACAATCGGTGAGTTCAGAACTCTGGCACCTGCCATTGAGTTACAGAATATTTGCAAAAAGTCGGGTTTTCCACAGGCCTTCGTTGCAGCTTTTAAAAACAATACACGATCTCTGGACCTCAGCACTTTCAAATGAGCATCCTGTAAATTACCTCTGAAGATTATTGCCTCAAGGGGATTTTCAATCAGATAAAAATCAGCTTATCCCTGACAATCTTTTCCTGATCGTCGATGCCGTAGACCTTTATCCCAATGCTTACTACAGCGTCATAGAGAATATCTGAAATAGGTGAAAATGCATCTTTCAGGTCACCTGATTCTTCCATATCCTCAAAATCTTCCAGAGGAATATAAAGATGGAGTATGAGAACATAATCGGGATTCTTGATCTGGATAAGTATTTTCAGAATTTTAACAAGCCAGATTGAAGAGGAGGTATTGAAATACTCCAGGTTTATCCTGAAATTTGTTGTGGATCTTGGATTGTGGATATACTCAGACACCCAGTTAAATATAGGTTCATATACCTTAGCGGCATTTTCCGGAATTGACTTTCCATAAAGAATGAGCTCTCCGGTATATTGATTCAGATCTACCTGAGGAGTTTTCGGAGTCTGTTCAACATAAAGATTATTAAATTCTTTCATAATTCATGCCTGATAAGAGTATTATCCCTGAATCAAATTTTATATAAATGTTGTCATTTATTTTATAAGTGGCAATCTTTTCATCAAAATGTGAGGGATGATCATCAAATAATTCACTTTGTTGGTATAAAAGTTCCACAATTCTGTTCATTACCACTTTTAATAATGCATTTGTATAATGAATCTGTAACGTTAACAAACCTGATTTATATTGTTTTTTGGATCTTTGAATGAGTTTCATATCTCCAAACTATTCAGCAATATACGAATTTTTATCATTAAAAACTCTTCGCTCGTCAAAATAGATATTTACCTCCAGGAGCTGTAAAACTTGTCCTAAAAATCTAATATACCATTCATTATCAGACTATTTACAATCACACCTGAAAAGAACTGTTGATATCTTTTAAAATCGTTGATAAAATTAATGAATTTTTGACTAAATGATCAAAAATGCTGACTATTTATTGTTTTTTATTGACGAACACACCTATTTCATTGATAAAGGTAAAAGATAAATAAAATCAATTTCCATGAAGTACTGTAAAGTATTGACTTTTGTCTTTTAATTTATTAAATTTATACTAGATGATTTACTTAGTTACCCATGAAAGGCAGGACCGGTTTAGGGGAGATAAAAACGATTAAAGATCAAAGAATTAGCGCTTCTGATAATAATGAATACAGCAATTCTGATATCATTAATCAGAATAGCATTTCCAGCATGCTGATGAGCGAGGGTAATTCAAGTTTCAGCAGCTATCTTGAATGGCTTGGTCTTTCACACGATCCCAAACTGGTTGTTCTCTCATCAGTTCACCATTATTATTATGATGCAGAAGAGATGAAGAATATTAAGACCGTTGTGAACCTCAAGGAACTCAACCACATAAAGGATATCAACAATTTTCTGCATTCCATGTTTCTGATCCTTCCTCCAAAGAGTTACCTTCTGGGTTGTTTTGTTGACAATAAAAAGCAAAGTTATTTCTCCTTCAGGGAAAGGAAGCCTTCAGGCTCCGTTGAAAATGAGTCAGAGGAGTATCAGAACGGGATTGTTTCAAGGGTGCCAATCCTGAATACCCTCTTCACCTTCCTTGACGCAAAAACCAATAAGTATCTTTCCATGAGCATAGTAACCCTTCTTCTGGAAAATAACGGATTCAAGGTTGCAGACATGACCGAACTCAACGGGCTTACATACTTCTGCTCCCAGAGTCAGCGCACACTCGATAACTGATCCTAGAAAAAAGCTCGTTGGTCAAAATCTAAAATTCCCCTGCCGGCAGTTTTATTAATATTTTAAAGCGGTATATTGCATTGATGATCTGCATATTACCTTTATCCAGGCATCTCTTTATTTCGGATTCTACTAAATTGTTTATAAATTTGTGTCCTCTTTGACAAATCGAACTATTTTTCACACTAACCGTTGTAAATTATGTGATAAAATTGCACTTTTATTAGACTAAACGATGGCAATAAATGATAATAATAGGTGTCATTCAAAGACAATCTATTGATTGAGACAATCTTAAAGATTAATTTTATCGCCAGAATAAGAACAAAAAAGATAATAAAACGTATTATCTTTAAACCGAGAGAATGTCACTAATAATCAAAAGATTAAGGTTAATGTTAAAGTAGAATGTGAATTTGGATAAATATTAAGTTCCGGAATATGAATTATGAAGCTTCCCCATTTCTGAAAAAAATAGTACCATTTTTGAAAAAGTGGGAGAAATTTATTCTGGGAGCTATTGACATTCTGGCAATCACCTTGGCTTTTCAGTGTTCCTATTATATTAACTATACTGAGCTGGGGGGCTTTTTCTTCAGGCACATAAAACTGGTAAAGCTTTTTTCTCTGATCCTGCCTTTCTGGCTGGTTATCCTCTATCTTATTCAGATTACCGAAATTCCAAGGACGAAAAGAACCAGAGTCCTATTCATGGAGTATCTTCAGTCAACTGTACTGATCGCCATTCTGCTTCTGCTCTTCTATTTCGTATTCAAACTTTACCTTATATCGAGGCTGTTCCTAATTCAGTTTGCAATTTTCGGATTTATTTTCCTCTTCACTGCCAGGCTAATAGAGTATCATGTTTTCAAAACTTACAGGGCGAAGGGGTTTAACCAGGTAAATATAGTCCTGATAGCTGACGAGTCGTCTCTCCCTTTTATTGAAACACTTCTGGCGACGAAGGAGTGGGGATACAGGATAGTTGCAATATTCACCGCTTCGAAGGAGATAAAGGAAAAGTATGAAAAAAGCATTATTCTTCTTCCTGAGCAGTACCTGTTGGTATTGAATGACCTGATGGAAGTGGATATCCTCGACGAGGTTCTCTATCTGAAGGGTAAAGTCATTCCCTCGGAGGTACGTGAAACTGTGAGGTCATGCGAAGAGCTGGGAGTTATCTTCAGCCTCCTGTATAAGGACAACAACATCAAACTGACCAATGCCATCAAAACTAGCATTGGCGATCAGAAGTTTCTCACATTCATAAACGTTCCTCATAATCTTTTTGCCCTCACCATAAAAAAAATCATGGATATCACCATATCGCTGTTTCTTATAATTTTACTTTCCCCTGTTCTGCTGGCTATCTCACTGATTATAAAACTTTCATCGAAGGGTCCGGTGATATTCAAACAGACACGTGTAGGAATAAGAGGCCGTCACTTCAGCTTGTATAAATTCAGGACCATGATAGCTGATGCTGAAAAGCTCAAGAAGGATCTTGCTGCAGAGAATGAAGCTGACGGGCCTGTATTTAAGATCAAGGATGATCCCCGGGTGACACCGATTGGGAAATTTCTAAGGAAATCCGGACTGGATGAACTGCCTCAGCTGTTTAATATTCTTAAAGGTGAGATGTCTCTTATAGGTCCGCGTCCGCCATTGCCTGAAGAGACAAAGGCATACAAAAGATGGCAGCTGCGAAGGCTTTCCGTCAAGCCCGGTCTCTCCTGTTTCTGGCAGATAAAGCCTGACAGAAACAGCATCAAGTTTGAAAAGTGGATGGAAATGGATCTAGCCTACATCGATAATTGGTCGCTTCGATTAGATTTTATAATTTTACTCAAAACTATAGCAACAGTTTTTCAGAGAACAGGCTTGTAATAATTTAACCTAACTCCTATGCTAAAAATAAAAAAATTCAGGCGTTCCATCTTAATGGTATTTTTCGCACTTACTTTCGCTGTTTCATGTGTTCCGGTGAAAGAGCTGAGTTACTTCAATGATATTAATGAAATACAGGAACCCACAGTTAATCCCAGAACTCAGAAAGTAATAATGCCATTTGATAAACTGTATATCAATGTTCTCAGTATAGATCCGCAGACAAGCCAGATATTTAACAATGTCGATGAGATGAGGTATAATACCAATTCTGATAATGGGATAATCGGATACCTTGTCGATGAAAAAGGAACTATTAATTTTCCCTTTGTCGGAAAAATAGCTGTTGGCAATATGACTACTGCTCAGGCCTCCGTAAAAATTCATGATGCCCTCAACGATTATGTTTCAAATACATCAATAACAGTCAAATTCGTTGATAATCAGGTAACCGTGGTAGGAGAAGTCCAGCGGCAGGGTGTTTACACTTTTTCTCACGACAAGCTCAACATCTATGAAGCCATAGGTCTTGGGGGAGGAATTACCAGGTATGGCAACCGGAAAAATGTTATTCTTATCAGGAATGAAGGTGACAAGATCATGCACTACAGACTTAATCTTTCTGATTCTAAAGTTGCAGGAAAGGATACCTATTATATATTGCCGAATGATGTGATTGTGGTAGAGCCGCTGAAAGCTGTCTCTTCAAGTTACGTTAATGTGACATATTCAACTCTACTCACAACTATAACAACACTTGTTACAGTATTATTACTTTTACAAAATCTAAAGATTTATTAAAATGTCAGATCAAAAAGAATCAAATGCAGAAGCGTATAACATTAAGGAATTCATACTTTCCGTTCTGCCATACAAGTATTTATACCTATTCAGTTTTATCTTCTTTCTATTAGTCGCTTTCTTTGTAAATAAGCTCTCCCCGACTGTTATCAAGGTTACATCAGTCATAGCTCCGGTTGCGGATAACCGGCCAACCTTACTTGGATCCAACAATATATTCAACAGGGAGGGAACTCTTTCCGAGGCGAGAAATTTTGAAAATGATATAAACAGCTTATCGTCATTCGGGCTGGTAGCATCAACAATTAAAGCCCTTAATCTTGAGGTAGGCTATTTTGAGGACAAGAAATCATTTCTCGAGCATCCGCGACAGATATATAACGGGTCGTCGTATTCTGTGAGTATTGATAAATCTCATATTCAGCCGATTAATGCACGATTCGACATATCAATACTTAATGACAAGTCGTACAGGCTTATCGCTAACCTCAAAGACGTATCGCTCTACAACTTTGTTGATAACAGGATTGTAGCCAGCAAGCAAACGCTGAGAGTCGACACCATCTGCAACTTCAACGAGATTATAGGCAATAAGAACTTCAAATTCTCTGTATCGCTGAATAAGGATTATTACAGGCCCGGAAAGGATGACAGGCCTTTGTATTTTGAATTTTATCATCTCGATCTGCTTTCACAAAGCTTTCTCAGGAGGCTCAAAGTCGAACCCGTCAGCGTAAAATCCTCACTGATACAGGTTTCATTCCAGGGAGAAAACGTAGGATTAACGATTGATTTCCTCAATAAATACATCAAAACCTACCTCGACGATAACCTTTCCAAAAAGAACCAGATAGCCTTGAGTACTATCAATTTTATTGATTCCCAGATCGCAGGAATATCAGATTCTCTTTTAAAGTCGGAGTCGAAGCTGAAGGATTTCAGATCCAGTAACCAGGTCACCAACCTCAGTTATCAGGGTCAGCAGGCCATTGAGCAAATGAGGCAGATTGAGTCAGAAAAGGCCACGCTCCAGGTTCAGGAACGTTATTACAACTATATCCTTGATTATTTTAACAAGAATACTGACGTTGCCGGACTTGCACCGCCCTCCTCAGCCAACGTAAATGATCCTATAATGAACTCCCTGGTACTTGAGCTTCTTCAGCTGAGCAATCAAAGGTCCACTATCCTGAGCAACAATTCCGAGAAGAACCTTTTCCTGGGCCAGATAGAAAACAAAATAAAGCTTCAGAAGCAGGCTATCATCGAGAATGTTACAAACAACCTCAATACTGTTAACCTGGCTCAGAATGAACTTAACTACCGTGCTGAAAAACTGTCAGGGGAGATTTCCAGACTTCCCAGGACTGAACTGAACATGGTCAGCATGCAGCGCAAGTTTAACCTGAGCAATGATATCTACACTTTCCTCCTTCAGAAGCGTTCTGAGGCTGCCATCACAATGGCTTCAAATATACCAGACTATGAGATTATGGAGCCGGCCAGGGAGGTCTCCCTCACGGTTCTTTCACCCAAAACAATGCTTAACTGGCTCATAGCACTGTTCCTCGCATTTATGGGACCTACCGTTTATATCCTTCTCAAGAACTTCTTCAATGAGAAGGTGACCTCAATGTCTGACATCAGGCAAATGACCGGACGTTCGCTGTTCGGAATAATTTATAATAACCTTTACAGGACAGAAGATGTTGTCCTTCAGTATCCGGGCTCCTCAATAGCAGAATCATTCAGGAATCTGCGAAGCAATCTCTTTCTCAGACTGAATTCTGCAAATACTAAAATCATACTTATAACTTC
>Ga0208980_10001805_pt1 | contig 12982 bp, 8 predicted proteins | sample WetSurMetagenome_3_FD_187993 | JGI IMG/M metagenome (GOLD analysis project Ga0208980, IMG submission 187993) | Wetland microbial communities from Twitchell Island in the Sacramento Delta, sample from surface sediment Aug2011 Site A1 Bulk (version 2) | ecosystem: Environmental > Aquatic > Marine...
TAATGCAGAACCAACAGGATCGGCAAGAGTCATCAGGCTGGTATCTTTAAGGATCATACCGGCGACCATTTTTGAGTTTACGATTTCGGTGGTTTTACCGGTTGGATCTATTTTCGCGAACACCGGCTTTTTACTCATTTTATTCATGAAGTAGGACATGATATCGGATGTTTCCTCAGATTTTACATTGCCCTCTTTAGTGGAGCTCATGCCTGAAACAACTCCCATTGAATTGGTTCGGGTCTCAATGGAATCGAGGTGAATTTCCGCAACTATGAATGCGGGTGTGGCATCCACCATTTTCAACGAAATAGCGTAACCTGTATTTGATTCAACGGTCTGTTCGTTCCCGTTAATGGTCTGCAATACAGTCTGTTCGGTTACAGAATTCAATCTGTACACCTTGTTCTTCTCGGGGTTAAGCTTCAGGTCGGTGCTGTTCTGCCCAAAAGCTGTTACACAGAGAATTAGTGTCGTAACAGTTAAAAGAATTTTTTTCATTTGATTATAGTTATTGTTTTACTAAACAAAGACAAAGGTAAACCTGTGCTACGGGTCAGAAAAACCTAATCGGTAAATGGATTGATTTTAGCGGTGAAAAGAGACCCCTGCCGGCTGAAAGGCAGATCTGTTTTATGATCTTAGAATCTAAATATGATCGTCAATTGCCTTTTTTGCTGCTTCGAGATGAAGGAAAGCGTCATGATTATATACTGCTTTCTCCCTTCTGATATTCCAGCTTTTTTGAAGTACATCCAGCGCCTCCTTATAATTACCCTGCTTATAAAGTCCCCACCCCCTGGTATGAAGATAATAAAAGTTCTCAGGATCTGAAGCCAGAACCTCATCGATAAGTTTCATGCCTTCCCCGATATTTCTTTCCGTATCTATCAGAAAATAAGCAAGATTATTCATTTTATCTGCATCATTAGGCCGGGATGCCAGTGCCTTTCGAAAGTATTCTTCCGCTGTATTTAAAATGCCTGCATCAGCGTAAATATTTGCTAGGTCCGTTAAAATAGTCTCTTCGCTTGCAGAACTTTCTTTCAGATTATTTATGTATTTATCAATATAATCATCGGCTTCTTTTGTTTTGCCCTGAGATAATGACAGAACAGCCTGACTGTATAATAAGTAATTGTCATTCCGAAAATATTCCTCAGCTTTTTTATAGAGTCTGGCTTCTTTTTTAAACTGTCCGGTCTTGTGGTAAGCTAATCCGAGAAAAGTATAATTCAGAACCCAAATTGACTTTATACCCCACCTGGCATAGGTATCCAGTGATTTTTCAAATTCAGGAATTGCTTTATCCCATTGTCCTAATTTTCTGTAGGAGTCCCCTAATTGCCAATGAAAAACAGGAAGTTTATCATCCAGTTCCAGGTATTGTTTGATATATTTAATTTCTTCATAAGGCGTTTCAAAGTATGTGGCATAAGCAAAATCTGCAGTTATTCTCATTATCGGAGAAAACTGATCTCTATTCCGGTAAAATCTGAGGCACCATATTTTGGCCGAATCAAAAATTTGTGGATTGCCATAAGAAAATGCCATCTGCAGAATTGCGGTATAAAAGGTCGAGTCGATTGCAATTGCCTTAATTAACCATTCCCTGGCAGGCTGATAATCATTTTTTCTGAATGCACTTAATCCGTTCAGATAGAATTTATAAGCTTCAGGTGAACTTGAAACGGAAATAAATTGAAAATCGGGAGGCAACTGCTTTTTCAGAATATTTATTATAAGAAAATTATTTATCAGCCTGGAAAGTGAGTTGGTAATATCAAGAATATTTTCAGGTTTGCCATCTATCTGAAACGACTTATATGCTTCCTCTGTTTTTGAATCTATTAAATTTGCATTTACACGTATAATGGATCCTGCCTGTTTGATACTTCCATATATGAACACATCTGAATCAAGCTTTTTTGAGATATTACTCGCAACTGATTGCGAAAGTGAAGAATAGTCAGTAACTCCTTTACTTCTAATCAGGTAATTTATAGATTCAGTCTGACGGACTTTCAATTCTTCAGAGTTAGTCAGGTTGCTTATTAATTCATTTTGTATGCCATCCTGCCAGATATCCCAGATGGAGTCATTGGTCATATTTTGAAAAGGCATAACCGTAACGGTAATTCTCTCTCCTGATGATCTCAATTTATCGAGAGTGCTGCGATTGGAAATTTTCGGATAAACAACCATTATAATTATTAATAGTATAATGGCTGACACAGCAAAGACTTTTAATAGATTCCTTTTCGGCCATCCGGTTTTTTTCACCAGTTTCTCTTTCGGGACTTCTTCCCTGGATTTCCCCGATGACCTGGTTGGTAACGGTTTTTCGTCAACATTTTTTGCAGCTATGGTTAATAATCCTGAGAGTATCTCCTGGATTGCGTTTCCAACTTTATTAATCTGGTTGCGGTACTTGGTTTTATTAAGGTTAATTTTTTCATCATCGTCAGGTTTCAGAGGTCTGTTTACTCCTTGTTCTGCATAAATAAAATCAACGCCACGCATTACTCCTCCAAGTACTGATTCACAGAGCCTCACATCAGTCGTATCTAAATTATAAATGCGTACAGGCAGAACCCTGCTCGCCACATTACCACTGGGTAACTGAACCTTCAATCCGAAACGATCCTTCGATGCCTGTTCTGCAAAATCAATGAACTCGTGTTCCCATGCGAATGATTTAGGATCGCAATATGTTCGCGAAATGATCGGGATAAAAACAAGGCACTTGAGCTTCTCTTTCAGTGAGTCATTAACATCGTGAGTTTCTAAAAGTCCGTCATGGGGATTAGCATCGAAATAAACACTTATCTCTTCTTTAAAAGTTGATTCAAGTTCCTTTTTGAGATTGTCGACAAACTCAGTAACCCATCCGTCATATTTGTTGTCTTTCTGACGGTAACTGATAAAGATGTCGTAATTGTAGCCAGGGATTAAACTTGCCATCTTAATGGTTCAGATCCATAAAGTTAGGTAAAATCCGGAAACTATTCAACAATTAATTTTGCTTTCCGGCTAACCACAGCTCCTGCCCTGTTCCTTATTTCAACAGCATATTCAGCTGCATCACCCGGGCTGATCTTTTTAAGAGTCAATAAGTCGCTGGTTGCACCCTTAATGAGCAGGTCATTTTTATACCATTGAAAATTCCCCGCAGGTATGGCTGTCACATCGACACTAAATGTGACTGTCATGCCTTTTTCAGCTGTAATATCCCCTGGTTGTTTCAGGATGAGTGGTGCCAGTTGAGGGACCCATCCATCCAGAACATAGGCAGGATCCTGGTAGTTTGAGATAATTTCAGAATCCTTTTTCATTGTGAGCTGACGTGAAGCGGGATGACGACTGCTCACATCTGCCGGCTTACCGTCACTGATATTTGTACTGTTATATTCCCAGTAATGAATATTGGCAGTTTCTCCGCCTATTTCACCCCATCCGGCAGGTGAGATACCAGAAAGTGCACAGTTAATTAAAACTGCTTCACAATAGGGATAATTCTTACCCCCGTTTGCAGGTGCCCTGGCCAGATCTGCTCCGCGTGTTCCTGAGGCCCTGAACCTGCAGTTTACAAAAATATTACCCCGATTTGCCGAGGTATTCCGTATCCACATGAAAGGGCCATCAGAGATTAACTCACAATTGCTGAAATAGGCCGGACCCCGGCCTAGTATTGCATCACCGGCACCTGTAATGCGGGTATTTGAATAGTAAGCTGAACCGTTCGACTGAAGGGCATCGCCCGACCCGACTATATTAACATTGCATATAATATTCTCTTTTCCGTTCACCAGCAAACCCTCTGCCTGGCCGGTTGCTGTTGTCTTGATTGTAAGGTTTACCAGGTTGATTTTATTCGAATTATCTACTGCAAATGCCGCCCGCCTTGAAGGGAAGGTCCCGGGCATTTCATTGGTCAGAACTGTTAAGGGGTGAGGGTTGAATACTTCATTATTTTCATAAAAAACAACCACTTTATCCCTCTCTTCCCCGATTATTGTAATGTTGCTCTTGTTCCTGAAGTAGACTATCTCTTCATACCTTCCGTTTTTAATGAAGATGGTTACCCTTTTTTGATTAAAGTCAGGTATGAAGTCTACAGCGCCCTGTACAGTATTGAAATCGCCGGTACCATCCGCACTTACAGTAATCATCTCATAATCAACAGGAGGCAGTGATTTCTTAGTTGTAAAGGTCCACTCTGTATTTCCCTTTATCCCTTCAAAACTATTATCGTTAAGGGTTAATACTCCGGGATCAATCTGTACATAATATGTTTTCCCATATTCCAGGAGATTATTATGCAGGTAAATGGTTGCGGTACTGTCGTGAATTATTACCGGGTAGAAATGAAACCCGTCAGTAAAACCGCCTATGATGGTCAGCTGATAGTTGAATGGTGTAGGGAGAGCCACACCTGAAGGATTTCCGGGTTTGGTATTGGCATTTGTGAAGTGGCCGTTTACATATTCGTATTGCACAGGAGAATATATTGCCGAGGGAGAGGGTGTCCTCGTTGTCGGCCCCGCCGGTATGCTCAGATCAAGAAGGTCAACCAGCCGGTTATTAGCGGTATCATATATACGAATTTCGCCCGATTTACCAGGAACAGGTACGCTCCCGAACCTCAGTTCCAGGTGTGTATCAGGATTTACGTTAACAGCTTTATCCGCTGGGAACCTGGTAAATGATCCTTGTAAGACTTTTGTATTCTGAGCCTTTAAAAATACCGGGCATACTGTGGACAGGAGCATTAAATAAACCAAGAACAATGGTTTGATTCTTAAAGTACAAACAGGTATAAGAATACGGTCCATGTTGCAATCGTTATTGTGGTTTATCACATTTTGCCTGGCAACACGATATGAAAAGCATTCTCATCAATAATAGATAACATAGCCTCCTCCTGATCCCCCGAACCTTGGATTGACAACATTGTTGTATATTGACCCGAAAGTATATGAAAAGCCAAAAGAAACATAAAATTCGAATTGGGTTGCAAGTTCCTTCCTTCTCAGCAGTACCTCCTGTGGTGTTGCTCCTCCTTTAGGAAGGTTAACCTGATCGTGAATAATAGAAGCTCCGCCGCCCACATAAAGCTGCAGGCCTTTGGCAATCCTCAGATCAAGATATACATCAGAACCAAGGTTATTTTCCGACCAGTCGTGAAGGTAATTGCTGTAAAGGAGGCTGATATTGATCGTTCCCCATTTTTCAATCACCTGGTAAGCTGCGGTTATTGAATGCTGCCAGAGAAATTCACTGGTTTTTTCGTAAATAGTGGTATCGTTGTAAATAGAGAAGGTTGGGCCTATTTTGTAAAGAAGCCTCAGTTGTTTTCTTGTCGACTGGGAATAGGGGTAGAAATCATATTCTATTCCAGGCATGAGGTTAGTGTTTAATTTGTAATTGCTGTAGGTCGAAGAGCCTATCCTTGCAGAGCCTCCGTAAGACCAGTGATCGTTTATGCTTCTTACAACAAGGCCCTCAACCTCTTTTGAATCATAGATGCTGGCATAATCGGTAGAATCATTTATTTCGAAGGTTTGCTTCTGGTGGTAGTAACTGGCATCTATATCTATTTTCCAGTCCTGGGTAACCTTTCTTGCTGAAACGCTTCCGTTCAGACTGTATGATGTGTAGGTCTTTTGTCCCTGGCCACTGCCGCTGAGCGAAGCCCTGTAGACCCAGCTTTTCCATTTGTCGTCAGAAACTGTTTCTGAAAGCGGTTCCGAGAAGGAGATATTTATATATTTTGAGAGCGGAGTTTTAGCTACATAACGCATCAGACCTACTTTCAGTGTTTTAACCTGCATGATTCTTCTGCTTTCCTGAGTATCATCAGGCGATGAGTAATAAACTAATGTATCCCTCATTCCTGAAAATTCGTTCTGCCCGACCAGGTAGTATGAATATTTGGTTCCTCCGGAGCCGGTACCCTCTGTGGTTGAAATAATATAAACTCCTGCATCTTTTATATCCCTCACATAGTTAACATAGGGTATTTCTTTCTTTATATAATCAGAGGCATCCATATAAATTTTAAGTGCATCTTTTCTCAGAGTGTCACTTTTATTCTGATCAACACCAGGTATGCTGTCGGGGGTTTGTGAGAAACCACAAGCACAAGAAATTGCAAAAACAATTACTGGAATAAATTTTTTCATTAGTCTGGGGTTAGAAAATATTATCGTGTTAAATTTATGCTAAACAAACTTTGAATTCGACTTTTTATTGTACTTATTCTAAAAACTATTTAAAGAAAAACTACAACCAGAGCTGGTGGTAATAACTGATTTTAGAATAAGGAAATGTATCAAATCTTTATTTTTCTGATCAACCGGATATCCGATGATGAGGCTCCGATCATCAATTCTATTTCTCCATTTTCAAGTTTCCAGTCGAAAGCTTTTTCATCCCAATACCTGAGATGGTCAACAGGAATCGACATGGTTACTGTTATATTTTCACCTGCTTTTAATGATACGCGCTGAAAAGCTTTCAACTCTTTATCTGGCCATTCAACTTTTGCATTAAGGCGATGAACGTAGAGCTGGGCCACTTCGTCTGCATCTTTTTTTCCGGTATTCTTCAGTTCAAAAGTGATCTCAATTGATTCTTTACTTCCATATTTTTCTTTCGAGGTTTTAATCTTTTTGTAATCAAAAGTGGTATAAGAAAGTCCGAAGCCAAAAGGGTACATCACCGGTAATTTTTTTGTTGCGAACCAGCGATAACCTACTAATAATCCTTCTGAATAAACTGCGATATCTTTATTTGAAGAATTGTTCAGTATGCTTTCCGGCTTTTTTTCGCCTGTAAGTGATACGAAAATATCCTCTGAAACAGGGCTGTCAGTCTGTGGAAAGTTCCTCAATGCGTATGCCGGAGAATCTTCCAGCTTGACAGGAAAAGTAAACGGCAGCTTTCCCGAGGGACTGATATTTCCTAAAAGTACATCAGCCATGGCATTACCTCCTTCAGTACCGTTAAACCACGACATGACAATTGAGGATGATATTTCATTTACAACATTCAGATCAACAGGAGCTCCGGCAACAATTACTGTTACGATTCTGGGATTCACGGCTGCAATTGCTTTAATTAATGAATCCTGTCCGAAAGGAAGTTTGATCGTAGTACGGTCACTGCCTTCGGTTTCAACCTCCCTGTTGTTCCCGCCAAAGAATAGAACAATATCTGCTCCTTTTACTGCCTCAACGGCCTCCCGAAGTAATACAGGATCAGGATCTCCATAATAAGATGCACGTTGTCCCCTGACCCTGGGAGGCATTACATAACCCTTTACAAAAGTAATTTGTGCCCGGTTACCGGTCTTTTCCTGCAGGCCTTGCAGAGGAGTGACTTCGTACAGAGCTTTTACTCCTGCACCCACACCACCGCTGGCCATTTTGCGTATTGCATTTTCGCCAACAACAACGATCTTCTTAATATTATTCAGATTGAGAGGGAGAAGTGATTCTGAATTTTTCAGCAGTACAATCGATTTTGATGCAATATCATAAGCAATACGCGATTGTTCGGGTTGAGCGGTCATTACAACGTTTGCTTTTTCGGCCGGAACGGGAGTAATGGCGATACGCACCCTGAGAATATTTTTCACTTTTGCGTCTATCACCGAAACTGGAACTATCCCTGCTTTAACTGAATCCAGCAGTGGCTGTCCAAAATATGCGGGGTTAGGCATTTCTATATCCAGACCGTTCATTGCCGCAGGAACTGTGTTGTGAACACCTCCCCAGTCAGAAATGACCAATCCCCTGAAACCCCATTCATCGCGAAGGATCCTGTTCAGCAACAGGTCATTCTCCGAACACCAGAAACCGGAAACCTTGTTATAAGCAGCCATTACTCCATACGCATCAGCCTCTTTTACAGCTGCTTCAAAGGGGGGTAAGTAAATTTCGCGCATTACCCGGGGGTTTACAATTACATTTACTCTTCCACGGTTCGTTTCCTGGTTATTCAAAGCATAATGCTTCAAACATACTGCCACGCCATTTTCCTGTACACCTTTTGTATATCCTACTGCAATCCTGGAACTCAGAAAGGGATCTTCGCTCAGGTATTCATATGTGCGTCCACCGGTAGGAAGACGTTGAATATTAATTGCTGGTGCGAGGATCATGTCTTTCCCGCGTAAACGAGCTTCCCTGGCCATTCCGGTTCCGTACATGAAGGCAAGGTCCTCACTCCAGGTGGCAGCCAGGGCTGAACCTGTCGGAAAAAAAGTGGAAGAATCGTTGGTCCAGTGCAACGAGTTCCATGAATGAGGTTCCATCTCCTCCCTGATACCAAACGGGCCATCGGCGTAATTCATATCTGGAATGCCCAGTCGTTCAACGCCAGCAGTAGTAAACATGTTTTTCCCATGTAACATGGCTACCTTTTCCTCGAGAGTCATCTGAGAAATTATTTTATCAATTCTGGCGTCGTTTTCCAATAGTTTTGATTGACGCACCCGACCAGTACCCTGTGCCATTGCGGAATATTCATTAATTGTTGTGAAAGTCAGAGTCAGTATTACAGCAATCAACAACTTTTGCCCATTATTAATAACATGACTCTTCCTTTTGTCAGATCTCAGGACATAATTCATTAAAAGGTAGTTATTTCAAAATTAGTTTTGCAATACGGATTTATCAAAAATTTACTGGAATTTTGCCATACAACGATCAGCAGCAGCTATTAAACCAACACTTCTGTAATTCTCCGCTGAACATCGGCGAATTTAATAATTTTTGCCTGAGAAAATGTCGTATGGTCTGACTCCCCCTGACTGATTTACTGGTTTTAATAATATTTAACTAGTTTGATCTCGAATGTTCCCCATCGAAATAGATACCAAGATAGACCCCCACATTGAATCCCGATCTGTGATCCTTATACCCTATGTTATATTCCCCATAGGGTGACAACACAAATCTCCCGAAATATTTATTTAATTGCAAACCTGATGCAAACGTTAATTGGTCAGTTATTGCAAATGGGTCCGTTTCCATTTCGGACTCATAAGCATATTTATATCTTAAAAAACTTACAAAAGGAGAAATTTCAAGGCTACCCGATACCGGAATGTGGTAAGATAAATGTTCAACCGACAGAATTACTGATGCAACACCAAGCAATACAACTATCAGACCATCTCTGTTCAGTCTTTCTTCTCTAGGACTAAAAGCAAACAATACAATTGGCACACCGATTACCGCAGGGCTAACATGAAAGTAATGTCTGCTTATCATTAGGTCGCCATCAATACTAAATCGTTTACTAATGAATAATTGAAATTTAGCACCTCCAGCTAACTGCATATAATTAGGAGGGGTCAGGAGAAGAGTTGGTGAAAATGAGAGAATTGATTGTCCAAAACTATGGGTCTTTAATTGAGTTTCCTGTGGATAAACCACCAGACTACTCAGAATGAATAATAGAAAGACAGCACTGTTTTTCATGGAATTAAATTTACTGAGTATAAGTTAGATCGTGTTTCTTATCAAATTTAGAAAAACAAGCGATGTAAGTCAAATAAATATAAATCTTTACAAAAGTTAGTCTAAAATGATCGCTTTCCTTCAAGAAGCGGGTGCATTGACCGTATTTGGCCGGTTCTGATTGTCAGTCAGTTATTTGATTAACCATTAAGATTTCAGCTCTAAACTTAAGCAGGCATTCCATTCTGATTAATTGTTTTAAAGGCCACTGGACTTTCCAGTCAGGGTAACATGATTACACAGCCCTGAAACTGATTCTGACAATTGAAAATTTAATTCTACTTTTGTTACACGAAAGTAATTTTCTTTATTCCGAATATTATGACAACCGAGATCGACATTACCGAATCAGCAAATGTACTTAAGGCACTTGACCATTTGAATTCAGTATTAGTTACGGGAGAAACACTTGCAGCATGGACAATTCAGCGCAGGTTATTTTCCTTAACGCACAGGCGGATTCTGATCGCAGCAACCTCAGGACGATTTATAAAAATTAAAAGAGGACTGCTTGGTGGATATGAAATGACAGATTTCCGGTGGCAAGACCTCGGGGATGCCAGGATAAAAGTTGGGATTTTCGGAGCGGATATTTTTGTTAAGGTATTCAGTTCTTCAGATCTGGCAAGTTCTGAAAATTCATCTCAGGAGCTGATCCTGAATGGATTCAGGAAAGAAGGTACTGAGCAGATCTATCGGATTGCCCAGGCACAGGATCAGGCCTGGCGTGAAAAACGACGGATAAGGGAGCTTGAGGAGTTAAGAGCTAAATCGGGAGGTATTATACTTGGAAATAGTCCCGGATCTCAGCAGGCAAATACATCAGAAGATGCTGTTTCGAAATTGCAGCAGGCGAAACAGATGCTCGATAACAAGCTTATTACAGATTCAGAATATGAGTCTATCAAAGCGCGTCTGATCAGCGGTTTCTGATCGCTAAACTCCAAAAGCTGTAAGCTGGACCTCATTTGGGAGGGGCGCATTTTTAATCAGTCATATTGGAAATTATTGCTGTTAAGGAGATGCCTGTCAGAATAATCTTTCCTCATTTCAGACACCATCTTATTGATTTTCTGGTTACTTTTGTACGACTGTTTAAAAAGGAGCTTTATTAACTATGCGGGGATGCAGATGTAACATAAGCCTGATTGTTGGCCTGGTTTCGCTTCTTTCTGTTAAGGCTTTTTCGCAGCAAACGAATATTGGCACCACGCTTTCTGAAAGTAATTCCGAAAAAGTCCTTTTTAAACCCAGGTTAAATTATCTGGCAGGGAGCAGCTTTATTGTTATTCCGCAAATAGGAACTGTTTCCGAGTTTACACTGTCTCCCATGTTATCAATTCCATTGTCTCAGAAGCTCTATGTTGAAGGTGGAATTATGGCGTCATATTTTTATTCTGCACCATGGAAATCTGACGACACTGGTTTATATTCCGGGTCATTTACAGGATTGTCTGTTTACGGTTCAGCCACCTATCATTTTACTCCTCAATTTTCTTTGTTCGGATCAGCCGTTAAGCAGCTTGCAGGTACTTCACCATTTTATACTATCCCAAAAAGCAATTACATCATCGGAACCGCATATAATTTCGGAAACTTTTCAATAGGAGTTTCATTCCAGATGTCAAATTGGGATAATCTCTACACTCCCTTCCCGGTAAATGGTTCAAATGGATTTTATTCCCCATTTAACCAGGGCTGGATTTCTCACTAAAAGGGATAAATTCGTCTCCTTATCGTCGCAAAAAAATAGGGATATATCAAAATGTTACGACTTCCCAGAATGCTTTTTTAGGTTTCATATTCTCGTCGAATAGTAGGGGGAAGTGCTTTCCTCTTCTCGGTGTACGGTTATCAAGCCATGAACCCCTGTCTGATAGATTCCAGAATGTCACCCCGGTAAGTACATCTTTCTTTTCACGGAATACATCGAATGCCATTTTATAAAAATCCATCTGTTTCTGCTCTCTCTCCGGTGTGAAACCCAGGTTGAGTGTGTCGGTCTTTGATGTATATATCGAAACATCCAGCTCTGTCATCTGTACAACCAGTCCCAGAGAAGCAAATTTATCAATCGACTCCCTGATAGCGTCTTCGGATGAACCAGGAATAATAAATTCGCCCTCTCCCGGCTGATGCAGTTGTCCCACATGTTTCGGAGATTCAATATTCCAATGCGCCTGAAGTCCCATTCCATGTATCGGAACACCCTGGTCAACCAATTTTTTGACCATTTCATATATCTTTTCCCTTTTAGCCGGGTTCTCTGTGTTAAAGTCATTATAGAAAAGAACTGCTTCAGGATCGGCTTCATGTGCCCACTGAAATGCCTTACCAATAAATTCCTCGCCGCATATTGTGTACCATGGTGTCACCCTGTATCCCTTTGAAGGATCCGCGTTATCAATAGCTTCATTTAGCACATCCCATGCATAAATTTTCCCCTTGTAACGGGTAACAACCTGTGTAATATGTTCTTTCAGTCTTGCCAGAACAAGCTCTTTTGAGGCCTGATTTCCCAGAGAATCCTTAAACATCCATTCTCCAGTCTGGTTATGCCAGCAAAGAGTGTGCCCACGTACTTTCATCCCGTTTGCCTGGGCAAACTCGACAATCTTGTCAGCTTCTTCCCAGTTCCATTTTCCCTCTTCAGGTTGTAAAAGGGCTGGTTTCATAACGTTCTCAGCAGTTAAGCTGTTAAAATGTTTCTTAATGAACTCCCCCTGTTCTCCTTGAAGCGATCTTGGTGAAACGGCCACTCCGATTGGAAAATAATCCTTGTAAAAATCTTTCAGACCCTTAAGTGAATCTGCTTCACTTAAAACGACTCTTCTGCCGCCTCCTCCGCAACTGCTCATTAATACTATTCCTGTTATTAGAGCAATCACCGAAAAAAATGGGACTATTGATCCTTTAAAAAATGATTTGGTTATCATATCGTCAGGTTTTAGGTTTATATATTTAATGATTGAAATATTATAAATTATTCTATTTTCATAATTAACTGATACTACTCCCTGCCCGACTTACTGTGTCAGCAGTTGTGCAGGGAACTTTACTATACCTAAAATATTTATTTTATTATATTCTTAAAAGCTGATCCAAAAATTAAATAACTGGTATTTCCACCAATCGTCCCCTCATTTTGTCCCCAGAGAAATGGCCAGTCGTCGTAGTTTTCAAAGTGGTCGGGTTGTCTGAATAAAATGCCCGGGGCAACATTGCCCGGAATAAATGAGAAATCAGCCCTGTTATTACCATAAAAGACTGCTTTGGGACGAACTGCACCCAACGTTGCCACTAAGGAATAATTATGATAAGGATGGCAGCCAAAAAGCCAGTTGGTGGTTTTGAAAGCCTGGCTGGCGTCGATAATATCAGGGAAATATTTGTTTGCAAAGCAAATGGTGGTACCAAAGCTCACCACGCCACCGCTTCCAGCCCAGTTACCA
>Ga0208980_10001806_pt1 | contig 12978 bp, 13 predicted proteins | sample WetSurMetagenome_3_FD_187993 | JGI IMG/M metagenome (GOLD analysis project Ga0208980, IMG submission 187993) | Wetland microbial communities from Twitchell Island in the Sacramento Delta, sample from surface sediment Aug2011 Site A1 Bulk (version 2) | ecosystem: Environmental > Aquatic > Marine...
CGAGTTTGAGGAGGACGACGTCCTCGGCGAAATCCTGCTGCAGTGCCGGGTCGGTCATCGCATTGCCGCCGTACTTGACGACGATCGTCTTGCCGTGGAACTTGCGGATGTAAGGCAGCGCCTGCGCGAGGATCTCGGCCTTGTCGCCAGGGGCGATGTGGTCGAGCGAGTGGTCTTTCGTTTCGCGGGAAAGCGTGCTCATCGGGGAACTCGGCGCCGGGTTGGATGGCATCGATTGTAGGAAGCCCCGTCGCGGCAGCGCGCTCCTTCGCGCATCAGGCCATCCTCGGATGCGGCGGACTTCGGCGGCGCCAACGGCACGCGCCGCGGCCGCGGCGCGTGAACCTCGGGACGATCAGAAATGGATGCCCTTCATCATCTGGGCCATCGCGATCGCTTCGGCCGAGAGCGTGGGCTTGCCGCTCTTGTCGCCCTTTGCGGCAGCGCTGTCGGGGAACATGCGGAATGTCGTGTTCATGATGATCTGCGTGATCCGCGGCACGCCCGTGTGCAGCAATGCGCCGAAGATGCCCAGGCGCGTCGCGACGCGCACCGGCTTGTCGATGCATGCCTGCACGATCATGTTGGCCGCCTCCTCGGGCTCGAGCAGGGGCATGCTCTCGTAGATCTTGGTCGGCGCCGTCATGGGCGTGCGCACCAGTGGCATGTTCACGGTCGTGAACGTGATGCCCTGGTCGGCGAACTCGCTCGCCGCGCACGCCGTCCAGGCGTCGAGCGCAGCCTTGCTGGCCACGTAGGCCGAGAAGCGCGGCGCGTTGACGAGCACGCTGATCGAACTGATGTTGACGACATGCCCCTTCTTCTTGGCCACCATGCCGGGAAGCAACCCCATCGTGATGCGCAGGGCGCCGAAGTAGTTGAGCTGCATCGTGCGCTCGAAATCATGGAAACGGTCGTAGCTCGACTCGATCGCGCGGCGAATGGACCGGCCGGCGTTGTTGATCAGAAAGTCGACCCCGCCATGCTCCTGCTGCAGCGTCCTGACGAACTCGGCGCAACCCGCCTCGTCGGCGATATCGACCGAATAGCTGTACACGTTGGCGCCCTTGCCGGCGACCTCACGAATCTGCTTGACCGCCTCGGCGAGCTTGTCGGCGCCGCGTCCGCAGATGATGGTCACCGCGCCCGCCTCGGCGAACCTGCATGCGGCCGACAGCCCGATCCCCGAGCTGCCGCCGGTCACGAGCACGACCTTGCCGCCGACGGTCCCCTTGAGGCTGCGGTCGATGAACAGCGCCGGGTCGAGGTGGCGCTCCCAGTAGTCCCACAGCCGCCACGCGTAGTCGTGCAGGTTGGGGCATTCGATGCCGCTGCCCTTGAGCGCCGCCAAGGTCTCGCGGCAGTCGAATCGCGTCGGGTAGTTGACGAACGACATCATGTCCGCAGGGACGCCGAGATCCTTGAGGACTGCGTTCTTGACGCGCCGCACCGGTGCCAGCGCCATCATCCCCTTCTTCACGCTCTTCGGGATGAAGCCGAACAGCGCGGCGTTGACGAACAGGTTCATCTTCGGCGCATGTGCCGCCTTGCTGAAGATGTCGAGCACGTCGCCCACGCGATAGCCGACGGGGTCGACGAGGTGGAAGCAACGGCCGCTGGCGCGCGCATGGTGATGGCTGATGTGGTCGAGCGCGGCGACGACGAAGTCCACCGGCACGATGTTCACGCGCCCGCCTTCCAGTCCGACCGAGGGCATCCAGGGCGGGAGGATCTGGCGCATGCGCTGGATCACCTTGAAGAAGTAGTACGGGCCGTCGACCTTGTCCATCTCGCCGGTCTTGCTGTCTCCAACCACCATCGCCGGGCGGTACACGGTCCACGGCACGCGGCACTCCTTGCGCACGATGCCTTCGCTCTCGTGCTTGGTCATGAAGTACGGGTGGTCCAGGCCCTCGGCCTCGTCGAACATGTCCTCGCGGAACACGCCTTCGTACAGGCCCGCGGCGGCGATCGACGAGACATGGTGGAAGTGCTTGGCGTCGATCGCCTTCGCGAACTCGATGGCACTGCGCGTGCCCTCGATGTTGACCTTGACCTGGCTCTCTTCGTCGGCGGAAAGGTCGTACACGGCCGCCAGGTGGTACACGTGGTCGACCTGACCCTTCAGGCGCTTGATGTCCTCGGCGCTCGCGCCGAGCTTCTTGCTCGTCAGGTCGCCGTAGATCGGGATCGCACGCGCCCGGGCGGCGCCCCAGTAGGCGAGGAGATCGGCGACCTTCGCCTCGCTCTCCGGGCGCAGCAGGAAATACACGACGGAACCGCGCCGCGCCAGCAGCGTCTTGACAAGCCGTTTGCCGATGAAGCCGGTGGCGCCGGTGACGAAATACTGCATGCTCGATCCTTGTTGGTTTCGCGGCGTTGCCGCCATCGACGCGACGCCCGGGGCCTGGGGTGGGCGATGGGCGGACGCACATTCTTACCCATGCTTGCGGCGTGCCGCTTGGCGCTTTCCCGAAGCCGGTGCGGGCGCGATTTTTAGGATGCGCTCCCCACGCGAGCTGTCTATAGTCACGGCTCGTCCGTCGCTCCATTGTGGAGCGATCGCGCGTCGCATGAAAGGCGAACCATCATGGTCAAGAAACTCAAGGCCCTGGGCGAGAAGCAGGCCACCGGCGGCGCCGGATTGTTCGACAACCAGATTGCGCAGTCGGTCAAGGATTCAGCGCAGCAGATCTGGCTCGCCGGAATGGGTGCCTTCTCGAAGGCGCAGGCTGAAGGGGGCAAGGTGTTCGAGGCACTCGTGCGCGACGGCCTGTCGCTGCAGCGCAAGACGCAGACCGCCGCCGAGGACAAGATCAATGAAGTCACGAGCAGGATGAGCAACATGGCCGGGGACATCTCGGGCAAGGCCACCCAGCATTGGGACAAGCTCGAGTCGATCTTCGAGGAGCGCGTCGCGAAGGCTCTGAACCGCCTCGGCGTGCCATCGGCGAAAGACGTCGACGCGCTGATGAAGCGCATCGACGCCCTCAGCGCGCAAGTTGCCAAGCTCTCCGGCGCTCCCGTGGCGAAGAAGGCGGCAACGGCCAGGCGCAAGGCCGCACCGGCAGCCAAGGGTGCCACGCCCGCCAAGCGCGCGGCGCGCCGCTCCAGCGCGGGCTGAACGATCGCGACGCCGTGTCACACGCGGCCGCAGCGACGAAGCCGCACATCGGCTTGGCTCTCGCCGGGGGCGGGCGAGCCGCTGCGGTGCAGCGGTCGCCGCAAGGCGGACATCACGAACGGCCCGCCGTTGGAAGGCCGCGCATCGGTCTGGCCCTTGCCGGCGGCGGGCCGTTGGGGGCCATCTATGAAATCGGGGCGCTGTGCGCGCTCGAGGAGTCGCTCGTCGGCCTGTCGCTGACGGAGTGCGACGGCTACGTCGGCGTGTCGGCGGGCGGGATCATCGCCGCTGGCCTGGCCAACGGCATCACACCGCGCGAACTGTGCCGGTCCTTCATCGAGAACGAGGGCGACGACAACGACATCCTGCATCCGGACAGCCTGATGCGCCCCGCGTGGGGCGAGTTCGGGCGCCGGCTGGCGATGCTTCCGGCACTCGTCGCGCAGGCCGCATGGCGCTATGCGTTCCGCGGCCGATCCCTGCTCAGCGCATTCGAACGGCTGGGGCGCGCGTTGCCGACCGGGCTCTTCTCGAACCGGCTGCTCGAGGTACAGATGCGGCGCGTCTTCAGCGCCCCTGGACGCAGCAACGACTTCCGTGAGCTGGGCCGCAAGCTGGTCGTGGTGGCCACGAACCTCGACACCGGCGAAGCGGTGCCCTTCGGCCAGGCGGGATGGGATCACGTGCCGATTTCGCGCGCAATCCAGGCCAGCGCCGCTTTGCCGGGGCTGTTCCCGGCGGTGCAGATCGATGGCAAGCACTATGTCGACGGTGCGCTCAAGAAGACGCTTCACGCTTCCGTCCTGCTCGACGAAGGCGTCGAGCTCTTGATCTGCCTGAATCCGCTGGTGCCCTTCGACGCCACCGACGCGCCGCGCCACCGCGTGATGAGCGGGGGCGAGGAGCGCATCCCCAAGCTGGTCGATGGCGGGATGCCGGTGGTGCTGTCGCAGACCTTCCGCTCGCTGATCCACTCGCGGCTCGTCCTCGGCCTGAAGGGCTACGAGCGCAGTCATCCGCAGACGACGATCGTGCTGTTCGAGCCCGACCACCGCGATGCCGAGCTGTTCCTTGCCAACACCTTCAGCTATTCGCAGCGTCGTGCGCTCGCCGAGCATGCCTACCAGCAGACGCGTCGCATGCTGCGCTCGCGCCGCTCGGTGCTGGCGCAGCAGCTCGCGCCGCACGGCGTGCGCTTCGACGACGCGGCGCTCGACGATCCGCACCGCGCACTGCTCGCCCGGCGGGTTCGGGGGCGTCTGCCTTCGGCGCGCGCGGTGCGTCGTCTGGAGGACGTGCTCGACGACCTCGATCACGCATTGGCGCAGCGCGCATGATCCGGCGGGTCCATCCCGGGACTGCCGACTCCGCACCGCTGCCGCCTCGAACCGCGGGCCGCACACCATGAAGAAGACTGCCGCCGCATTGGCCCGTCACGCGCTCGAGCAACTCGGCATCACGCACACCTTCGGCATCCCCGGGGTGCACAACACCGAGCTCTACGACGAACTCGGCGCCTCGCCTTCGATCACGCCGGTACTGGTCGCCCACGAGGTGGGGGCGAGCTTCGGCGCCGATGCCATGAGCCGCGTCGGCGCATCGATCGGCTGTTGCCTGATCGTTCCGGCGGCCGGTGTGACGCACGCCGCCAGCGGCATCGCCGAGGCGCATCTGGACGGCATCCCGATGCTCGTGATCGCGGGCGGTGTGCGCAACGACACCGGGCACAAGTACCAGTTGCACGCGATGGACCAGCACGCACTGCTCAAGCCCATCACCAAGGCCACGTTCACCGTCGAGACCCACGAGGCGGTGATCCCGACGCTGTACGAGGCGTACCGCATTGCCGTCTCGGGCGTGCCGGGGCCGGTCTTCGTCGAAATTCCGGTCAACCTGCAACTCATCGCCGGCGAAGTCGCCAGCCTGCCGGCCTGGGACGCGGCCTGGCCCGCACCACCGGCGCCGGACGCCGACGCCATCGAACGCGCTGCCCGTCTGCTGTCGGCGAGTCGCAATCCCGGCCTCTTCGTCGGTTGGGGCGCTCGCGAGGCCACGGCCGAGATCGCGCGCATCGCCGAGCTGCTGGGGGCGCCCGTCGCGACGACCTTGCAGGGCCTGAGCGTGTTTCCTGCCACGCATCGGCTGCACGCCGGCATGGGCTACTCGATCGCCGCGGTGCCGGCCGCGACGAAGGCTTTCGCGGACTGCGACGCCATGCTCGCCGTGGGCTTGCGCTTCGCCGAGATCCCCACCGGAAGCTTCGGCGCGGCGGTGCCGGCCAAGCTCGTGCACATCGACATCGACGAGCAGGTCATCGGGGCGAACCACCCACCGGCCGTCGGCATCGTCGCTGACGCCAGGGCCGCACTGGCTGCGCTCGTCCCGGCGCTCGAGCGTGCCTTGGGCGGATCGGCTCGCGACGGCAAGGGCGTCGCCGCGCAGATCCAGGCCGACAAGGCCGCCTACCGCGCCGAATGGCTCGCGCACCAGGGCGAAGGCGTGAACCCGCAGGTCTTCTTCGATGCGCTGCGAAGGCATCTGCCCGACGACGGCATCGTCGTCACGGACGACGGCAACCACACCTTCCTGGCTGCCGAGCTGATGCCCATCCACGCCCCCAAGGGCTTCATCTGCCCGACCGACTTCAACGCCATGGGCTACTGCGTTCCGGCCGTCAACGCTGCCAAGCTGGCGCGGCCCGAGGCCGTCGTCGTCGGCATCGTCGGCGACGGCGCCCTGCTGATGACGGGCATGGAGGCGATCACCGCGGCAGCGAACCGGCTCGGCGTCGTGTACTTCGTCTTCGCCGACGGCGAGCTGTCGCAGATCGCGCAGGCGCAGGAGATCCCGTACAACCGCAAGACCTGCGCCGTGCTGGGGACGCTGGACGTCGCGGGTCTGGCACAGGCCACGGGCTGTGGCTGCCTGCGCATGGAACGCGGCGAAGAGGCCGATGCAGTCGTGAAGGAAGCGCTCGCGCGTGCCGCTCTGGGCGAGCCGATGTTCGTCGACGTGCGCATCGACTACAGCAAGCGCACGCGCTTTACCCAGGGCGCCGTGAAGACCAACCTGAAGCGCTTCGACACGCCGACGAAGCTGCGGTTCATCGGCCGCGCGCTATGGCGCAAAGTGACCGGGTGAACACGCCGGCGCAGCCCGCGCCGGCCCGGTTTCAGCCGAACGACCAGCGTCCTGGAAACAACCAGAGCAGCCCTGCCGTCATCGTGATGTAGCGGGCGAGCTTGCCGATGGCCATGTAGCCGACGCAGGGCCAGAACGGCAGCCTGAGCCAGCCGGCGACGGCGCATAGCGGATCGCCGACCACCGGCAGCCACGCCAGCAGACAAGCCTTGGCGCCGAAGTGCTGCAGCCAGCGCAACGCGCGCGCCTCGGGCCGGTGGTGTGCGACCTTCTCGTAGGCGCGCTCGGCGCCGAAGCCCATCCAGTAGGTGACGGCACCGCCCAGCGTGTTGCCGATCGTCGCGACGACGATCGCGGGCCAGAACAGGTGTGGATTGAGCTTCACGAGACCGAGCACCGCAGGCTCAGAACCGAGCGGCAGCAGGGTCGCCGAGACGAAGGCGACGACGAAGACCGTGCTCAGCCCGAACTCGGGCAGGGCGAGCGTCGCGAGCAGCGACTGGATCCAGGCTTCCATCCGGGCCATTATCGATCGCGGGTGCGCGGTCGATGCGGGCCCGGACGGCCCCGGGGCGGCAGATGTCTGCCCGCTATACTGCTGCCTCCTTTTGCAGCAGCACCGTCGCGACTTCCCCGCCATGCGCATCGGCACCATCGAGCTGCCCAACCGCCTCTTCGCGGCCCCGATGGCGGGCGTGACCGACAGGCCGTTCCGCCGCCTGTGCAGGAGGCTCGGCGCAGGCTATGCGGTGAGCGAGATGGTCACCTCGCGCAAGGACCTGTGGAAGAGCCTGAAGACTTCGCGCCGCGCCAACCACGACGGCGAGGCGGCGCCGATCGCCGTGCAGATCGCCGGGACCGACGCGCAGATGATGGCCGAAGCCGCGGCGTACAACATCGACCGCGGCGCACAGATCATCGACATCAACATGGGTTGCCCGGCCAAGAAGGTGTGCAGCCAGTGGGCCGGGTCCGCGCTGATGCAGGACGAGCCGCTGGCGCTCGCGATCATCGAGGCCGTCGTCGCGGCCTGCGCGCCGCGCGGCGTGCCGGTCACGCTGAAGATGCGAACCGGCTGGCGCGCCGCGCAGCGCAACGCGGTCCGCCTGGCGTGCGGCGCCGAGAGCGCGGGCGTCGCGATGATCGCCGTCCACGGTCGCACGCGCGAGCAGGGCTACAAAGGCGCGGCCGAGTACGACACGATCGCCGCGGTGAAGGCCGCAGTGCGCATCCCCGTCGCCGCCAATGGCGATATCGACTCACCGGCCAAGGCGGCCGAAGTGCTCGCGCGCACCGGTGCCGACGCGATCATGATCGGCCGCGCGGCGCAGGGCAGGCCGTGGATCTTCGGCGAGATCGCGCATTTCCTTGCCACCGGCGTCGAGCGGCCGCCGCCCGACGTGCGCCAGGTCAAGGCCTGGCTGATCGAGCATCTGCATGATCACTACGGGCTGTACGGAGAGCGCGCCGGCGTGCGCAGCGCCCGCAAGCACATCGGCTGGACCGTGCGGGCGCTGCCCGGCGGCGAGGCCTTTCGCGCCCGCATGAACATGCTCGAGGATTGCGAGGCGCAACTTCGCGCCGTCGGCGAGTGGTTCGACGAAATGGCACAGACCCATCAACGCATGCCGTCGCGCGCGGCATGCATCGAAGACGAGACGATGCTGGAAGCCGCATGACGAAGAAGCACATCGAGGAATGCATTCGCGACAGCCTGGAGGCTTACTTCCGCGACCTGCGCGGCGTCGAGCCGAGCGCGATGTACGAGATGATCCAGCGCGTCGTCGAGCGTCCGTTGCTCGACGTCGTGATGAACCATGCCGAGGGCAACCAGTCGCGCGCGGCACAGTGGCTGGGCATCAACCGCAACACGCTGCGCCGCAAGCTGCTCGAGCACAAGCTCGTCAAATGACGGCCCCGAGCTGCCAGCGGTGTGGCCCGACGCCGGCTCGTCAACGAAAGATGACATGCAAGCCCTGATCTCCGTTTCGGACAAGACCGGCGTCGTCGAGCTCGCGCAGGCGCTGCATCGGCTGGGCTGCCGGCTGCTGTCGACTGGCGGCACGGCGAAGCTGCTCGCCGAGGCCGGCCTGCCCGTGACCGAAGTGGCCGAGCACACGGGCTTCCCGGAGATGCTCGACGGGCGCGTCAAGACGCTGCACCCGGCGATCCACGGCGGCCTGCTGGCGCGGCGCGACGTCCCCGCGCACATGGCCGCGCTCGCCGCCCAGGGCATCGCGACGATCGACATCCTCGTCGTCAACCTGTACCCGTTCGAGGCGACCGTCGCCAGGGCGGGCTGCACGCTCGACGAGGCGATCGAGAACATCGACATCGGCGGCCCGGCAATGGTACGTTCGGCGGCCAAGAACTGGGGCGACGTCGCCGTGCTCACCGATGCCTCGCAATATGCCGGCGTGCTCGACGAACTGCGGCGCGACGGAAAGGTCAGCCGTACGACGCGCTTTGCGCTTGCGGTCGCAGCGTTCAACCGCATCAGCAACTACGACGGCGCGATCAGCGACTACCTGTCGTCGCTGCGCGACGACGGCACGCACAGCGAATTTCCGGCGCAGAGCAATGGCCGCTTCGTCAAGCTGCAGGACCTGCGCTACGGCGAGAACCCGCACCAGAGCGCCGCGTTCTATCGTGACTTGGCCCCGGCTCCCGGCTCGCTCGTCACGGCGACGCAGCTGCAGGGCAAGGAGCTCTCGTACAACAACATCGCCGACGCCGACGCGGCGTGGGAATGCGTGAAGTCCTTCGAGGCACCGGCCTGCGTGATCGTCAAGCATGCGAACCCCTGCGGTGTCGCGCTCGCCGCCGACGTCGCCGAGGCCTACGCCAAGGCGTTCAAGACCGACCCCACCTCGGCCTTCGGCGGCATCATCGCCTTCAACCGGCCGGTCGATGGCGCGACGGCGGCGCTCGTCGCGAAGCAGTTCGCCGAGGTGCTGATCGCTCCGGACTACACGGAGGAGGCCCGCGCGGTGTTCGCCGCCAAGGGCAATCTGCGCGTGCTGCAGATCGCGCTCGACGACGTGCGACGCGATGCCGCCACGCCCTGGGCGCGGGGGCGCAATTCGCACGACGTCAAGCGCGTCGGCTCGGGCTTGCTGATCCAGAGCGCCGACAACCGCGAGCTCGCGAGCTCCGATCTGAAGATCGCGACGAAGCTGCATCCGACGCCGCAACAGATGGCGGACCTGCTGTTCGCTTGGACGGTGGCGAAGTACGTCAAGAGCAACGCCATCGTCTTTTGTGCCGGCGGCATGACGCTGGGCGTCGGCGCCGGGCAGATGAGCCGCGTCGACTCGGCGCGCATCGCGAGCATCAAGGCCGCGAACGCCGGCCTCACGCTCGCCGGCTCGGCGGTGGCGAGCGACGCCTTCTTCCCCTTCCGCGACGGCCTGGACGTCGTCGTCGACGCCGGGGCGAGCTGCGTGATCCAGCCCGGCGGCAGCGTGCGCGACGACGAGGTGATCGCCGCGGCGAACGAACGCGGCATCGCCATGGTGCTGACCGGTGTGCGACATTTTCGTCACTGACGAATGAATCTGGCCGCCGCCGCCGGCCTCTTCCTCGCCGGGCTCACGCGCCTGATCACCGGCGCCCAGGGTCACTGGTACGGCTGCCCGCCGAAGGCCGAGCAGCGCGTCTACTTCGCCAACCACCAGAGCCATTTCGACTGGGTGCTGATCTGGGCGGCGCTGCCGAGCGATCTGCGCGCGCGCACCCGGCCGATCGCCGCGCGGGACTACTGGACGGCCAGCGCGTTCAAGCAATGGCTGACGACGGAGGTCTTCAACGCCGTCTACGTCAGCCGCGTCCGGAGCGCCGACGAGGATCCGCTCGAGCCGCTCGCCGAGGCGCTCGAGAACGGCGATTCGCTCGTGATCTTTCCCGAGGGAACGCGCAGCAACAAGGGCGAGCCGCAGGCGTTCAAGTCGGGCCTGTACCACCTGGCGCAGCGCTTCCCCGAGGTGCAGCTGATCCCGGCCTGGATCGACAACGTGCAGCGCGTCATGCCCAAGGGCGAAGTGGTTCCGGTGCCGATCCTTTGCTCGGTGACCTTCGGCGCGCCGCTGCAACTCGAATCTGGCGAAGACAAGGACGCGTTCCTGGTGCGCGCTCGTGAGGCCGTCATCGCCCTGCGGCAGGTGGCCGACTGATGGGTGCACTGCGAAACCTGGATGTGACGCAGCAGGTGGCGCTGCTGTTCGTCGTGCTGTTCGGCCTGCTGACGCTGGTGACCGCGGTGTGGCTTGCGCGGACGCTGCGCGAAACGGACGACGCCGAGCGCGAGCGGCAGGAGCGGTTCCGGCGTGACCTCCGCGCGGTGTGGGTCGGCGCCCTGCTGTTCTGGGTCGCCTGGGTGTCGGGGGCGATCGGTGCGACGCTGCTGTTCGCCGTGCTGTCGTTCGTCGCGCTGCGCGAGTTCATCACGCTGACGCACACGAGGCGCGCCGACCACCGCAGCCTGCTGCTCGCGTTCTTCGGGATCCTGCCGCTGCAGTTCGTGCTCGCCGGTGCGCAAAGCCTGAATCTCTTCATGGTGTTCATTCCCGTCTACACCTTCCTCGCGATCCCGGTGGTGAGCGCCTTCGGCGACGACCCCCAGCGCTTCCTGGAGCGCACGGCGAAGATCCAGTGGGGCATCATGGTCTGCATCTACGGCATGAGCCACGCACCGGCGCTGCTGTTGCTCGAACTCCCGCAGTACAACGAGCGCGGTGCCTTCCTCGTGCTCTACCTCGTCGCCGTCGTCACGGCGGCCTACATCGGGCAGGAAAGTGCGGCCCGCCGCCTGCGCAGCCTTCCCGTCGCGCGCCACATCAGCCGCTCGTTCTCGTGGCGCGCCTGGTCGATCGGCGCCGTCGCGGCCGGGCTGGTCGGCGGCCTGCTGTACTGGGCGACGCCGTTCAAGCCCTGGCAGGCGGTCGGCATGGGCGGCATCGCCGGCGCCTGCGGCATGCTCGGCGACTTCGTGATGCAGGCACTCAAGCGCGACGCCGGCGTGCGCCATTGGGGTGGCAAGGTGTCCGTGACGGGCGCCGTCGGCCTGCTCGACCGCGTCGCGCCGCTGTGCTTCGCGGCGCCGGTGTTCTTCCATTCGGTGCGCTGGCTCTACGGCGCATGACGGCGACGCGAATCCTCGGCGTCGACCCCGGACTGCGGACCACGGGCTGGGGCGTCGTCGACGCCGACGGCTCGACGCTGCGCTACATCGCCAGCGGAACGGTCCGCACCGACGCCGTCGACAGCGGGCATCTGCCGGCCCGCCTGAAGGTGATCTTCGACGGCGTGCGCGAGATCGTCGCGCGCTACGAGCCGCGCTGCGCCGCGGTCGAGATCGTCTTCGTCAACGTGAACCCGCAGAGCACGCTGCTGCTCGGCCAGGCGCGCGGCGCGGCGATCACCGCGCTCGTGTCGGCCGAGGTCGAAGTCGCCGAATACACCGCGCTGCAGATGAAGAAGGCCGTCGTCGGGCATGGCCAGGCGCGCAAGCAGCAGGTGCAGGAAATGGTGTCGCGCCTGCTTGCGCTGCCCGGGCTGCCGGGCAAGGACGCCGCCGACGCCCTCGGCCTGGCGGTCTGCCACGCCCACGCCGCGCGTTCCTTCGCCGCCATCGAGCGCGCGACGCATCGCGTGCGCCGGACCCAGTCGCAATACAAGGGCGGCCGCAGTTTCTGAACCCGCGCCCGCCCCTACCAGTTGACGATGATCAGGATGACGTGCCTGAAGATCGTGACGTTGAAGGTCACGAGGACGACGAGCACCGACCAGCGGAGGAACTTCGTTGCGGTCAGGCGCGGGTGCTCCTGGCCGGTCGCGAGGTGGACGCCGAAGAACCAGGCGCAAGGCAGCGCGTTGGCCAGCAGCAGCGCCAGTGCGATGGCGTAGAAGACGGTCATCGCGTTCGGCTCACAGCATCAGGACGAGGCGCTCGAGGATCAGCACGGCGAAGAAGCCGAGGGCCGCGACGAGCGTCCACTTGACGATGCGCCAGCCGAGCGCGAGCCAGCGCTTGTTCCCGCTGCCGGCATACATCGCGAAGCACAGCACCGCCGCGACGAGCAGCAGGCCGAAGATCAGGCGGGCGATCAGCATCGCCGTCGCTGCGTCACCACGCCGGCGCCAGATCGGCGAAGCCTGCCGGCGCGCGGGCCTCGTCGTCGAAAGTGGCGATCTCGTGGCTCGACGGGTCGGCGAGCACGGCGCGCAGCAACCGGTTGTTCAGCGCGTGGCCGCTCTTGAACGCGCTGTAGGCGGCGAGCAGCGGATGGCCGAGGACCCACATGTCGCCGATCGCGTCGAGGATCTTGTGCTTGACGAATTCGTCGTCGTAGCGCAGGCCACCGGCGTTGAGCACCTTCACGTCGTCGACGACGATGGCGTTGTCCATGCTGCCGCCGAGCGAAAGCCCTCGCGAGCGCATCATCTCGACGTCCTTCGTGAAGCCGAAGGTCCGGGCCCGCGCGATGTCGCGGCGGTAGCGGCCCGAACCCATGTCGAATTCGACGCGCTGCCCGGTCTGGTCGACCGCCGGATGGTCGAACTCGATCTCGAAGCTCAGCTTGTAGCCTTCGAAGGGATCGAGCCGGGCCCACTTCAGCGTCGGGCCTGCGCCGTCGCGCACCTCGACCGGATGCAGGATGCGCACGAAGCGCTTGGGCACGTCCTGCAGCGCGATGCCGGCGCTCTGCAGCAGG
>Ga0208980_10001807_pt1 | contig 12976 bp, 14 predicted proteins | sample WetSurMetagenome_3_FD_187993 | JGI IMG/M metagenome (GOLD analysis project Ga0208980, IMG submission 187993) | Wetland microbial communities from Twitchell Island in the Sacramento Delta, sample from surface sediment Aug2011 Site A1 Bulk (version 2) | ecosystem: Environmental > Aquatic > Marine...
CCACCGCCGAAAGGAACTCAGTGTGGGCTCCAGACGCTCGACCGGCAGGGCCGCCCCGCCGGCGTTGCCTGCCCCCCAGGACCGCGTCGCATGACCTCGCCCCGATTCACCCTTTCACCGCCCGCGCCCGTGGCGACTGCCGCGTGGACCAGGGGCACCAGCGGGCGCGCTATACCGACGCCCAGGTTGCTCGGGCACGGGTGCTGCGCGAGGCGGGCTGGAGCCTCGGCACCATCGCTGCCGAGCTGAGGGTCAATTCCCGTACCTTGGCCGATTGGGTGAGCTACCGCACAAGGGAATTTGCATGAATCCACTGGTCATGAAAGCGCTCATCCTGATGAGTCTCCTGGTCGCCGCCGCCATGGGTGTGCTGGCCTTTTGTTCCCTGTCGCTGATGGCTCTGATTGTGGTCACCTGGATCGCGGCATGAGAGCGCCTATCTGGCTCGGACTTTCCGGCCTGGCCCGCACCGGCAAGAGCACCCTGGCGCGCTACCTCGCCGACGAGCACCACTTCACGGTGCTCACCTTCGCCGATCCCATCAAATGGATGGCCCAGCGACTGATGCCCCATTGGAGCCAATACCACATCGATGGGCCCGGCAAGGAGATTCCCGATCCGGAAACCGGGATCGTCCCCCGCGTGCTGTTCCAGGAGCTGGGCTCGGCGATGCGCCGGGTTCACCCTGATTTTTGGCTGCGGCAGGCCGAGTATCGGTTGGGTCAGCTCAAGGGCTCGCCGCTGGCGCGCGTCACCCATCTGGTGTGGGCCGATGTGCGCTACCCCAACGAGGCCGCATGGGTCCGGGAGCGGGGCGGGCGGATCATCCACCTGCGCCGCGCCTGCGCCCCGGTACGCGAGCACGAGTCCGAGCAGGGCGTCGAGCCCCTCGATGGCGAGGTAATCATCCACAACGACGGCAGCCGCGACGCGCTGTTTCTGGCCGCGGATGCGGTCGTGACGGTCCAATAAGATCGGGGGGAGAAACCATGGACGAAGCGGATCGCGCGCAGCAGACCATCGAACTTGAGCTCAATCACGCCCTGGCCGCCGCGCGGCTGCGCGGACATGCCCGCCGGTCGGCCCATTGCCTTGAGTGCGGCGATCCGTTGCCCGCGCTGCGCCAGCAATACGGCCGCTGCGTCGAGTGCCAGCGGGATCTGGAGTTGAAGGAGCGTCGCTATGCCGGACAGGGATAGCCGCATGGATACCGCGATGCCGGGGGGCACCGATCCGCGTTACGCCTGGCTTGGGCTGGACGCGCGCCCGGAGGGTATCCCGATGGCGCTGCAACGCATCGCCCAATGGGTGTTGTGGCGCGCCCAGCCCAAGGCGACGGGCACCGGGATAACCAAGGTCCCCTATCAGCCCAACGGGCTCAAGGCCAGCAGCAACGACCCATCTACCTGGTGCGACTTCGCCTTCGTTCTCTCTGCCTACCAGGAAAGCCTAGAAACCGATCAACCGTACTCCGGGATCGGTTTCGTCCTGACCGAGCACGACGCCATCCTCGCCTTCGACTTCGACCACGTGCGCAATCCCCACACCGGAGAAATCGACCCCGAGGTGCTCAAGGCGGTGCGCTGGATCGGCACCTATGCGGAGATCAGCCCCAGCGGCACCGGAATCCGCGTGCTCGGCCGCGGCGATCTGGGATCGGCCATCTCCACCGCCCATCTACAGGCCTGGGACAGCGGGCGCTACATCACCATCACCGGGCATCGGCTCGACGGTGTACCCGACGACATCTGCGACGTACCGGCCGACCGGGTGGCCGCGGTGCGGGCGTTCTGGGAATCGACCGAGCGGCGCCGCGATCCATCCGCGGTCGTCGTGGAGCGCGCCATCGATGTGCGCACCCAACTGGAGCTTAGCCAGGCGCTGAGATTCATTTCCGCCGACGATTACGAAATATGGATCGGCATGGGCCACGCCCTGCGCGAGCTGGGCACTATCGGGCGCGGGTTGTGGCTGACCTGGAGCCAGGGCAGCGCGAAGTACGACGCCAAGACCGCTGCCCGCAAGTGGGCCGGATTCGAGCCCCGCTCCACCGGCTACCAGGCAGTGTTCGCGCTGGCCCAGAAACACGGCTGGGTCAATCCCCAATCCAAGGAGGCACTGGCCTTCGAGGTGGCTACGGGGATGACCTTCGAGGAGGCCAATCACCGAGTCCCCGAATCGGAGGTGGTGGAAGAGTGCGCGCCCCTGGTTCGGCCCTTCCCTGTGCCCGAGCTTAACGATCTGGCCGCCTGGATCGAGCGCGCCGCCGCGGTGGCCTATCCGGTGGTGACCCAGCAGGCGGTGCTGTGCTTGGTCGGCGTGGCCGCCTCCCGGCTCTACGTCACGCCCCAGGGCGATCCCCTATCGCTGTACCTGGGGGCCTCGGCGCGCAGCGTGGGCGAGCTACGCTATGCCTATCACGCGGTCGGTCAGATCATGGCCGCCGCCGGACTTAGACGCATGGTCCGCGGCACGCGGCTGACCTCGCCGCAGGCCGTCTATAAGACGCTGCTGCGCTCGCCCGCCGCGCTCTATCTGAGCGACGACTACGGAGGTGTCTCCGCCTTTTCGCGCCGGCAGCCGAGCGGCTCCCAGGAGCACGCGCTGTCGCTCCTGGCCAGCGTGTACGACGGCAAGTCCATCCAGCTCGACGGACCCGAAGACGCAGGCTTTCGCCCGGGCACCGGCCAGGTAAACGACGAGCAACCGGTCATCCATGCCCCCTGCTTGTCCCTGCTGGCCCTGGTGGGCACCGATCACCTGGCTACCCTGATGCGCCAGTCCGAGACCGGGCGCGGTGCGCTGCAACAGTTGCTGCTTGCCATCGGTGACGAGCGCTCAGTCATCGAGCGCGACCCCGAGGACATCCCCGCGCCGGCCTGGATCTGCGATAAGCTGCGCGGAATCCGTCGCGTGGCCCGCCCGGGAGGCGCGGCCGATCTGACCCTGGCCGACCTCTTCAGCAACATCGCCGCGGACATGCACCCGCAACAGACGGTAGTCCCGTTTCTATCGCCGCTCGAACCTGTCTATGCCGCCCTCGATGCGGTCTCCGCCGACCGCGGGGTGCGCTCCCTGCTCCTGGCTGCCAGGGCGCAGGTGCGCCGCGTCGCCGCCGGTCTGGCGGTATGGGCCAACCCTGACCGCCCGGCGGTTACCGCCGAGATTCTGCACTGGTCCGGGGCCTACGTTCGGGATCGGGTGTCCGATGTGGTGGACCGGTTCGCGACCCTGAATACCGATGACGGCAAGCCGAGTATCTACGAGCAGGTGTTGACCAAGATCCTGGATTGCCGGAGCTCCGGACTTGCCCGGCGTGATGTGCACAAATACTGCCGGGCCTTTCGTTCGTTGTCCGCGGATAAGCGTGCCGATCTGCTTCAACAAATGCTCGATGACGAGACCCTCTTTGAACTAGATCTGTACAACCAGAAAACCAAGCGGACCAGCAAGCGTTTAGTAGCCGAAAAATACGTCAAGCGAGGTACTGTATGAATATTAACCGTAATAATAAAATGGGAGACGCCTTGTCACCCAGTTCGTCTCCCAATTTGTCAGCGGTAACTACGCGTAATGCAATGAGTTTTCCGAGTTATCCACAACTTGGGAGACAGGGAGACGCGCATTTTTAGCACCCTATATTATAAAGATAAAACCTAATATTACGTCTCCCAGTCTCCCACTTTAAGTTTTTTTTATTCATATCATGATGTTACATCAATTAAGGCGGGAGACGAAGTGGGAGACCGGGCGTCTCCCATTGTCTCCCACTTCGTAGCGTATCCACAGCTTATCCACAGACTTATGCACAGTTCGGCCCAAACGCCGGTTCTTACCCCCCAACAGGCGGTCGCCTTCGATACCCTCAAACCGTTCCTCCTGGGGAAAACGGAGTACGCCATGGCGCTGTTGCGCGGGTACGCCGGCACGGGAAAGACATTTTTGGTCGGGAGGCTCCTTGCCGAGCTGCGCGATCGCGGTTTGCGCATCGCCGTGGCGGCTCCGACCAACAAGGCGGTGCAGGTACTGCGCGAGAAAATCGTAAACGCCGGGTGCACGGTCGCCGAGGAGCCCCTCGACGGCTTCGAGCTTGACCAGGGCAGGCTAATCGAGTTCGGCTCGATCCATAGCCTGCTGGGGCTACGGCTGGTGGAACGGGAGGATGGCTCGCAACACTGCCGCCAAGGTCCCCGCGGATCTTTGCTGCACCGCTACCACGCGGTCGTCGTGGACGAGTGCTCGATGATCGACGACAAGATGCTGGAGCACATCATCCTGGCCAAGCGCGGAACTCGCATCCTGTTTGTCGGCGACTCGGCGCAGCTCCCTCCAGTGAGCGACGCCCTCGGTCGCGCCAGTCCAACCTTTGAGCGGATCTCCTTACAGGTGAGCTTAAGCGAGATCGTGCGCCAAGCGGCGGACAATCCTATCATTGCGCTGGGAACGGTTATCCGCCGCGCCACCGAAGAGGGCCGCGCGATCGGTTTGGCGGACATCGCCGCGGCGGTCCCGCCGCTACACGAGCACCCCAGGGCGGCGCTTGTGCACGGAGACGCCGGTACCCTGGCGAGCTTCGCCCTCTACGAGCTGCGGGCCGGGCGCGATGCCCGCGTGCTGGCCTTTACCAACCAGGCGGTCCAGCACTACAACCGGGTCATCCACGAGCAATTGCACGGCGTTACCAAGTATCCGTTCGTGGTAGGGCAACAGGTGCTGGCGCATGCCCAGTGCGACGCTCAGGTCATGGAGGGCCGCAGCGCCGGATCGGCCAAGACGGTGCTCATTACGAACGAGGAGGCAACGGTTCTGGAAGTCAGCGACGAGGGCTGTCCTGCGTGGCCCGACATTCCGGCCCATCGGATCGTGCTGGAGCGCGAGGACGGCCAGCGTGTGCGGGTATACGTGCCTAACTGCCAGGAAGCGCACGAGCGGGCGGTCGCCAGCGGATTTTCCGATTGGCGCAAGCTCAAGGCTCAAGCCGACCAGGCGGGGGATCGGCGGCTTGCGCTTGCGCTGAACGAGCAAGCGCAAGCCGCGTCCGCTCTGGCCTGGTCGCTGCGGCGATCGTTCGCGCCGCTGCGCCATACTTATGCGATGACGGTGCACAAGTCCCAGGGGTCTACCTTCGATACGGCAATCCTGGATCTGCGGGATTTGCTGCGCATGCGCTCGGTCTTCGAGTTTAACCGCGCCCTCTACGTGGCCGTCACCCGCCCTAGCCAATATCTAGCCCTGGTCGCATGACGGCACTTGTCCTAACCCTCCCCTGGCCGCCCAGCCTCAACCACTACTGGCGCCACCTGCCCAGCCGCACCCTGATCAGCGAGGCGGGTCGCGAGTACCGATCCACCGTGGGCGCGCTGTGCCGCAAGGCCCTGCAAGGTGCCCCCCCGCTGCGCGGTAGCCTATCGGTCGCGATGGATGCCTTCCCCCCCGACAGGCGTACCCGCGACCTCGACAACCTGCTCAAGGGCCTCCTGGACGCGCTGGCGCATGGCGGGGTGTATGGCGACGATGGCCAGATCGACCGACTGGAGATTGTCCGGGCCAGGATCGAGCCTCCCGGCCGGGTGGAGGTACGCATCGTAATGCCAGGGCACCCATGACCGAGCCGGTCCTGTTCGCCTGCCCGCGCATGCCGGGACAACTGCGCCTGACGCCCGTGGCCTGCGCCGCCTTGTGGCAACGCGGGCGAAAGGCCAGCGCGTGGGAACGGGGCGCGCTGTGTCGCGGCTGCGAAATCGGGGCACTGAATGCGGGCGTCTCATGCCAGAAGGCAACCTTGCCCGAGACCCTGTGCGTGCGTTGCGGAAATACCGGCTCGCGGCTGATCCGCAATCAACTTTGCGTCAGTTGCTACAACCGTGAACGGGAAGCCGCGCGCGGTCGCTATCGCCGCGGCAGGGCGCCTAGAAATCCACTGACGGTGGACAGACTCTCTCTGAGCCTCTTGGGGGCGCGTATAGCCGTGTTGGCCGCAAGCCGCATCGAGGTAGCGCTCTGGGCGCTCAAGCGCGACAGCGGCGCGACCCTTGGGCGCTGGGTCCCCTACGGGGGGCCGTTGCAGGGCAGCTTATTGCCTGGGATCTGACCCGGTGCCTGTCGAGCAATGGGAAATCCTCGATCACATTTGCCGGGTGTGCTTTGGGCGACTGCTGCGGCGCAGGGCATCGGACAACAAGACCATCGTGCGCTGCGCCGATTGCGACGCCGAGGCGATTGGGCACGTGGAGGCGCTGTGCGTGTGCGGGGCTAAATTGGTGCGCGGGCGGCTGTCGGGATTGCGTTGCCGGATCAATCCGCAACCTACCCCGGAACAGCCGAGCCGGGTAGTCGCAGGCTATGTGGGAGAAAAGTCGTGCCCGGGTTGACTCAGGACCAGTGGCAAACTCTCCAGGCGGAGCGGTGGGCGGGCTCATCGTTTCCGGCGCTGGCTAAGAAGTGGAACATCAGCCACCAAGCCATCCAAAAGCGAGCGAAGCGCGATGGGTGGCCAGATCCGCAGGACGTGGATGGAGCGATCCGTCGCAAAGTTGCAGCCAAAGTTGCAGGAGTTGCAACCAAGGTTGCAGCCTGCAACCTAAAAAAAGCCGAAGAGGCTATCGATTCCGCCGCGGAACTGGCGGCCCTGGTAGTCATCAAGCACCGCCAGGAGTGGCAGGACCACCGAGAGTATTTCGCTTCGGTTCCCGCTGATTTCGAGGAGGGAAAGCACGCCAAAATTACAGCGGAAATGCTAATCCTGCGGCACAAGGGAGAGCGCGTTGCCTGGAACCTGGAAGATCCGGTGGTCAAGATCGACATCTCCCGGGCCAGCGACGCGGAGCTTGAAGCGATTGTGAGGGGGAAACTGTAATGCCTGCATATTGGTTTCGATTTTTGAAAGATGATGTCCCGAGTGGGTATTTTAGCGAGGCTCTTGCCCGCCGTTTATGCGGCGATCGGGGCCTTGCACATTGATCGCGATCTTTCATGCCCACGGCACCCCCCATCCACCTGCGCGCCGCGGCTGAGCTAGAGCTTCGGCGGCGCCGGCAATCCCGTCGTGGCCACAGTGGCCGCGATCTTCCGCCCTGGGCCGGGATCTTCGAGCCCCGGGCGCGCTTCAAGATAGCCTACGGAGGCCGCGGGAGCGGCAAGAGCTGGACCCTTGCCCGCATGATCTTGCTGCGCGCCGCCGAGAAGACCCTGCGTATCCTCTGCGTCCGCGAGCTGCAGATCAGCATTCGCGACTCGGTGCATCGTCTACTCTCCGATCAAGTGGACGCGATGGGCCTTTCGGATCGCTTCGAGGTAGGCCAATCCTTTTTGCGCGGGCATAACGGCTCGGAGTTCATTTTTAAGGGCATGCGTCATAACACCGCCGAGATTAAATCCATGGAGGGCATTGATCTGTGCTGGGTAGAGGAGGCGCAAGCGGTCAGTGAAGACTCCTGGGCGCTGCTGACCCCGACCGTTCGGGTGCCCGGGTCGGAAATCTGGATCAGCTTCAACCCCGACCAGGCGACCGATCCCACCTATCGGCGCTTTGTGACCAACCCTCCGCCCAACGCCATCGTGCGCAAGGTGAATTGGGACGAGAACCCCTGGTTCCCGCCCGATCTTGAGGCCGAGCGCGCCTACATGGCCCGCACCGACCCCGACGCCTATGCTCATGTCTGGCTTGGCGAGTGTCGCACCCGTAGCGATGCCCAGGTGCTGGGAGGCAAGTGGATCATCGATGCGTTCGAGCCCGAGAGTCACTGGCAGGGCCCGTACTACGGGGCCGACTGGGGCTTTGCGCGCGACCCCACCGCCCTGGTGCGCTGCTGGATAGACGCCCGCACCCTCTATGTCGAGTACGAAGCCTATGGGGTAGAGGTGGCCCTGGACGATACCCCGGAGCTGTTCGCGCGGGTTCCCCGGGCCCGCGAGGCCCTGATCCGGGCCGATAGCGCGCGACCCGAGACCATCAACCACCTGGCTAATCGGGGCTGGAATGTACAGCCCGCCGCCAAGTGGCCGGGATCGGTGGAGGACGGGGTCGAGTTTCTGCGCAGCTTCGAGCGGATCGCGATTCATGAGCGCTGCAAGCATGCCGCCGAGGAGGCGCGGTTGTGGAGCTTCCGGACCGACCGGCTGACCGGGGATGTACTCCCGGCGTTAGCGCCGGGCAATGAGCACCTCTGGGACGCCGTGCGCTACGCTCTCTCGCCCATCATCCGCAACCGCCGATCCGCCCTGTGGCTCGACGAGGGGGAGGATGCGACGCCCGGTCCGCTCGACGCCCTGCGCACCCAGATAGCTCGCCCCGCGCCAGGAACCTGCGGCGCCTGCTCGGCCTATCGTGAGGGTTATTGCAGCGAGCGGGCGGTAACGGTGGGCGAGGCCGATCCCGGATGCGAGCTGTGGGTGTGAGCGCCCCGCTGTCGTGACGCTACCCTAGGCGTCATGACCGAACCCAGCGCCCGTACCGCCTTCGATTCTCGCGCATCCGTCTCCGAGCGCATCTGCGCCGCGGCGGACCTGCAGAAAACCTACCTGCCCACGGGCATAGACACCGGGAACGTCTCCGAGCTGGCCGGCTACCTGCGCGACCAGTACCTGGAGGCCGAGCCGCTGCGCAAGGCCCAGATCCTCCCGTTCACGGGCCAGCGGCGCGAGTCCCGCCAAAGGGGGATGCGCTCGGTGCTGCTCGATCGGTTGCAGGTCATGGCCTACGGCGACTACTTCGAGCGCCCCTCCTCGGCCAGCTTTTCGATGCTGCGCGCGATGGTCGAGCAGACCCCGGTGCTCAACGCCGTCATCCTGACCCGCTCGCGGCAGGTACAGCGATTTTGCAATCCCCAGGAGGGCGACAGCGGCCCAGGGTTTCGCATCGCGCACGTCGATCCCGAGCACAACCTGACCGCCGAGGAACGCTCCTCGATTCGGCTGCTCTCGCAGTTCCTGAATCACTGCGGCTGGGAGATGAACCCCCGGCGCCGCAGGGCCCTGCACCGCGACAACTTCCCCACCTTTCTCGCCAAGCTGGTGCGCGAGTCCCTGGTCTACGACGCCGCCGCCATCGAAACCGAGCCGCGGCGCGGCGGACGCGGGATCGATGGGCTCTATGCGCTCGATGGCTCCACCATCCGGCTGTGCACCGAGGAGGGCTACCGGGGCGACGATAGCATCTTCGCCGTGCAGGTGATCTCGGGTCAGGTCCTGACCGCCTACACCACCGCCGATCTGATCTACGAGCCGCGCAATCCCCGCGCGGATGTGCGCCTGGCCGGCTACGGCATGGGCGAGACCGAGCTGTTGATCCGGGTAGTGACCGGATTTCTCAACGCAATGACCTACAACTCCAAGGGGTTCGACGACAACTCCATCCCACAAGGCATCCTGCACCTGGTCGGGGAATACTCCAACGAGGACCTCGTCGCCTTTCGCCGTTACTGGAATGCCACGGTGCGCGGGATCAACAATCGCCGGACCCTGCCGGTGCTGACCTCGCGCGATCCCGCCAGCAAGGCGTCCTTCGAGCGCCTGGGCATCGACTTCAACGAGATGCACTTCAGCAAGTGGATGACCTTTCTGGTGTCGATCATCTGCGCGGTGTACGGGATGTCGCCCGCGGAGATCAACTTCGACAGCTTCACCGCCGGCAACACCTCTGCGCTTTCGGGGTCGGACACCGCAGAGAAACTGGCCGCCTCGCGCGATTCCGGCCTGCGCCCGCTGATGGCCTACCTTGAGGGACTGTTCAGCGATTTCATCGTCACCGACTATTCCGACAAGCTGGTATTCCGCTGGACCGGACTCGATCCCGAGGACGCCGAGAAGCGCCACGAGCTGCGCAAGGCGGTGCTCACCGTCAACGAGGTTCGCGCTCAAGAGGGGTACGGACCTCTCGATAGCCCCCTGGGGAATGCGCCGCTCAATCCCTCCCTGGTGGGCCCCTGGATGCAGCTTCAACAGGCAGCGGAGCAGAAGGAGGGCGAGGGGGCCGATAGGCAAAGCAAGCCACCGCAAGACGACGGGGAACAGGGCGAGGCGTCCGGCGATGAGCAGGATGAGGAGTCGGAGGGCGACGATGAAGAGGAGGGCGAAGATGCCCCCCCGCGGGGCTCGCTCGGCTTCCGCAAAGCGCTGAGTGGTGACCTCCTACCCCCCTGGATCATCGAAGCGTGAGCCATACCCCGCTGCTGATCGATGTCGGCCAGGTTTCCTGCGGTTGCACCGATCACGCCCTTGAGGTCCTGCACAAGGCTATCGCCGATCCCCCGGACGATGAGGGCGCGCTTTGGCGCCCCCATGAGAATCCGCTGATTCGAGAGCATGTGGAGCGGTGCACCGCCTGGGGCGCGGCACTGTTAGACAGCATCGCGGGCGCGTTGCTGCCCGTTTTGCGTGGCAAGCCCGTATTCGCCGATCTGTTCAAAGCCTACTCCTGGACCCGCTGGACCGACGCCGAGCGCAAGGAGGTGGCGCAGACCCTAGAGGGTAAGTCGCCCGCTGACTATGACATCGAGGATTGGCTGTTGCTGGTGGATCTGATCCTGCACCGCTATCTGCCCGATCGGGCGATTGCTGAGGAGGCGGAGCTGTTAGCGGTGCGGGCCAACCTGGCGGGCAAGCTCCAAGCCGCCCTGCCTGTCGAGGCCCATCCCGAGGAGTCCCTGTTGCGTTTAGCGACGGCCTTGCCCGCCACCTTGGCGGCGGCCGAGCGTATCGGGGCTCTGTCCACCCGGCTTTCCCGCACCATCATGGAGTTCGCGAAGGCCCGCGCCGCGGAGCTGATAACCGACGTTGGGGACGCCACGAGACGGCAGATCAAGGCCATCATTCTGGATCATCACGAGGCGGTGGCGCTCGGGGAGCCGCGCACCTACAAGGATCTGGAATCGCGAATCTCCGATCAATTTGCCGACCTCAATCGCGACTGGCGCCGAATTGCCCTGACCGAGATTGGTCGGGATGCCAACGAGGGCTTTCTAGCCGGCACGCCCGAGGGCAGGAGGCTGCGTCGGCTGGAAGCCTATCAAGGGGCCTGTCCGTTCTGTCGCAAGATCAACGGCATGATCCTGACCCTGGTGAGCCCGGACAAGCCGAATAAGGATGGATGGAAGGAGGTCTGGATCGGAAAGACCAACCTGGGGCGATCAGCGAGCCCCAGAAAGCGCAGCGCCGCGGGTACGCTGATCGAGCGCGAGCCCAGCGAACTGTGGTGGCCGGCGGCCGGTGTCATGCACCCAAATTGTCGCGGTCGGTGGGCGCCGATGCCCGATGACCCCCTGCCGGTGGGGGCAGACCCAGCGTTTGTTGCTTGGGCGGAGCACAAGGCCGCGGCCGTCGTGACGGCAGACTATCGGTATGAGTAGCGCCGCCTGTTATGCCTGTCGTCAGTCACAAAATAGCCCGGTGTATTACGTGGCTGGAGATCCGGTTTATCGCGAGGTATGCCTGATCGGTCGCCAAGGCTACCCGACGATTGGCCTGCTGTGCCCGGCCTTCAATCCGGCCCCAGTAACCGACGAGCTGGAGGGGCCCGAGGATGATTGAATCTCCCCAAGCTAAAGCCTTCCTGGCCCTGCTGTGCTGGGCCGAGGGCACCGGTGCCGGCGGGCGCGATCCCTATCGGGTTGTCTACGGCTATGGGCACACCCTGCGGGATCTGAGCGATCATCCCGCCGTAACTGGGGAGTGGACCGGTAAGGCCCTCCCTCCCGAATACTGCCGCAGGGCGGGACTCAAGCCGGGGTGCAAGTCCACTGCCGCCGGCGCTTACCAGATCACAAAACCGACCTGGCAGGACCAGGCATTGCGGCGCCGGTACATCCCTCGGGACTTCTCCCCCGGTGAGCAGGATGCGTTCTGCTGGTACGCGATCTGCCGCTCGCTGGGTATTCCACCAATGGTGGTCGCCGGCAACGTCGAGGCCGCCATCGTGGCCGCCTCCGGGCGCTGGGCCAGCCTGCCCCGATCTACCTCCGGCCAGCCAAAGCACGGCATGGGGCGGTGCCTCGCCGCCTATCGGCAGGCGCTGGACTCGCTGGCGGGTGTCGCATGAGCTGGGCATTGAACCTTTTCCGAGCGCTGTGGCTGGGAGCCAAGCTGCGCCGTTCGGCTACGTGGAAAGACGTGGGCGCCTTTGTCGCCGTCTTCTCCCCTTTTCTGGCGCTGCTCGGCAAGCTCGCCGCGGGCGCTGGGTGGTTGCCGGGGGAGTTTACGCGGCAAGAGATTGATGACGTTTCGCAGTGGGTTTGGCAGTTTTCCGGGCTGGTCCTGGCGTATTGGTTTCGCGCCACGAGCGCTGATGTCGGGTGGGGTTGGCGCCAAGAGATCGGTGTGTACCCCGATGCGGAGCCCGACGATGTGCTTGCCCCTGAGTCTGCTGGTGTGCTCCATCGCGTGCCCTGGCTGCGTGTGTCACCTGATGCCTCGTCCCGCTGTCATCCAGGGGACGACCCTGGACTCGATAGTTTCAATCGCTGATGGTGTGCGCAGTGTTGATGGTGGAATGCTGATGTTGACCTGTAAAAATTGAGGTATCGAAATGGCGAAATTCTTCCTGATTCTTTCCCTGATGAACCAGGGCTTCCCGCTGATCATCGGCCTAATCCGCAGCGCGGAAGAAGCGATCCCAGGACAGGGGGCGGGAGAACAGAAGCTCGCGATGGTGCGATCAATGCTGGAGGCGGCATTCGCTGTGACTGGAAAGGCGGAGACCACTTTCGCCGAGGTCTGGCCTGTATTTCAGTCGCTGGTGTCTGGCGCCGTGGCAGCGCTGAATGCTACGGGGTGGAAGAAATGAAACGGCGGAAGAAGATCACGCGGATGAAGTGCCAAGTCGGTGCGCTGGGCCATCTTGTCGCCACGCAGCATCTGGAAATTAAGAATCTCCGCTGTAGGGTCGATGGAATTGGGCGAGTTGTGGCACGAATCGCCGATAGGTTAGATCGCCCTGAGGTGGATGACTGATGGTCGCCACCTCGCACAGTCCGCCGGGATC
>Ga0208980_10001808_pt1 | contig 12976 bp, 9 predicted proteins | sample WetSurMetagenome_3_FD_187993 | JGI IMG/M metagenome (GOLD analysis project Ga0208980, IMG submission 187993) | Wetland microbial communities from Twitchell Island in the Sacramento Delta, sample from surface sediment Aug2011 Site A1 Bulk (version 2) | ecosystem: Environmental > Aquatic > Marine...
CATTTAACCACAGAGTTTCACAGGGTTTACAATGAGTTTCACGGAGTTTCTTCATCTACATAGATTGTAAGAGCAGTGTTCCTCCGTGATTACTCTGTGCGACTCCGTGGTTAACTGCTTCACTAAAAAAACGAGTATTAGGAGTCGACTATCAGCACGTGAGGAACTAATGTGAAATTTTTATTTTATAGCATCCACCTTTATTTTAAAATCAGATTCAGGGAATGTTTTTTCATATTCAATATCTTTACCCACGTAAGCCTGCCACTCTTCAACTGTGAAGTTCCTTGAAATAATCGACCCGAGATCCTTGCTCAGCAATTCTGCCAGTACAGGCCGGCTCATAAGGTTATTTTTACCTTCAGATGTTCCTGAAACCATAACCTGCCCGTCGGGGCTGAATTCAATAGCAAAAACCAACCCTTCATTATCGTTAAAACTTATTGGAAGATTTGTAGGTTCTGACATATCCCAAAGCCTTATTGATTTGTCGTTCCCGGCAGTTGCCATTTGTGATAGTTTTTTATTGAAACGTATGGTAAGTACTTCAGAATTATGTGCTTTAATCTCCGATACTTTTTTCCTGGCATTGATATCCCAGAAATCGACATATCCGTCTGAATATCCAATAGCAAGCATGTTTTCGTCAGGTTTGAATTTCACAGTCTTAATGACTCTGCCCGGTGATTCAATCCTGAAGTTATCACTGGTCACGTCAGGATTCCAGACTGTTACTTTTCCATCATTACTTACACCTGCGATGTATTTGTTATCAGTAGATAAATCGATCGAAGTTACCTGCATCATACTACCTGAAACAGTGGTTGAGCTTCTGGTAGCTATATCCCATTTCAATACTTTTCCATCAAGAGAGGCAGAATAGAGATATTTTCCATCGAATGAGAAGATAAGGGATTTTACCGGCCCGGAATGTCCCTTGAGCTCATAGGAAAGGTCATTCCCTTTTATTGGGACCATCTTTATTCCGGAATTTTGCTGTCCGCAGGCAAGCCAGCCGGCGTCAGGGCTAACAGCAAGCACATTAATTATCTCTGTGCCTGAATAAACAACCTGTAAACTCTGATTTTTACCATTAAGGTCCCATTTAATTACCTTGCCATCATTACCTGAAGTAAAGAATTCATTTTTACCAGGAACAAAGGCAATATTCTTAATTTCACCATCATGACCTGCAAAGGTTTTATTGCTGTTGTTACTATAAAGTCTGGCAACATTGTAGAGTCCGTTAAAGATATCCCCATCATTTGGTGATCCGCCATAAACTTTATTAAATTTATATGCCTGATATGCAAGTAACGTCTGAATATCTTTCTGACCGGAGAGCTGCAAAGATCTCAGAGACATTGATTTGCCAACAGAAATCATTCTGCGCCGCTGTGCCTCATTTTTCTGTTCAATGGCATTCTGGGCTTTCAGATCAGCTGTTTTCGCTTCTTTTATGGCCGAATCAGACTCCTGAATTGCATGGGCAAGCTGGGTTCTGGCTTCTGCAGCCGTACGTTCAGCAACAGATTTCTGATTAATATAAACTTCCGTCAGTTGACGGGCCTCTCTTTCCTTACGGGCGGCAATAAAAGCAGTAGAATCCGCTTTCGCTAACTTCTTACCTGTCAGCAAACCATTTTGCTCAGCAATTGTGATTTTTGCCACAGCTGAAGCTTTTTGACGGTCTGCTTCGGATCTTTGCCTGTCTGAAATAAGCTTTTGTGCAAAAGCAAACAACATGAAACCGAATGAGATAACTACCACAAATCCAAGAAAAAGTGCAGTAATCTTGTTCCTTTTTATCTTCTGTCTTTGCTTTCCGACCTTGCTTTCCTCCTTCTCAAGATATGCCTTCTCGCTTGTTCTGAGATATACCATAACCCTCTCGAAAGCAGGATCATACCTTTTAGCCCAGCTTAGTGTTGGTTTCTGAGTATCCCTCCATTTAACAGCTAATTGCAAATCAGCATTTTTGAGCAATGTTGCTTTCCCTTTCTGATACATCTCCGATGTCTCCGAAAGCTGCCTGTAAATCCTGACACTTGTCAGTTCCTCTTCAGACCAGCCTTTTAGTCTGTTCCAGAAGCTAATCAGCTTTTCCGTAGAAAAATCTATCACTGAATTTTCATCCAGTGGGATTTTATAGTTTGGTGTAAGAAATGATCTCGATGGAGTCCGGAATTTTTCAATTACCTGAATGATTTCCTTATCGGAACATTGCAAAATTGTTGTAAGCTCCTTTACAGTTAAAAGGTGTCTTATCCCCTTCTTATTAATTCTGTCTCCAGCCATTGCCCGGAACATCTTCCTGCAGATCTCCTTACCTTCCTGACCCAGCTCCTGGTATGCCTCATCAGCATGGTTAGACATGGCATTTCCAATTGTTCCAACAGCTAAATAATCAGACAAATCAACAGGTCTGCCGATATCGCCAAGACTGTACCAATAGGAGTATATCCTCATCATCAAATGCTGAAGAACTGCCAGCGGATCAGGCAAATCAGAAATGTCATCAAGAACAGTAAGAACAAGATTCGGATTAATTCTGGTACCAGCAGATAAGAAAGAATTTTCAAAAACGATTTTATAATTACCCCGGGTCATTTGCGGAACGAGATAATTACTATCATTAATGAGTTTTGTAAGTCCCTGAATATGTGCGCACTCTCCTATATAATCCGATCCGATTATTATTATAATATAGATCTCAACAGTTGTTTGCCTGATCGCATTTTCAAGCAGAGTAATAAATTCTGATGCATTTTCATGTGCAGGATTACTTGCTTCTTGGGAACTATGCGTGAATATCTCTTCGAACTGGTCAACAATAATCAATACTTTCTCTTCCGGTTTTATCAACAGCTTTTTTACAGTCGAAGCAATCCAGTTATGGTCTCTGTTCAGGTGTGAAACAGATTTTTTATCCCGATTATCAAAATTTTCATTCCCAAGGATTGCCTGAGCGAAAGCATTCGTCATATTGCCGACAGGATCTTTACCCGGTTGGAATGAAATGATCTTAAGGGACGATTTATCTTTTTCGGTCAGACTGATCATTTCAGGCACAACTCCACAATTAATCAACGATGATTTACCGCATCCGGAAGCACCAATAACAGTTAAAATCCTGTTATTAAGCAATTTTCTTAAAATCTCCCCGCTTTCGCTCTCCCTTCCAAAAAACATATTGCTCTCTTCCGGAAGAAATGGCCTCAGTCCGGGGAAGGGATTAACTGGTTCTGTTGCTGATTTTAGTCCCATAGTACATCTGACTGAAGTTGATAACCAGGTCTAATTCTCTGAATCTTCGTGATCATCAACATATTTTAAAATTGCGAATGAATGTTCCGGAAACAAATAATGAAACTCATCGATAGTTTTCAAAGACAGGATATATACATGACCATCCTTATAAGGAAGATTGATTCTGTCAATTTCCTTTTTATCTTCAAATAGAACCCTAACCACATCAGGATTTATCGAATTTGACCGGTAAGCCCATAGAATAATCCCCCCTGCATCAAAAATATGTTCTTCCCCGAAATTTTTCATATACCTCATTTCTTTTGCAAGGAACAACAATTTGTCTTCAGAAATCTCAGGGAAAAGCAGGGATAGAAAACTTGTCTTTTCGAACAATAATTCCATCTCCTGAGTCTCATTGTTAATTATCTTGTCAAGTCTGACTTTTGTCAATGCAGGAATTCTCTGAGATACCGATCGATACTTCTCTATGTCTGACCTTGCTACCAGTCTTGCTGCCTCTTCCTGTAGAATTTCTTCAGGACTGAACATAAGAGCTACAACAGATTCACCCAGATTTTCATTATTAATCTCCTTTACACTTCTAAGAGCGCATGCTTTAGTCCATAAACTAATCTGGTTATAATCGCGGTTGAGTAACTCTTCAATAATATTCTTATAATCAGGTATTTCCAGAAGGAGAAACTTATGAAGTCGCGCCAGTCTCTGATCTTCTGTCATAAACCCGGGAAAGAACCAAAACAAAGATTTTTTCGGCTCATTGAAGATCATATCAAACAATTCAGGGGAAAATTTAATTATGTCAGTATCGTCGTCAGTTGGCAGCTTCCTTATAACGTCAACTCTTCCTGATTCATAAGTGATATAGAGGAGTTTAAATAAAAATCTTTTCCAGTAGATGATCTCTTTACTTAATGGTTTAATGAGGAATTCGAGACCCGATTTTCTGAGAGAGATCTGGGCAGAAATTATCCAGACAACTGTCCGGGTAACTTCACTGATAAGTTTAGTTATTCTTCCCTTCTCCTCTTCCGGTACTTTGAATTTACAATCAACAAGGCAATCGAGTGCTACCTCTTTAATCTCTTTCGAATTTGACCAAAGCCTTTCGAACAGAAACAAAATATTTTCCTGAATACCGGTTTTACATAAAATCCGAAGAATTGCCTTACTGGTTTTAATATTACCTGATGATTTTAAATAAAGGTTCTGTAAATCACTTCCCACCTCACCTTTGAAAGCCAGCAGTATAGCTGCTGAGTCGATCTCCAGGGAAGGTACACCAAGGCAGTCGGCAACTTCCTGTAACATATCGGTCAACTTGAATTTACCGATCATACAAATTGCCTGCCTCTTTGATTCAATCGAATTAACCTTTAACAGTTTCAGGATTTCTGTAGTCTGAGGTGTCCTGGCTTCTGTAAAGGAATCCTTCCCAATCCATGGCATTTCCAGAATTTCAGCCGATCGTTGCCGTACACTTTCATTAAGGTTGTTATCTGAAGCAATTTTTTTAAGCACCGGAATAAAGTTCTTGTCCTTTTTTGAGGTTGAATAGTTTAAGATATTCTCAAGTAACCAGTTGTTGTAATTGTTTACAAGAACTGACATATCCCCATTCAGCAGATTAAAATAATTATACAGGAATAATCTTCTTCCGGAAAATTTTTTAGTCAGGCTTCCCCAATCATCTGATTTGTAATTTTTTAACCAGGCTGATTCCGATCCCGATAGCACAAATGGCCTGTTTCTCATAACAATGGGAACATGAATAATTTGCACTAAAATAAGAAATTTAAATCAATTTTCAGAAGTAAAGGTTTTTCTTAACCACTGAATGGAGAAAAGTATAGTCCATATCGAATCCATCAATATGTATCTCAGCCTGGCAATAATACATTTCACGTGATGTCAGTCTGTTCTCAATAAAACTTTGAAGATTAGCACTATCAATATCTTTTAGCAGAGGTCTGTCGCCTTTTGACTCAGAAAGCCGGCTTTTAAGTTGTGCCGGGGTAAGTTTAAGGTATAATGTCAGACCAGTTTCGAGCATAAAATTCATGTTATCGCCATAACAGGGTGTCCCCCCTCCTGTTGATATTACGATATTTTCCTGAGATTTAAGTTTCCTGAGGGCTTCGGATTCGATGTTACGGAAATAATCCTCTCCATGCCGGGAAAAAATTTCAGGAATCTTCATTCCGGCATCTTCTTCAATTATATTATCGAGATCTAAAAACGACCATCCAAGCATTGACGCAAGCTTTTTGCCTGTTGTGGTTTTGCCACTACCCATAAAACCAATGATATATACTATCCGGCTGTATAGCATCACAACTCAAGCTTCATCTGTGCCGGGTCTTCGTGTACAGGAGGATGAGCCGGTTCATCAACAGGCTTTTCATCTGCCATCGCAACAGTCTCCTTCTTAACAACAGGTTCAATTTCCATGATGTTTTCCACCATGTAACTGGTCATCCTTTTCCCTTTTGCTCTATAACTCTTGACACCAATAAATTCAGCCACTTCAATTATCTCATTCTCCCTCTCTTTATGTTTTCCTCCGAAATGGATCTCAAAACGGGGATATTCAACTTCCGTGATACTTATCAGTTTCGATTCCGGATTCTCATTTATGAAGCACTGGGGTTTCTCCGACTCCTCAACTAAAAAACGTTTCACATAATAATATTTCTGCTCAGCATCCCAGTAGATAACTGAATATACTTTTCCTGGTCTGAATTTCTCAATTATCAGAATGTTATCCTCAAAATGGTTTGAAAGATCAAATCCGGCAATTCTGAAATAGCCGTTTTTGGTTATGACAAGTATTTTATCATCCGAACTGAACTCTCCAAGGAAAGGTCCCCTGCCGTCAACATTCAGCCTGAAAACGGCATCGTCAAACCATATCTTTCTTCCACCAAGAGTTGAGAGGCCTTTTTCCTTAAGGCTGATTTTATGAACGGCATTCTTCGTCAGGATGTTACCCATCGATGATTTGCCCTTAATAGCCATTTGTCCGAAATCAAATTCAAAAACAAGCTTTTTGAGCCTTGCCTTTGGTTTATGGTGTACTTTAATTACTTCCGCTTCACCATTTGGATTTGCACTGAGATAGACAATTTTTGATCCGGGATTGCCTCTCGTCAGGTTATATTCTTTATCACGTGTGAGACCTGAAATAGCGCATCTTTTTGCCAGAAGCGGTCCGTCTTTTCCATCCTGGTAAACTATATTATAGATAGTGCGTTCATCATTTTTAAGAAAGACCTGTGCATAAAGGATATCATTCCCTACAAATACCTTTTCAGCTACTTTAGTGATAAGATAAACTCCATCTTTTCTGATAACAATTACATCATCAATATCTGAACAATCGCATATAAACTCATCTTTCTTCAGTCCCGTTCCAATGAATCCTTCTTTATAATTTATATAGAGTTTTGCATTATTGGCCACAACTTTTGTAGCTTCAATCGTATCAAAACTTCTGATCTCTGTCTTCCTTTCCTTACCCTTGCCGTATTTTTTCTTAATCTGCCGGAAATAGTTAATAGCAAATGGAATGATGTTCCGAAGATGATTTTTTACCTCTTCCAGCTCGGTTTCAATTCCTTTAATGTGTTCATCAGCTTTCTTTACATCAAATCTGGAGATTCTTTTAATCTTTATCTCTGTCAGCTGAATTATATCCTCCCTTGTAACTTCGCGCAGCAACAGCTTTTTAAACGGATCAAGCCCCTTGTCGATAGCTGCAATAACTCCTTCCCATGTTTCGCATTCTTCGATATCGTGGTAAATCCTCTCCTCAATAAATATCTTCTCAAGGGAAGACATATGCCATTCCTCCTGAAGCTCACCCTGACGTATCTCAAGTTCTGATTTCAGAAGCGATACAGTTCTGTCTGCAGAATGCTTCAGAATGGAGCTTACGCCCATAAATGAGGGCTTATCATCAACGATTACACAGGTGTTGGGTGAAATTGAATATTCACAATCGGTAAGTGCATAAAGCGCATCAATAGTCTTATCGGGTGAAACACCTGGGATAAGATGTACAACAATCTCTACATTAGCTGAGGTATTGTCATCGATCTTTCTGATCTTGATCTTACCCTTCTCGTTGGCTTTAATTATTGACTCAATTAGGGTGGTCGTCGTTTTTCCGAATGGTATTTCAGTAATTACCAGGGCCTTTTTATCAATCTTTTCAATCTTTGCCCTGACCTTTATCACCCCACCGCGCTGACCATCATTATATTTTGAAATATCTACCATTCCGCCTGTAGGGAAGTCGGGATAAAGAACGAAATCCTTTCCCTGCAGGTAGTCAATTGAAGCATCAATAAGTTCGTTGAAGTTATGAGGAAGGATTTTTGATGCAAGACCAACTGCTATACCCTCAACACCAAGAGCCAGTAGCAAGGGAAACTTTGCAGGGAGAGTTACAGGCTCCTTGTTTCGCCCATCATATGATAACTTCCATTCTGTTGTCTTGGGGTTAAACACAACCTCGAGGGCAAACTTTGAAAGCCTTGCTTCAATATACCTGGGAGCCGCAGCTCCATCGCCTGTTAGCAGGTTACCCCAGTTACCCTGTGCATCAACCAGTAGATCTTTCTGCCCGAGCTGAACAAGAGCATCGCCTATTGATGCATCTCCATGAGGATGAAACTGCATTGTATGGCCGATGATATTTGCTACTTTGTTATATCGACCGTCATCCATCCTCTTCATTGAATGAAGGATACGGCGTTGCACAGGCTTAAGCCCGTCATGAAGATGAGGTACTGCCCTCTCGAGAATAACATATGATGCATAATCAAGGAACCAGTCCTGATACATGCCTGATAAAGCGGTAACTGAATGAAGTGCAACAGGTCCGGAAGGAACCGCCTCTGTTCCTGATGCATTAACAATATTAAGATTTTCTTCTTCCATATATTACCCGGCGCTTCCTATATATTTTCGCTATTTTTCCTCTTCAATTTTATCTTCTTCAATTCTGAGGTTTTCAATTATAAAATCCTGTCTGTCAGGGGTATTCTTACCCATAAAAAACTCCAGGAATCCATTTACAGAATCATTCTTTTTCATTCTTACAGGTTCAAGCCTCATATCTTTTCCAATGAAGTGCTGAAACTCATCAGGGGAAATCTCACCCAATCCCTTAAAGCGTGTTATTTCGGGGGTTGGTCCCAGAGCTTTAATGGCTTTTGCCTTCTCTTCAGGTGAATAACAATAACGGGTCTCCTTTTTGTTTCTTACCCTGAAAAGCGGTGTCTGAAGAATATATACATGTCCTTTTCTCACCAGATCGGGAAAGAACTGAAGGAAAAATGTAAGCAACAGTAACCTGATATGCATGCCATCAACATCGGCATCAGTGGCTACCACTACATTATTATATCTGAGATTTTCAATTCCGTCCTCTATATTAAGCGCTGCCTGGAGCAGGTTGAACTCCTCATTTTCATATACAATCTTTTTTGTAAGACCGAAAGAATTGAGCGGTTTCCCCCGCAGACTGAATACAGCCTGGGTTTCGACATTTCTCGACTTTGTTATTGAACCGCTGGCCGAATCGCCCTCAGTGATAAATATTGTCGAGTCAAGCTTGTTTGCATCATTGGTATTATAGTGTGCCCTGCAATCGCGAAGCTTTTTATTATGCAGGCTTACTTTCTTAGCCCTGTCCCTTGCCAGCTTCTGAATAGATGAGATTGCCTTGCGTTCCTTCTCTGAATCCTGGATCTTTTTCAGTATTATCCTTGCAGTTTCAGGATTCTTATGAAGATAATCGTCGAGCTGTTTCTTTATGAACTCACTAATAAAATTTCTGACTGAAGGCCCATCAGGACCCATATCTTTTGATCCAAGTTTTGTCTTTGTCTGCGATTCAAAGATCGGTTCTTCAACTTTAATGCTTATCGCTGCAATTATTGAAGAACGGATGTCAGACGGATCATAATCTTTCTTGTAAAAATCTCTAATTGTCTTCACAATTGCTTCCCTGAACGCCAGCAGGTGAGTTCCTCCCTGGGTAGTATTCTGACCATTTACGAAGCTATAATAATCTTCACCATACTGGTATCCGTGAGTAAAAGCTATTTCAATATCCTCACCCGTAAGATGAATGATCGGATAGAGACCCTCCTTGCTCATGTTCTCGTTCAGCAGATCGACGAGTCCGTTCCGGGAAAGAAACTTATTGCCGTTGAAGTTGATTATCAGTCCGGCATTAAGGTATACGTAGTTTTTCAGCATCGTATCTACGTATTCCGATATGTAATAGTAATTGCCGAACATCCCTTCATCGGGCTGGAAAATCACCTCAACCCCGTTTTCTTCATTTGTCTGTACAATAGGATGATCTTTGACAGTAATCCCGTGTTCAAATTCACTGACCTTCAACTGGCCTTCACGCACTGATCGGATTATAAACTTGCTGGATAATGCATTTACAGCTTTTACTCCGACGCCGTTGAGCCCTACTGATTTCTTAAACGCTTTTGAATCGTATTTTGCCCCGGTGTTCATTTTAGAAACAGCATCGAGGACCTTACCCAGCGGAATGCCTCTGCCATAGTCGCGCACCCTTACCTCGTTGCCATTAATGGATACATCAATTTTTTTCCCATTGCCCATCATGTATTCGTCGATGGCATTATCCATTACTTCTTTAAGCAGAACATAAACACCATCATCCTGCGAAGAACCATCGCCAAGCTTCCCGATATACATACCAGGCCTTAACCTGATATGTTCCCTCCACTCCAGGGTTTTAATATGCTCTTCTGAATATCCAACTGACATTTTGCAGAATTTTGCGCAAATATAACAATTTAGAGAAGCCGATTCTTGTCAATTTTTCAACAATCGGATTGAATTATAACACTGTAAAACCCGCAAAAAGTTGAGAGCTAAAATATTTAGCTGATTAAATGGCAATTACAATTATGCTAAAAATGTTAATAAATGGTAATATCGGGCTTGCAGTTTCGAGCTGGTGTTAACAGGCTTTAATTTCAGGTTACCGTCATTAAATGACTCTGTTCCCACACCGGGCATAAGTATCAACATCAGAGTATTCCCATCTGTTTCATAAGAAAGGCTGCATTCATCTTTTGGGTTATTCCATCCTGAAGCCTGTAATCAAAATAAATCTGATCTCCATTTATTTCAATTTCAAAACACTTATTGATGATTATCCCCGGATATTCTTTCTCCATTTCACCAATAGAAGTATCATGTGTGGCTATCAGACCTGAGGCACCAAGTTCAACAAGTCTTTTAAGGAATAATTTTGATCCAAGACTTTTATCGGCTGAGTTGGTCCCCTTGAGTATCTCATCGAGAATGAAAAAAACAGGTTCTCCCTTCTCTACCATAGATTTAAGCGACTTTAACCTTTTAAGCTCGGCATAGAAATAAGATTCATTATGCGATAAAGAGTCTGTTGTACGCATACTTGTGAATAGTCTATAGGGGGAAAAAGTCAAGGACTGTGCACAGACCGGAGCTCCTGACATTGCCAGGAGATAGTTCACGGCAACTGTCCTGAGAAAAGTACTTTTACCGGCCATATTTGCACCTGAAACAACACAGATAATACCTGACCTCCCCATCTCATAATCATTGCATACCCTTAAGCTCTCAGGGATGAGCGGATGTCCCAGCCCGGTTGAAGAAAAGACCTCATTTCTAACTGATAGTGCCGGGTAGGCAAAAGCTGGATTATTGAAAGCATAATTGGCAATACTGATATAGGCATCAATCTGTCCTAACATTTCAAGCCACCGGGGGAAACGGGTCTTATACTTTTCTTTCCAGATTTCGAGCCGGTGTATGCTGTGAAAATCCCATAGTAATAGACCATTCAGTGCAAATCCAACAAGAATATTCATTCTGGTATCAAAAGCCTGAATAAGCCGGCTTAACTGCTTAACAGCCGAAGAAGCTGAGTCCTTTTTCCCTGTAATGTTTAATTGAATCCTGCTCAGCTCTTCAGACATAAATATCTCATTGCCAAATGACTTGAGCATTTTATCAATGGAAGAAAGGTAGTTATACTTTCTGGAGAGTACATTATGTATCCTGTTAGTTTTCTTTAATCCGAGGGTGGTAAAGAGCAGATTGAGCAGAAAGAGTGTTGTAAAAATAGTATACGGCAACAGACCTGCCACAAGGAGGATAAACGAAACCAGCACTGCAGATGGAAAAAAATAAATGGCAACTCTTTTAATAAAAGATAAGCCTTTCCCATTGTTTTCATTAAGCCACGATAAAAGAGCTTCAATTTCTCTCTTTTCAAGTGATTTTTTCATCCCCCTGGCCATAAACTCCTGCCTCCAATTAACCTTCAAGGCAAGTTCCCTGACAGCTTCCTGCCTGGCAGTCAGATCAGAAACAAGGATAAAGGGATCGGACAACCATCCGGCAAGGATATCCCTGGAATTTTCATACTATTCGCTGCATCGCGAATTATTCCAATAGCTATATTTGTGATAGGGTCTTCTGTTAATGGAGCTATTCACAAAAAATAAGCTGTATGAAGAGCGATTTAATTGACCAGATCAATATCGGGAAGGATACGGAAAACAAGTTGATCCGGGTCGGTATTGATTCCTTTGCAAAACTGAAAGCTATTGGCAGTGAGCAGGCATTTCTCCGCCTGCAGACACTTGATCCGGGAGCATGCCTGGATCTGCTGTATGGGCTGGAAGGAGCTATAGAAGGGATCAAATGGAATAAGTTATCAAAGGAGAAAAAAGAGCATTTGCAGCAATTTCATAAAATGGCTAATAAATAAATCCATCCTGATATGAATTATCTGATTAAACATCTTGCCGGTGCGATTGTATTTTTTTCCATCCTTTTTATTAGTGCAGGCCGGTTAAATTACTGGCAGGGACTGATTTATGTAATTATTGGTCTTATCATGGTTTTATTGAATTACACGGTTTTGCGGATCGATCCTGAACTTCAGGTTGAGCGTTCAAAACCGGGAGAAGGTGCCAAGAAATGGGATAAGACCATACTGGGATTATCCTTCCTGATGACCATCGCCATGTACATTACAGCGGGGCTTGATTCGGGCCGTTTTCACTGGTCTCCTGATTTTCACTGGAGCCTGTATCTCCTGGGTATTATCCTTACCATCATGGGACAACTCCTGTTTCTGATCGCCCAAAAGCAAAATAAATTCTTCTCCAGCACAGTCCGGATTCAGACGAACAGAGGACATAGTGTTTGTGAAACAGGGTTGTATAAAGTTGTCAGACATCCGGCCTACCTGGGTTCGATCATTCAGTCCCTGGGATTTCCCTTGCTTTTTGGATCCGTCTGGAGCCTGATTCCTATAAGTTTAATGATATTCCTTTTCATAACAAGAACGCATCTGGAAGACAAGACTTTAATAAATGAATTGCCGGGTTATCCCGAATACTCGCATAAAACCCGGTACAGGATTATACCCTATATTTGGTAAGCTAGTGTTTTCAGGCAGATCATTATCTGAATCTGCACGCAACCCGTGAGCAGTTTCTTTCATCATGGGAGTATAATCTTTGTGAGATATGAAAAGAAGCCTGAAGTATTTATTAATTCTGAAAGCTCAATTTAAATCTAAATAATTCATATCATTATGAGAATAATCACCGGCACAGTTCTGTTTTCTACCTTTCTGATTGTATTCGAGGGT
>Ga0208980_10001809_pt1 | contig 12976 bp, 11 predicted proteins | sample WetSurMetagenome_3_FD_187993 | JGI IMG/M metagenome (GOLD analysis project Ga0208980, IMG submission 187993) | Wetland microbial communities from Twitchell Island in the Sacramento Delta, sample from surface sediment Aug2011 Site A1 Bulk (version 2) | ecosystem: Environmental > Aquatic > Marine...
TGCCCGCACGACTTCACTCGCCGAGCCGAAACGGCCCTGCGCAATCTGCGTCTCGATGAAGTCCTGGAAATGGTCGCCCAGGGCGACGCTGGTGTTCTTGCCCATGGCACATCCCCGTCATCGTGTACGATCTAATCGTAATTATTGGTACCTAGTACAGCAACCGGGGGCCGGGCGCGGTAAGCGAGCAGCACCGCCGGTGGGGCCATGATCGACCCGGCGGTCGTCGTCAGGCCCGGCGATCACGGCCTCGCAGAGAGACGACTTCAGCGCCCGCCTTCAGGCCGTCGCAGTAGTCGGCCCACTTCTGCATCATCTTCCGGCGCTCGGCCAGGTGGGCGGTTCGGTTGTAGGCGCAGCCGAGCGGATCGCGGACGGCGTGGGCGAGCTGGTGCTCGATCAGCTCGACCCGCACGCCGAGCACTTCGTCGAGCATCGTCCGGGCCGATGCCCGGAAGCCGTGCCCGGTCATCGCGTCCTTCGCATACCCCAGCCGCCGCAGCGCGGCGTTCAGGGTGTTCTCGCTGATCGGCCGGCCGCGGCTGCGCAGGCTTGGAAAGACGAGCTGCCGGTTGCCGGTGAGCGGGTGCAGCGCGCGCAGGATCGCCACCGCCTGGGTGCTGAGCGGCACGATGTGGTCAGTGCCGGTCTTCATGCGCCGCCCCGGAATCGCCCAGGTCGCGCCGTCCAGATCGAGCTCTGCCCACTCGGCCAGGCGCAGCTCCCCAGGGCGCACGAAGACGAGCGGCAGCAGCTTCAGCGCGGCACAGGAGACCGGCTCGCCCGCGTAGCCGTCGATCGCGCGCAGAAGCGCGCCGAAGGCCTTCGGATCCGTGACGGCGGCGTGGTGACCGGGCTTCACGGGCGCCAGGGCGCCGCGCAGGGCGGTGGTCGGGTCGTGCTGGGCCTTGCCGGCGGCGATGGCGTAGCGGAAGACCTGGCCGGCAACCAGGCGCGTCCGTGCGGCCGTCTCGCCCTTGCCGGCGGCCTCGATCGCCCGCAGCGGCCCGAGCAGCTCGGGCGCCTGAACCGCGCTCACCGGACGATCACCGATGTACGGGTAGAGCCACTCCAGGCGAGCTTTCACCTTGTCGTAGTGGTTCGGCGCCCAGATCGGCTGGCGCTGGGCCAGGAACTCCTCGGTGACGGTCCTGAAGGTTTCGGCCGTGGCGACCTTGTCCGCCTTCCGTTGGGCCAGCGGATCGATGCCGTCAGCGAGCACCCGGCGCGCCTCGTCGCGCTTCTCGCGGGCACGGGCGAGGCTGACGTCGGGGTAGGAGCCCAAGCTGATGGTCTTGCGCTTGTCGCCAAAGCGGTAATCGAGCCGCCACAGCTTCCCGCCCGTAGGCATCACCAGCAGGTAGAGGGCCCGCTCGTCCGCGAGCTTGTACGCCTTCTCCCGGGGCTTGGCGTTCCGAACCGCGACGTCCGTGAGCATGGCAACCTCCTGGCGGCACTCGCCCCTGGCGGTATTTTTTCCCGCCAGAATTGGCGGTACCGCCAGAGATACCGTCGCGACCATCGGGCTGTCAAGCCACGGCAGCGGATGACGAGGAACGCTAACTCAATGAAAAAGCCCGCTTTTGGCGGGCTTCTGGGACGTCCTGGGATGTTCGCGGAAGGCTGTTTGGTGGCCAGGGTCGGAATCGAACCAACGACACGGGGATTTTCAGTCCCCTGCTCTACCAACTGAGCTACCTGGCCAGGTAGGGCGCCCGGCCCGCTGCGCTTCGCCGGCCGAGGGGAGCGGTATTAGACCGGCGAGCCCCAGGGCGCGTCAACCGCGGAGAGCCGCGTCGGCGTCCGCCGAACGGCATGGCCGTGCTTTAATCCCAGCCGCCTTTTCTCTAACCCGAGGAGCGAGACATGAAGCGGTACGGAAGGCATCTGGCGGCGGCCGGTATCGGCGTCGCATTACTGGCAATGGCGGCGCTGGCACAGGCGGCGTCGGACCCGTTCGAGGATGTGCTGCAGGCCAGCCTCGCGGACAGGAAGGGCGTGATGGTCTATGTGAACGGCCAGGCCATCCCCGGGCGCGTCACCAAGCTCGGCCCCGACACCATCGAGCTGAGCTCGCAGGAGTTCCGCCGCATCGTCGTGCGGCGCGACCGGATCGACGCGGTGGCCGGCAACTGACCAGCCAGGGGCGCCGACCGGGCCGGCGCCCCTCCGTCAGCTCTTCGGCGGAACGTACCCTGAAACCCTGTCCGCGCCCTCGCCGAAGAAGTACTTCTCCATCTGCTCCTCGAGGTACTGCCGGTGCTTCGGGTTGACGGGGCTGAGCCGGTTCTCGTTGATGAGCATGGTCTGGTGCTTGAGCCAGTCGGCCCAGGCCTGCTTGGAGACGTTTTCGAAGATTCGTTGCCCGAGCGCACCGGGATAGGGCTGGCGCTCGAGCCCTTCCGCCTCACGCCCGAGCTTCACACACTGCACCGTCCTGCTCATTCGGCTTCTCCCTCGTCGCTCGCCAGCTCGGCGAGCAGCTGTCTGATGGGCGCGGCAAGACCGCGGGCGTCCGGATCGGCGAGGTTATACCAAACGCGGTGATCGCCATCCAAGGCGCGCAAACCCGCCCGTTCGAGCCGGATTTCGACCGGGTGCATGTCGAGATGGAAATGGCTGAAGGTGTGCCGACGCACCGGCCATCGCGTGATCACCCAAGCCCCGTCGCCGAGTTCCCGGTCGCAGCACCACGTCAGCGGGTCGTCGGTGAGATCCATCTGCGGCAGGCTCCAGAGGCCGCCCCACACACCCGACGGCGGCCGCTGCTCGAGCAGCACCCGGCCCGCCGGGTCGCGGACGACGAGGAGCTGCGCGGCCCGCACCGGCAGCGCCTTCGCCGGCCTGCGCCCCGGGTATTCGGCGACCCTGCCCTCGCGGTGCGCCACGCAGTCCTGCGCGACCGGACAACGGGGACAGTCCGGGCGCGCCCGCGTGCAGAGGGTCGCACCCAGATCCATCATGGCTTGGTTGTAGTGGCCCGCCCGTTCCTGCGGTGTGAGCGCCTCCGCGAGCTGCCAGAGCCGTTGCGCGACGGCCGCCTGTCCCGGCCAGCCTGCCACGCCGAAATGCCGCGCGAGCACCCGCCTGACGTTGCCGTCGAGTATCGGCTGGCGCTGGCCGAGCGCGAGCGAGAGGATCGCGCCCGCGGTCGAGCGGCCGACGCCGGGCAGCGCCGCCACGCCTTCGAGATCGGTCGGAAACCGTCCGCCATGCTGGTCACGGATGAGCCGGGCGGCGCGGTGAAGGTTGCGGGCGCGCGCGTAGTAGCCGAGCCCGGACCAGAGGTGCAGGACCGCGTCGAGCGGCGCCTCGGCCAGCGCGACTACGTCGGGAAAGCGGCCGACGAAGCGCTCGAAGTACGGGATCACGGTCTGTACCTGCGTCTGCTGCAGCATGATCTCCGAGACCCAGACGCGGTATGGCGTGGAATCGCGCTGCCAGGGCAGGTCCCTGCGCCCGCCGTGCTCGGACCAGTCGAGGACGCGCGCAGCGAAGTCGCCGGGCACTGCGCTGTTCACGGCCGGAGCTCCGCAGCGCGACGCTCGATGCCCTCGGCGGTGCGCTGCGCCTGTGCACGCAGCGCCTCGCGGACCAGCCAGGGGCCGACCACGGGCGGCACCCAGAAGCGCGGTCTGACGTCCACCAGGAGCTCGAGGTGCGAGCCTGTCGCCGCCGGGGTGAGCTCCCAGCGTGCCGTTCCGTACTCGAAATCGCTGTCGGCCGGATCGATCTCGGCCTCGAGCAGCCCCTCGCGCCGCTGTGTCATCCACTGGACGTGCTCGAGGGTCTTGCAGAAGACGTAGGCGCACAGCCGCACGCGTGCGAACAGGCGATGCCGTGTCGGCCCGTCGGCGCCGAGCACTTGCACCTTCTTGATGGACGGGTTGAGGGCGGGAAGACCGTCGTAGTCCGTGAGCACCCGCCAGGCCGCGGCCGGCGTGGCGGTGAGCGCGAACCCCGCATCGAGCCGATAGGTCCGTCCGTCCCGAACCAGCTCGAGCCGATCGATCTCCGCAGCATGCACCGTGCCGGCAGCGAGCAGCGTCGCGACGATCCGGAGCGTCGCGCTCGCGTACCGGAAGCCTGTCGTGATGGGGCGATGGATCAAGGTGAGCGTCTGGCCATGGGCGGAACGCCCGTCCGCGGGGCAGTCGTCCGAATGCTGCCGCACCCTAACCCAACACCGCGGCGAGGTGAAACCACACCGACAGCGGGTCTTTCTGTCGTGCCCTCTTGGAAAGTGCGGCGTCCGTGCAAACTTCCGCCATTGAGTGTTTGCCTGGGGATCCGCGGACCACTACTCTCTCGCCACACGCCAGCCCATTGGCAGGCCGTGAGTGAAGGATCAGGTGGCAGTTGGAGCCTATGTCGCAACCAGTGATCGCCGTTGCACCGAGTCCTCGCTCCAACCCCGCACGGTCCACCGTCCGTCCCCTCTTTCTCCTCCTGTTCCTCACGTTGCTTGGCAGCAGCTGGATCGGCGCTGTGCGCGCCGGTGAGGCGACCATCCTTTGCTACCACCGGTTCGGCCCCGCCGTCGCCGACAGCATGACCACGCGCACCAGCGTGTTCGAGCAGCAGGTGGCGAGGCTGAAGAGCGAGGGCTACCAGTTCGTCACGCTGGACGAGGTGATCGAGGGTCTGCAGGGGCGGCGGCCGCTGCCGGACAAGGCGGTTGCCCTGACGATCGACGACGGCCACATCACCGTCTACTCGGATCTGCTGCCCATCATCCGGCGCGAGCGCCTGCCGGTGACGCTGTTCATCTACCCCTCGGCGATCAGCAACGCGTCGTACGCGATGACCTGGGACCAGCTGCGCGACCTGAAAGAGACCGGCCTGGTCGCGATCCAGTCGCACACCTACTGGCACCCCAACTTCAAGACCGAGCGCAAGCGGCTCGACGACGCGGCGTACGCGAAGCTCGTCAAGGTGCAGCTGGAGAAGTCGCGCGTGGTGCTGAAGCAGCGCCTGGGCGTCGAGGCCGACGTGCTGGCGTGGCCCTTCGGCATCCACGATCCGGAGCTCGAAGCCGCAGCGGCGGCGGCCGGTTACCGCGCGTCCCTTGCCCTCGGCGAGCGGCGTGCCCGCGATACCGACCCGCCGCAAGCCCTGCCGCGTTTCCTCATCGCGGACGCCACCGGCGTGAACGGCCTGGCCAACCTGATCAAGAAGGGTGGAGAGAAACCACGATGACTGTCGGCAGCGGTGACGCGACGAAGACTCGGCGGGCCGCGCCCGTCGCGAGCGGATCCAGGGGCCGTCGATCAGGGGCGCTGCTCGCCGGCACGGCGGCGTTCCTGCTCGCGCTCTCGCTGCCCGCCCACGCTGTCCGCGGCACCGTGCTCAACGAGGAGACGCTGGAGCCCGTGCCCCAGGCGATCCTGACCGTCGGCAACCGCGTGGTGACAGCCGACGACCACGGGCGATTCGAGCACCCCGCAGCGAAGGACGCCTGCAGCCCCGTCACCATCGGGGCGCGGGCGGCGGGGTTCAACCGGGTGCAGGTCAGCTACGGTCCGGACGACGCCACGATCCTGCTCAAGCCGGTGACCCCGAAGGGCCTGTACCTGTCTTTCTATGGCATCGGCAGCAGGGTTCTGCGCGGCAACGCGGTGGCCCTCGCGGACAAGGGCACCGTCAACGCCCTGGTGATCGACATCAAGGGCGACCTCGGCAAGATCCCCTATCCAACCAGCGTAACGCTGGCAAACGAGATCGGCGCGCGCACCACGACGACCGTGAAGGACATGCGCGCCCAGGTGGCGGAGCTGAAAGCACGTGGCCTTTACCTCATCGCCCGCATCGTCGTCTTCAAGGACGACGTGCTCGCCAAGGCCCGGCCGGCGCTCGCGGTCAAGCTGAACGGCGGGGTGTTCAAGGACCGCGAAGGGCTGCAGTGGGTGGACCCCTCCCGCCGCGAGGTGTGGGACTACAACATTGCGATCGCGGAGGAGGCCGCGCAGCTCGGCTTCGACGAGATCCAGTTCGACTACGTGCGCTTCCCGGATCGCCGTGGGGTGGCTTTCAGCGTGCCCAATACCGAGGCGAACCGCGTTGCGGCCATCAGCGGCTTCGTCGCCGCCGCGCGCGAGCGACTCATCCCGTACAACGTCTTCCTCGGGGTGGACCTGTTCGGCTACGTCGCCTGGAACCAGAACGACACGGACATAGGCCAGACGCTCGCGTCGCTCGTGCCCCACGTCGACTACATCTCGCTGATGCTCTACCCGTCCGGCTTCCAGTTCGGCATTCCCGGCTACCGCAATCCCGTCGCCGCCCCGTACGAGACGGTGCACCTGACGCTCAAGCGCGCCGGCCAGCGTACCGGCCTGCCTGGCGTGCGCTTCCGGCCGTGGCTCCAGGCCTTCAAGGACTACGCGTTCGACAAACGCGAGTTCGGCGTCGACGAGCTGAACGCGCAGATCCGGGCCAGCGATAACTTCGGCAGCCACGGCTGGCTGCTCTGGAATCCGCGTAATTCCTACACCAACGTCGGCCTGCTGACGCAGTGAGGCGGTCCCGGCGCCCGGCGCTGTTCGTCAGCCTCGCCGCGCTCGCCTGCAGTTTCTGGCTGGCGGCCGGCGGCAGGGTCGACGCTGCCGGGCAGGTGGGCCTGCGCGGGCCGGACCTCTCCGCGATCGCGCCCATCGTGCAGGCCGAGATCGCGGCGGGCCGCGTCCCCGGCGCGGTCGTCCTCGTCGGCGTCGGCGACCGCATCCTCTACCGCCAGGCGTTCGGCGATCGCGGCCCCGATGAGCCGTCGGCCATGACGGTCGACACGGTCTTCGACCTCGCTTCGCTGACCAAGGTGGTGGCGACGACGACGGCAGTGCTCCAGCTCGCCGAGCGGCACCGGCTCGACCTCGACGCGCCCGCGGCCCGCTACTGGCCGGCCTTCGGCGCCAACGGCAAGCAGGCGATCACGATCCGCGAGCTGCTCGCTCATACCTCCGGCCTGCCCGCCGGCGTCGACCCGGGGCGCGGCGATCTCTGGCAGAAGATCGAGCAGCTGAAGCCGTTGGCACCGCCCGCTCGCGACGTGCGCTACAGCGACGTCAACTTCCTCGTCCTCGGCAGGATCGTGGAGAAGGTCAGCGGAGAGTCCCTGGCCACCTATGCCGAGCGCCACCTGCGGCCCGCACTCGACTGGCGCGACAGCGGCTATCTGGCCGCCGACGCCGGCACCGGACGCGGAGCAGAGCGGGACCTGGTGGACCGCATCGCGCCGTCCCGCACCGAGCAGGACCTCGCCAAAGACGCCGCGCCCGACCGGCCAGCCAGCCGTGTGCACGACCCGCTGGCGCGGCTCGCCGGCGGCGTCGCAGGCCACGCCGGCCTGTTCGGCACGGCCGACGACCTCGCGCGGTTCGCGCGCGAGATCCTGGCGGGCGGCGGCCGGCTGCTCGGCCCCGCGTCGGTCGACTTGCTGTTCGCCTTGCAGACGCCGCCCGGCACTACACCGCGCGGCCTCGGCTGGCGGCTCGAACCGCCGCTCGCGAGCAACCGCGCGGCGCTCCCTGCCGTTGGCGCGATCAGCCACCTCGGCTACACGGGCACGGGGCTGTGGCTGGATCGCAGCCGTGGCGCCTACGTGATCGTGCTGAGCAACCGGACGGCGACGCGGGACGGCGACGCGGGCCCGCTGCGGGCGCGGGTGGCTGCCGCGGTCAGCGACGCCCTCGGCCCCGTCGCGGCGCGCGAGCTGGCGGACCGCTACCCCGAGGCGCGCGAGCGGATCGCGCCCTTCGTCGCCAGGGACGTGGCGCGGCCGGTGCGCACCGGCATCGACGTGCTCGAGGACGAGCAGTTCCGGTCGCTGCGCGGCAAGCGCGTCGGCCTGCTCACCCACCGGAGCGGCGTCGACAGCCTCGGCCGGCGCACCGCGGACGTGCTGCGGGCCGCGCCCGGCGTCACCCTCGTCGCACTGTTCAGTCCCGAGCACGGCCTCGACTCGCTGCAGGAGGGGCAGGTGCGCAGTGGCACCGACGGGCTCACGGGCGTGCCCGTCTACAGCCTCTACGGCGGCTCGAAGCGCGCCGCGCCAGAGACGGTGCGCGGCCTCGACGCCATCGTCGTGGACCTGCAGGACGCCGGCACGCGCTTCTACACCTATGCGACCACGCTGGCGTACGTGATGGAGGCGGCGGGCGCGGAGGGCATCCCGGTCTACGTGCTCGATCGGCCGAACCCGCTCACCGCGGCGACGGTGCAGGGCCCGATGCTCGACATGGCCGAGCGCGGCTTCACCGGCTACTGGCCGCTACCGACGCGCCACGGCATGACGCTGGGCGAGCTCGCGCGCCTGTTCGCCGGGGAGGCCGGCATCCGCGTCGAGCTGCACGTGGTCGCCATGGGCAACGCGCGCCGCGGCGACTGGTACGACGCCACGGGCCTGCCCTGGCTCGCCCCCTCGCCCAACCTGACCTCCGTCACCGCCGCGACGCTCTACCCCGGAGTCGGGATGATCGAAGGCGCGCCGGTTTCGGTGGGGCGCGGCACCAGCACGCCGTTCCAGGTCGTCGGCGCGCCCTGGATCGCCGCCGGGCGACTGGCCGATGCAATGAACGCGCTGCGGCTGCCCGGTGTCCGGTTCGCGCCCACCGCCTTCACGCCCGCGTCGGCGACTCACGCCGGGAAGACCTGCCACGGGGTGCGCGTCGAGTTGATCGACCGCGACGCGTTGAACAGCCCGGCGCTGGGCGTGGCGCTCGCCCACACCCTGCACCGGCTGTACCCGAAGGAATTCCAGGTCGACCGCATCCTCGGCAACCTGGGCTCCGCGACCCTGCTCGAGGGCATCAAGGCGGGTGAATCGCTGCGGTCGCTGCTGGAGCATGTCGACCGCGAAGTCGAGTCGTTCGGGAAGATCCGGGGCCGGTACCTGCTTTACTGAGGCAGACGGTGGGCCGGGTCTGCAAACGCGACAGGGGCCGCGAGGCCCCTGTCGATCGTGCCGAACCAACCCCGACCAGGATCAGTTGTCCTTGGCCCCCGCGTCGATCCAGGCCTTGACCCGGTCGATCTCTTTCTGCGTCGGCTTCTCGCCCTTGTCGTGGGGCATGCGCAGGGAGGGGTGGGCACGGCCCTCCACCAGCATGACCATCGCACTGGTGAAGCTGTCGCCGGGCTTCACGACTGCGCCGTATTGGGTGCCCTTCATGAGGTCCGCATAGGTGACCATCATGAAGCCGCTCTTCTCGGTGCCTTCGGCGCCAGGCTTGTGACAGCGGACGCAGTACTTGTCCACGAAAGGCTTGACGTCCTTGCTGTAGCTCGCCGGGCTGCCACAGCCCTGTGCGAGCAACGCCGGTCCGACCAGGACGGCGATTCTTGCAATCTTTCTCATGTCGCAGCTCCCCGCTAAAGCCGCGCGCCGGCGACGAGGTCGAGGTCGCCTGGCGCGTCAGAACCACTCTCTTACAGATTTCCCCAGGTCCGGCTGCGCCGGCTCCGACACCTGCCCTGCAGCACCGCCGGCGAAGAAACCCCACCAGCCACCTGGCTGGCGACCGAGTCTCCGCCCGGCACCGGAGGCTGTCAAGACGACGAGCACCTCTGCGGCCGAACCACGCGGCGCGCGACGCCGGATGGACGCCACCCATCGCGCATCGGAGAATGCGGGCGCGGTTTCTCGGGAAGGATCAGTGATGGCCGGGCGTATCGAAGAGACTCCTGTTCGGCGCATCGAGAAGGGCCTGGCGTCGCGGTATCCACTGTTCTACGTGCGCTGCGGAGAAGAAGACCGACTCGAGGCGCTGCTCGGGCAGCTCGCGACCAGCCACTACGGCGCAGTGACGCCAATCCAGGTGTGGACCAGCACCGAGGGCTTCGCAGGCCCGGGGAGAGCCGTCGACGGCACGCGGGATCCGCTGCAGGCCCTGCGCAGCATTGCCGCAGCCGACCGGGACGGCTTCTACCTGCTCAAGGACTTTCCCGCGCTGTTCGACGACCTGAACCTGGTCCGCGGGCTTCGCAACCTCTACCAGCAGCTGGCGAACCGCAACCGCTTCGTCTTCATGTCCCATCCCCAGCTACGGATCCCCGAGCCGCTGTCGCATCAGCTCTTCGTCGTCGAGCTCGGCCTGCCGACCGAGCGGGAAATCTACGAGCACCTGACCGGCATCGCGGCAGACCACCACGTCCTGGACCAGGTGGCCGACGAGGTACTGGCGCGGTCCGCGGCCGCGATGAAGGGCATGGCTCTGAACGAGGTGGGCCACCTGTACCGGCGGCTGATCGCCGAGGACAAGCTCCACCTGGACGCCGCCCTGCCCGAGATCCACGAGGAAAAGGCGGCCGCGCTGCTCAAGGAGGCCTGCCTCAAGTACATCCCGAAGATCGTGGACCTCGACCAGGTCGGCGGCCTCGACAACCTCAAGGACTGGGTCGAGAGCCGCCGCGTGCTGTTCACCAAGGAGGCCATCGATTCGGGCGTGCCGCTGCCCACCGGCGTGCTGTTCATGGGCGTGAGCGGCTGCGGCAAGAGCATGGCCGCGAAGGTCATCGCCGGTGCCTGGCGGCTGCCCCTCGTGCGCCTGGACATGAACCTGGTGCTGTCCGGTGCCTATGGCTCGCCCGAGTATGCCTTCGACCACGCCCTGCGGGTCGTCGAGAGCATGGCGCCGCTGGTCCTGTGGATCGACGAGATGGAGAACAGCTTCGGCTACGACGAGGGCGGCACCGGCAACAACCCGAACATCTTCTCGAGCTTCCTCACCTGGATGCAGGAAAAGCCGGGGGCCGTGTTCGTCGTCGCCACCGCCAACCGCATCGAGAAGCTGCCCGCGGAGGTGATCCGCAAAGGCCGCTTCGACCAACTCTTCTTCCTCGACCTGCCGAGCGACGAGGAGCGCCGCGCCATCCTCGCCATCCACATCCGGGCGTACGGCGGCGACCCCGCCGAGTTCAATCTGCCGTTCCTGGTCGCGGCCACCAAGGGCTGGAGCGGCGCCGAGATCGAGCAGGCCGTCAAGGCGGCCGTGATCCGCGCCTATCCGGAGGGCCGGCCGTTCAACTACAAGGACGTCAGCTGGAACACGGCCCGCATGGTCCCTCTCTCCAAGACCATGGAGGAACAGCTGAAGCGGCTTCGGCAGTGGTCGCTGAACCGCGCCACCCCCGCGTCTGCAAAGCCGCAGCCGTAACCCGTTCTTGCGACACACCGTCGTGCTTCGATACGGCGGACCAGCCGCCTACTCGGCACGAACGGAACAGACATGCCGCTCGTCCCGAGTAGGCCGCCGCAGGCGGCCGTATCGAGGGATCGCCCCGAGTAGCGCGAAGCGCGTATCGGAGGGCGCTACAGCTTCGCCGCGTAGTAATCCAGCGCCCAGCGCGTCTTGGTCTGCTGCTCGACGTCGTGCTCCGCGCCCACCTCGGCGAGGAAGGCCATGAAGCCGCCGATCGCGACCGCCGCCTGCGCCACCGGTGCCTTGATCGACACCTCCATCATTTGGTCCTTGTCCTCGCGCGTCCAGAGCTCGGCGGTGATCGGCCAAGGACAGGCCTTGTCCTCGAACTTCCAGCGCTGTGCCTTCAGCGGACCGAGCACGGACAGGCCTGCATAGTCGACGCTGCGGTTCGCCATCACCATCAGGAACTCTTCCTGCTCCTTCGTGAAGAGCTTGGCGATCGGCCGCTTGCCGTCGGCGGCGCGCTTGATGAGCCCCTTGGCGACCGGCATGGTGAAGGAGGCCGACTTCACCACCCCTTTCTCGCTCGCGTCGGCCTCGATCTTGAAGTCCGGGAACTTGCGCCACTTCTTGCCCACAGCCTCCGGCACGACGGGCCGGAACTTGACGGTGCTGTCGTGGGCATCGCCGACCACGCGCCGCGCGCGCAGGATGATGCCGGCCTGAAGAAGCCCCAGCTCGGGCGTGTCGAAGAAGTAGATGAAGCGCTCCTCGTCGTTGCGCCTGGTGAGCCCGAAACGCTTGAGCGCCGACTCGATCTGATGGTCCGGTATGGTGGCCTTGATCTCGATAGCCTCGGCCCCGGCGACCTGCCTGGCCACCGTGCCGCGCGTTGCTGCTCCCCGTTGCATCCCCGCTCCTCCGTCCGTCGGTTGGAAAGATCAGTCACGGCAGCGCCGTGGCTCGCTCGCATCGAGAATAGCCCTCTGAGCGTCGTTCGTGTGGACCGGGAGGCCCCGGGCGGCGGCCACCCGCCGGTGCGCACGAGAGGACCTACCGCCAGCGTAATATACTCGCGCAACGTGGATGATGAGGGTTCGGGCCATGCACACCCATGACCTTTCCAGGTGGACGCACGAGCACGTGTTCGACGCCGGCAACCGTGCGGGCGAGCGCGGAACGCGGGCGGTGATGTGGCTCACCGCCGCGACGATGGTGGTCGAGATCGCCGCGGGCTGGCTCTACAACTCGATGGCGCTGCTGGCCGATGGCTGGCACATGAGCTCGCACGCGGTCGCGATCGGCCTGAGCGCCTTCGCCTACGCCGCCGCCCGCCGGCACGCGAGCGATCCGCGCTTCGCATTCGGCACCTGGAAGATCGAGGTTCTGGGGGGATTCGCGAGCGCCGTATTCCTGCTGGTCGTGGCGGCGATGATGGTGTTCGGCTCCATCGAGCGGCTGATGGCACCCCAGCCCATCCACTACCCGGAGGCCATGGCCATCGCCGCCGTCGGCCTTTTGGTCAACCTCATCTCGGCGGCGATCCTGGGTGGTGCGCACGACCACGATCACCACCACGGCCACGACCACCCTCAGCACCACCACGACCATCACCCGCATCACCACGACCTGAACCTCAAGTCTGCGTACCTGCACGTCCTGGCCGATGCGGCGACCTCGGTCCTGGCGATCGTCGCGCTGGGCGGGGGGTGGTTCTACGGCTGGTCCTGGCTCGACCCGGTGATGGGCATCGCAGGCGCGGTCCTGGTCGCGCTCTGGGCGCGCAACCTGCTGCGCGACACCGGCAAGGTGCTGCTGGACCGGGAGATGGACCACCC
>Ga0208980_10001810_pt1 | contig 12975 bp, 11 predicted proteins | sample WetSurMetagenome_3_FD_187993 | JGI IMG/M metagenome (GOLD analysis project Ga0208980, IMG submission 187993) | Wetland microbial communities from Twitchell Island in the Sacramento Delta, sample from surface sediment Aug2011 Site A1 Bulk (version 2) | ecosystem: Environmental > Aquatic > Marine...
GCCGAGGCCGCTCAAGCCAACGGCATACACGGTACCGTCGGCGTTGGTGACGATTTGCTGAATGGGATCGAACTCCGTGTCAAAGGGCGCCGGCTTAGTCAGCGCATGACGAATCCAGCGGCCTGTCGCAGGCTGATACTGCCAGGCAACACCGCAGCGTGTTGTAGCCCACACATCACCCGCGCGATCGACTGTTAGACCATCCAACTTGCAATCGCCTAACACCGGTGGATACGCCGACGCCGACGGAGGATCACCCAGTTTGAGGTGTATTAAGTCAGCGCCATGCGTGATCCACAAGCCGTCGGGAACAACGGCCATGGCGCGCGCACCCACGTTGGCGACTGCCTTGAACTGCGTGGCCGAGCGATCGGCCGGGAGCCAGTTCAGAGTGCTTTCCGCGGTCAGCACCCAGGCATCACCGGAAGACTCGACGCCGAGATCGATCGGGCGGCCCAGCGTGAAGTATTGCTCGAGATCGGGCAGCCAACGCAGTTCCTTCCCGGCGGCATACGCCAATCCTCGATCGGTTCCGATCCAAACTCCATGCGTTGGATCAGGCGCCATGGCATTCACGCGCGTGCCAGGGGACAGCCCGACTGTGGTGGAAATGCCATTCACCCAATGAGTGATGCTGGCGTCGTAGAGATCCGCTCTCCATACACTACCGTCAGGATCGAGCGCCAGTTGGGTGCTGGGATAGCGTGAGGGTGGCAACGCCGTTTGATGGGCGGATTGCAGAGCGCGGCATTCAGCAGCAGAACTATGGAATTGACCATAGGTACGCGCAGCGGCCGGCCACCGGTCGCAGTCGATCGAACTCACCATCAGGCCGTAATATCCATCAGAGTCAAACTCCATGATATTAGCGGATGGAACATGGCCGCGATAACGGGCGCTATACTTGCTGCCGCGATAATCCGAAAATTCCAGCCATAGATTGCCTTCTGCATCAACGGCAATTGCAGTACAGGCGGTATAGCCCCAGGAGGGCGACTTAGGTGTAAATTGAATGCGCTGCCACGCTTGCCCGTCAAAAAAGAACAGGCCCTGGCGAGCGCTGGCCCAGGCTTGCCCGTTTTCAAGAGGCAGCAGTAAATGAACTGCGCCCAGTTGATTGTCGTGGCGCACAATGCGGTTGGTTTTCAGATCGAGTTGCCATAGCCCGTACTCGGTACTCACCCATAAGTGATCATCCTGGAGAGCCAGAGAGTAGATTACTTTGGGAAAGAAACTGACGTGCCAGACTTGCCACGCGGAGTCCGTCATGGTCGAAGTAAAGGTCGGCAGCGGCAGTGGAGAGGCGGTAGGCTGTGTCACCTTCGGCGGTGGCAACTGGCAGGCGATCAACAGCGACAGACACACTATGGTGAACAAGGCATATCGGCACTTCATGGTCGATCATCCTTTGCCGGATCATATACCGCGATACCACGATCGCCGACAAACCAGATACGGCCGTCAGGGCCGCGCGCTTCATCCTGAATGTGGCCGACATCAGGCGGATTGGTAACCTGCCAGGTGGTCTGCGACGGCGGATAGCTGTCTGAGGGATCCAACAGCCATTCGCCCGTCTGAGGTTTAAAGACAATCGCCCGCGCTGTACAATCGCCCAGTGGAGACCAGACGTTGCCTGCTTGATCGACGGCCAAATGAAGCAGGCGGCAAGAACTAGCGGGCAGTGCCGGGTTCATCAGCGGGGTTGCGGTCGATCCACCGAAGCGCCACAGGTCTTGTCCGTGGGTTGCCCAGATGCCGCCCTCGCGTGCAGCGGCAATGGTGCCCAACGCCCAACCGTTGAGCGCGCGGCTAAGGCCAAAGTCATGCACATCTTGCCAACTAGAACTTTGAGCGGGCAGCTTCTGAACGCCCCGGGCTGTAACGATCCAGGCATTACCGTCGGTATCGATGGCGATGTTGCGCGGACCAGCCCGCAGGGTATGTTGATCCTGCGCGAGTGGTATTTTTCGGACGGTCTCGCCGTCAGAATAGAGCAACCCGCGACTGGTACCAAGCCACACACCCTGGCTGGGATCGGGTGCCAGCGCGTAGACATGCGTGCTTCCCAGATCTTGATTGACGGTCGTGTTTTCAAGGCGAGCGGTGGGCAACTTCTGATCGGTGACTCCTGTGTTGAGGAGATGATGGAGCGTAAAGGTGAGTGCGTCCCACGACCCACTGTTCGTCATCCACCAGACGCTGCCGTCTTGATCGATCGCCGTGAGCGTATAGTCGGACACATTCGCCAACGCGCGCGCCGCCTTTAAGGCTTCACATTCAGCGGGCGTGCGATACAAAGCAGCAACCGCTAGCCAGGCCTGGCAGTCGGTCACGTTCAGATTGAACTGCTGCGGCACCTGATAGGGAAAATAAGCGTCATATGACCAAGCACCTTCTGGCGGGAGGTGTCCCGTGAAGTGCTTGGCAGGCGTGCCGCCAAAACGCCCACTGGGATGGAACAACCATAGATCGCCCTGTTTGTCGATGCCGATGGAAATAACGTCGGTGGTACCGATCCCGTTTAGTTTTTCCCACTGCTGCCCATTGAAAAAGAATACACCCTCGGTGCCGAGTGCCCACAGCTGACCATTCTCAGTCGGTAATAACTGTGAAACCGGGCCGACTTCTTCGTAGGCGATGTAAGTCCCCGTGTGTGGATCAACGCGATATACCCCGTAGGGCGTCCCGACCCAGATCGCTTTGCCTTGTGTCGTCACGGTCTGGATGCCTTGCGTCAGATCGACCGCCTGCCAATAAGTCCACGCCGGGCCGATGGCCGACAATGGCGTTAAAGGCAACATTGTGGTGGTACCTGTTTGCGGGGGCACCAATGTTGAGGGTGTCAAAATCGGCATGGTTGTTGGCGTCGGTAGAGGCGGTGTCATAACCGGCATGATCGAGCTCGGCTGCTTTACCGGATGTGAAATAATGGGGCGTTGTGTAGCCGGAACACGTGTTGTTATGCCGGACGAGACCACTGCCAGTTTTGCCGGCTGCGGCGAGGTGCAGGCCATCAGCACCAATAGACCTGCGAGGATGAATGAGAGACGGGGTGATCTCATGGTTAGCTCTCCTATGATGGATCATACACCGCACTGTCAAGATCCCTCATGAACCACAAATGGCCATCGGGCGCAGTTTCAAGAGCGTTGTCCAGCCCAATCGGGGGGACGCCTCATCCCACTGAATACTGAGCGAAAGTCTTCGCGCCGTGCTATTGGCAGTATAACCTCCTTAGCGCGATGGACAATGGTCTAAGGGGCGACGCCCACCCTACGCCTGCCCTACGCTTGTTCCGAACGTAACCTCGCCAACACGAGTGATGCGGCCCAGTCAGGTGCTTGTGCGGTGGGCGTGCGAGCCTCGAAGGTTTTTAACGTGCCGTCTAGCCGGAATATGAAGACCTGCGAGGTCTTTGAGCGTTTGACGCGTGCGGCGAGAAGGGTATATGATGTGTGAGCTAGGAGCAGAAGATTAGCATCATGCCCGACCAAACCATCCTCATCACCGGTTCCACCGACGGTATCGGCCAAGAAACCGCGCGGCAGTTGGCGCAGCTCGGCGCAACGGTCATCGTGCATGGCCGCAGTGCCGATCGCTGCGAGGCCGCGCGCGATGACATCCGCGCGACGACGGGCAATCCCCAGGTGGATTTTGTCGTGGCCGATCTGTCCTCGCAGCGACAGGTGCGGCAGCTGGCTGCCGAGGTCATCGCCCGTTACGATCGGCTGCACGTGCTGATCAACAATGCCGGCGTGATCTTGCTTCAACGTCAACTCAGCGAAGACGGCCTGGAGATATCCTTTGCCGTCAATCACCTCGCGCCGTTCCTGCTCACAAATCTGTTACTCGATCTATTGAAGCAGAGTGCGCCCGCCCGCATCGTCAACGTCAGTTCAACCGTGCACTACGATGCGCAGATCAAGTTCGACAATCTACAAGGCGAACGAAATTATAACGGGATAGTCGCTTACAAGGTCGCCAAATTGGGCAACGTACTCTTCACTTACGAACTGGCCGATCGGCTCGCTGGTAGCGGTGTTACTGCCAATTGTCTGCATCCCGGCGTGGTAGCAACCAAGCTGCTGGATGCGGGCTGGGGCTGGTCCAACGGATTAACCTCGGCGCAGGGCGCGGCTCTATCTGTCTATCTTGCCACTTCGCCTGAAGTCGAGCAGGTGACGGGGCAATACTTCGAGGGAAAATCAGCCGGTGGGGCTTCGCCTAAAGCCGCTGATGTGAAGCTCAGACGAAAATTCTGGGACGTCAGTGCGCAGCTCGTGGGAGTGGCAGAAGTGGGACGGGGCGGCTGAAAAGAGGATTCAATTCGTGCCTTGCCAGACCTAAAATGAAACCCGGCGAGCTCATGAGCTCGCCGGGTAGTGTTATACGAAGAGATCAAACCTGGGCGCGTTATTTGGAACAGCCGCGCAGCCAGTTGCGGATTTCCATATCGGCCTGCACGCGGCCATATTTGTAACGTTGCTGCAACAAGCTGACGAGTCCTTCCTCTTTACCGCTCAGCCCTGCCAGATCCTCGGCGGTGAGCAAGTTCCATTTTTGCAGCGCCTGATCTTTGACGGCAGGCCACTTGTCTTGCAAGATGTCTTTAGTCGGATCCATGTGAAGCGCTCCTGTGCGCTCAAGCTGCCACAGCGCTAGACCGGTAGGTCTGCTCGCCTGTCTGCAATAGTGCGGTCACTTCGTGAATGGCCTCCGGCAGTGGCTGGCCGGTCGAGGTAGCCCACTCTTCCCATAGATTGGCGCGCACCCTGCTGAGCAGCGAGGCGTCCACTCCGGCCAGCGGCCGATACCAGCCCAGCGCCGTCAGATCGCGCACGATCTCACACACGATCTTAAACGAGCCATGCGTCAATTGTTCATTGATGTCCAGCCGCCGCTTTTTATAGTCGCGATCTAACTCGACCGGGCGGCTTTTCAACAAACTGCGATAGCGTTCGAGATCACGCGGAGCGGTGACCAGGCGCAAGGCCGATGATCCTACCGTATCCACCGGCAGCCAGACCGTCGTTTTGCCAAATACGACGACATAGTACAGGCGTGTATTGGCTTCGGCCAGCTGCCGCTCTTCCATGCGCAAGATACTGCCTACCCCGTAGCTGGGGTGAACGACACCGTCACCAGATCGAAATTCCATGAGGCCCCCTTTCACGCTTGACTACCATTACTCCGTACAACCACAACGACTAGCGGCGATAGCCGCTGCTGCGATCGATCCGCGGCCGGGCTAGGTTCACCTTCAGCGAATGCTCACCCAACTGATAGTTGTCGAGCAGCTTGATCGCCTTTTCGGCTTCAGTGCGGGTTGACATCTGCACAAAGCCAAAGCCTTTCGAAGTGCCGGTGTCGCGGTCTTTGATCACGGCGACGGAACTGACGGTACCGGCTTGCGTAAACAGGGTGCGCAGTTCGTCGTCGGTGGTCAAGTAGGGTAGATTCCCAACATACAGCTTGGCTTCCATGTTTGGCCTCCTGAGGCTGCCGGCTGTGCGCCGGAAAAAAGAATGCCGCCGACCTTTAAGAGGGTCTGGCGGCACACTGCACACACACATCCAATTAATTGTAATAAGATTATACCACAGCGCGCCGCGGCCTCTTGAGTGGCACGCGCCGGTCTCTTAACTACTCGGCCAATGACTCGAAATCAAACTCGACGTAGGGCACATCACGTTCGATGCGATCTCGGCGTCCCTCCATGAACTTGGCGCACCACGCATTATCGATGTTAGCCACGTCGAAACTGCGATGGATGACGGCGTACAGATCGATCTCGCGCAGCTTCAAGAAATGCGGCAGCTCCTTCAACCCGATCGGATCCAGCTGGCTCTCGCGGCGATAACCGCGCAAGAAGTGCGGCATGAACTCGCGCGTGATTTCGATCGCGTCTGCCCGGTTGGTGATCATGTAGAATAAAATGATCGCAAGGTCGTTGGCGTACCAACTGTAGGCACAGTCGTCGAAGTCGAACAACGTGATGCGTCCCGCTTCGTCCACGAAAAAATTGCCGCCGTGCGCGTCTTGATGGATCAGACCATACGTCTCGATCGATCGCGGCAGCCCACGCAAATAAGCCAGCAACGCGCGATACTTCTGCCGCACGATCGTATCGTCGGTTGGAAAGAAGCGTTCCACTTCCATCAAGGCTGGATCATCCCAGTGAGGCCGCTGCCACGCTGGATCAGTTGGCCGATAGCGACGACTCAGCGCGTGCATACGGCCGATCGATTGCCCGTATGTTTCGTACAACGTCGGGCTCCAGCCGCTGTCCCACGGCGATTGTCCTCGCGCTTTGACGAAGGCCGTCGCCAGAAACTGCCCGCCGTGACCATCGTCGATCGCTTCGACCAAACGTCCTTGGGCAGACAAGATCGCGCGCGCCACCGCAGCGCCGCCCGCTGCCAGATAATTGATCCAATCCACTTCGGCCTGAATCAACAGCTCGCTGCGACGCAGGCTGTGCCCGAGGCGAAGGATGTATTCGCCGGAAGTGCCATCGAATTCGTACATGAAACTCTCGAAGCCGTCGAGCAGCCGGGCGCGATCGGGTGTGACGCCGTACCGCCGCAAGGCTTCCTCCAGAATAGCCGAGTTGAATCGTGCTTTGATGCGTTCTTCCATCGAATCCTCTTTCGTCGCAAAACAAGAGAGGCCATGCATGCGGCAGGCCTCCGTTGTTGTCCATTTGTCCGATTTAAAGTCCGTTGATCACTTTTGCTTCTGCTCGATCTTAGCCCACGTGTCCCTCAAGGCGACCGCGAGGTTGAAGATCAGACGATCGGGTGTGGACTCCGTATCGGCGCAGAAGTAACCTTGCCGTTCGAATTGGAAACGATCGCCGGGCTTAGTGGCGGCGAGACTGCCTTCGATCTGACAACTCTTCAATTCCGTGAGCGAATTCGGATTGAGGCAGCCGAGGAAGCCTTCTTCACCCGCTTCGGGATCGGGTCGGTTGAACAACCGATCGTACAGGCGCACTTCCGCCGGGATGGCGTGCGCGGCCGAGACCCAGTGCAGCGTCGATTTGATCTTGCGGCCATCAGGCGTATCGCCGCCGCGCGTGGCCGGATCATACGTGGCGTGGACTTCGAGCACGTGGCCTTGATCATCCTTCACGACACCGGTGCACTTGATCACGTAAGCGGCGCGCAGGCGCACTTCGTTGCCGGGATACAGCCGATAATATTTGGGTGGCGGCACTTCCTGAAAATCTTCCTGCTCGATGAAGAGCACCTTGCTGAACGGTAGTTGGCGCGTGCCCGCGTTGGTGTCCTCGGGGTTGTTCATCACGCTCATGTATTCGATCTGATCAGCGGGAAAATTGTCGATCACCAACTTGATCGGGCGGAGCACCGCCATGCGGCGCAGCGCGCGCTTGTTCAGGTCTTCGCGTAAGCACGCTTCCAGCAGCGCTACATCCACCACGCTGTCCGCCTTGGCCACGCCGACGCGCTTGATGAAGTCATGGATCGCTTCGGCGGTATAACCACGCCGCCGCAAGCCGCGCAGCGTGGGCATGCGCGCATCATCCCAGCCGCTGACGTGGCCTTCTTCCACCAGCCGGCGCAGTTTGCGCTTGCTCATCACCGTGTAGGTGATGTTCAAACGCGCAAATTCGATCTGGCGCGGCGCAAAGATTTCCAGTTCGTTGAGGAACCATTCGTAAAGCGGGCGATGGATCTCATATTCCAGCGAGCACAGTGAATGGGTCACGCCCTCGATCGAATCACTCTGCCCGTGCGCGAAATCGTACATCGGATAGATGCACCATTGATTGCCCGTGCGATGATGTGCAGGCTCATGAATGATGCGATACATGGCAGGGTCACGCATCAGGAAATTGCCCGACGCCATATCGATCTTGGCGCGCAAGATGCGCGAGCCGTCGGGGAACTCGCCGTGCTTCATGCGCTCAAACAGTTCGAGGTTTTCTGCCACCGATCGGTTGCGCCACGGACTCTCTTTGCCCGGTTCGGTCAACGTGCCGCGATTGGCGCTCACTTCTTCCGGGGTTTGATCGTCGATATAAGCTTTGCCCTTCTTGATCAACTTCACGGCCATCTCGTACAGCTGCTCGAAATAATCGGACGCATAGAATTCCCGATCGTCCCACGAGAAGCCCAGCCAGCGGATGTCGTCTTTGATGGCGTCGACGTATTCGACATCTTCCTTCGTCGGGTTGGTGTCGTCGTAGCGCAAGTTGCACAGCCCGCCAAATTCCTGCGCGATGCCGAAGTCGATGATCAGCGCCTTGGTGTGGCCGATGTGTAGATAGCCGTTGGGCTCCGGCGGAAAGCGCGTGTGCACTTTGGTGAAGCGCCCCGACTTCAAGTCTTCTTTGACGGCTTCACGGATGAAGTCGGTGGGCGTAACAGGTGTTGCTTCTTCAGGCGACATGATGTAGTTCCTTCAGGCAAAGATTGATCCACGAATTTTCCCGAATCCCTTCGTGTTGATTCGTGTAATTCGTAGATCGTCTTGTCGTGTATTATAACAAACGCTTAACCGGCTAACAACTTCTCGGCGTTCTTCAACCGCTCGATCGTTGCCTCACGTCCCAACGCCACGATCGATCCGAACAACGGCGGCGAGACGGCTTTGCCCGTCACCGCTACACGCAACGGCGTGAAATACGGACCGGGCTTTAGCCCGGCGGCCTCGGCGGCTGCACGGAAGGCGTGTTCCAACGGCTCGGCCTCGAACGGTTCGAAGGTGCCGATGATCTGCGTTGCGTGTTGCAACACCACCAGCGTCGATTCCGCCGTCATGCCCTTGCCGATCAATTGCGCGGGATCGGGCGACACGGTTTCAGCGAACAGGAAATCGGTGGCCTCGACCGCATCACTCAGCGTAACCAAACGTTCCTGAATGTCGGGTGTGATCTTGATCAACCGATCGACATCGACTTCCACCCCGGCAGTAATCAAGAATGGATAGATGCGTCGCGCCAGCTCGTCGACGGGCAGGGCGCGGATGTATATACCATTCATCCAGTCGAGCTTGTCATACGAGAAAGCCGCCGGGGCCGGGTTAACATGATCGAGACTGAAGAGATTGATCAATTCACTCAGCGTGAATATTTCCTGCTCGATGCCGGAGCCGGGCGCCCAACCGACCAGCGCCAAAAAGTTACGCAGCGCTTCGGGCAGATATCCCTCATCGCGAAATTCCGTCACGAAGACCGAATCGGCCGACGATGCTTTGCGCTTGCTCATCTTGCCCTTGCCCGACGGGTTCAGAATCACCGGCAGGTGCGCGAAGATCGGCGGCTCCCAGCCAAACGCCTGATAGATCAAAGCGTGCTTCGGCAGACTGGGCAGCCACTCATCGCCGCGCAGCACGTGCGTGATGTGCATATCGTGATCATCCACCATGGCGGCCAGGTGGTAGGTGGGGAAACCATCGGACTTGAGGATCACAAAATCATCAAGCCGGGTGTAATCCACCGTGATGTCGCCGCGAATCAAATCGTGTACAGTGGTTGTGCCTTCCAGCGGCACCGCTAACCGCACCACATGCGGCTTGCTCGGATCGACCTCGCCCGGTTGCTTGAAACGGCAATGCCGATCGTAGTGCGTGGATTCTTTGCGCGCCTTCTGCTCTTCGCGGACCTGCGCCAACCGATCGGCGGTGCAATCACACCGATAAGCCATGCCGCGATCGATCAACTCGTGCGCCGCGGCTTGATGTCGCTTGACCTTCAGCGATTGAATGTATGGTCCATACGGCCCGCCGATATCCGGCGCACCTTCGAAGTCTTCATCGGTCTGCATCTGGCGCAAGCCGGCTTTGTCCGGCCCTTCATTCCATTGCAAGCCCAGCCACCACAAGCTTTCCATGATGGCTTTCACACCGCCGGGTGTGAAGCGCTTCTGATCGGTGTCTTCGATGCGCAGGATGAACGTGCCGCCCATCTTCTGCGCGAAGAGCCAGTTGAACAACGCGGTGCGTAAGCCGCCGACGTGCAGGAAGCCGGTCGGGCTGGGGGCAAAGCGAACGCGAACAGTCACGAGATCATCTCCGGGTGAAGTGTCACGCAGCACGCAGCACGTTGCTGGTCAATGATACGTGAATGAGGTCATTGTTTGGGCGCGGGCTTTAACCCGATCGACAACTGCGGCTTTTCAGCGAGATCTTTGGCGCTGCTTGTCAAGGTCGCCGTCAGGTAGCCGTTGGCCGTGATCGTCACGTCGATCTGATCGGTTATGTGCAGCGTCACCGGAATGACGAAGGTGCCGGTGACACTGGTCGTGGTCTCGAGCTGCGCCTCGGGCCGCACCACCGATCGGTTGACGATGATCACGCGGGCAGCTGCAATCGGGTCGGTGAGACCGCGCGCCGAATTGTACACGATTCCGCTCAATTGAATAGTGCCCAGCGCGCCCGGCAGCGTCGGCGCAGGACCACCGTCGGCCTTGACCAGACCGAAGTTGAGGCGCGAGCCATACGGATTGAGCTGTTTGCCCAGCAGGCGCGCCATGCTGGACAGATAGCCCGGCGCCTGCGCGGTGATGATCACTTCGTCGTCGCTGCGCGCCGGCAGTTCGAGTCGATATAAGCCATCGCCGGGGACTTGCAGCTGACCGTTGTGCTGCTGCCAGTCCAGCGCCAGAAACTGCCATTCAATCGCCGCACGGTCCAAGCGCTGGCCGCTGCCCGCATCGAAGACGCGGCCCTGCACGATCATCGCTATTGAATTCGGTGTCGCTGCGCTGACGGTAGTAACTGGCGCGCTCATCATCGGCACGCTGGTGCTGACAAAAATTCCGGAAGGCGTGCGTGTCACGTTGGGGGAGGCGGGCGCGATCGGAGGTGGTGTCACCTCGCCGGGTGCGGCGGCGATCGACGTGGAACGTTCGCACGCCGTCAGAAGCAAACTGCCGAGCGCAATCAAAACGACGAGAAGCACACGTGGGGACATGCGGCGTCAGAACTCGATCTTGCGATGGCGCATGATGACGCTCTCGGCGATACCGACGGCCAGGAGCATGGTAATGAGTGAACTGCCGCCGTAGCTGACGAATGGCAGCGGCAGGCCGGCCACCAGACCGACGTTGAGATTCATGGCGATGTTGATGGCGGCTTGGAAGAAGATCATGGCGGCGATGCCGATCACGGCATATTCGCCGTAGGCATCGCGTGATCGATCGGCGATGCGCACCAACCGATAGATCAACAGGCCGAACAGGATGATGATCAGCACCGCGCCGACGAAGCCCAGCTCTTCGGCAGTGACCGAGAAGATAAAATCCGTGTGGCGCACTTTTAGAAAGTGCAGCTGGTTCTGCATGCCGCTACCGTAGCCTTGCCCCAGCCAGCCGCCGCTGCCGATGCTAATCAACGCCTGTGTGCGGTTGTAATCAAGGTCCGGATTAAAGATCGACAGGATCCGATCGCGTTGGTACTGCGCCATGACGAACCAGATGACGGGCAGCGTCAGCAAGCCCGCGCCGCCGATGATGGCCAGGTTGCGGCCGCGCACGCCGGCGGCGATCACCATTGCCAGCCAGATGAACAGGTAGACCATGGCCGTGCTGAGGTTGGGTTGCACAAAGACCAACAACGCCGGTACGGCCACGTACAACAACGAGAAGATCGTCGTGCGCAGCGTGCGGATCGAGTCGGTGCGGTTGGCGAAAAAGCCTGCGAGTGCCAGTACCAGCAGGACCTTGGCTAGCTCCGACGGCTGCACCGGGAATAGCGAAAGATTGAGCCAGCGACCCACGCCGCCGATCTCGCCCGATCCGAAGATCAACGTGATGACCAGGAAGAGCAGGGCGAGGACATACAGCACGTGCCGCGCGTTGTACCAGATGCGATAGTCAATGCTGGCGGTGAGGATCAATATGATCACGCCGATGAGCGCGTACAGCCCCTGGCGGCGCGCGGCATTCGCCAGATCCGGATCGACTGAGTTCTGCGTCGCGCTGCTGATCATCAACAGGCCAATCGTCAACAACGCCAGGACGATCAGCACGAGCCAGACATCGAAGTGCCGCCAGCTCAGGCGGTTGTATTCAGCATTGTAAGTCGTTCGTACAGTTGCCATACTTGCGTTAGCGTCGGATGCCCCACGACTACTGGCCCACTCATCAATCCGAAATCAGAAATCACTTACGAGTTTGCCGCTTGGACGACAACGGAATATCCGCCACCAGCTTGCTCTCGCGCTCGCCCTCGGTGAAGTTGACCTGGACGCCGTTCCGATCGACATCCAGATGCTTGGAGATCACCGCGATGATCTCGTCCTTGATCAACTCCAACATGCCCGGCTCGATCTGATTGCGATCGTGCACCAGCACCAACTGCAAGCGCTGCTTGGCGGCTTCGCGGCTGGTCGGCTGGCTGCCGCGCTGAAAGAATTCTTTGATCTTATTCATGCGGCCCTCCCGTCGCGGCGCAGCATTCGAGACAAACGCCCGAAGAGTCCGCCTTCTTCCTTGAAGGTTTCAAATGGCACATCTTCACCGTTCAGCCGGCGTGCGATGTTGCGAAACGATTGCCCGGCCGTCGATTTCTCGTCTAGCGCCGCCGGATTGCCGCGATTCGTCGAGATCAACACGTCTTCGTCTTCCGGCACGATGCCGATCAAATCGATCGCTAGGATGTCCAGCACATCGCTGGTGTCCAGCATATCGCCGCGCTGCACTAGTGCCGGCTTGAGGCGATTGACGATCAAGCGCGCCGGGCCTTTCTCCGCCGCTTCGATCAGCCCCACCACCCGATCGGCATCGCGCACCGCCGACACTTCGGGGTTCGTTACGATGATCACTTCATCAGCCGGAGCCACCGCCGTCTTGAAGCCTTCTTCAATCCCGGCGGCCGAATCGATCAACACGAAGTCGAACTCAGGGCGCAGATCGTTGCACAGCTTGATCAGATCTTCCGGCCGCACCGCGCTCTTGTCGCGCTTCTGCGAAGCGGGCAGCAGATAGAGATCCGATAGGCGCTTGTCTT
>Ga0208980_10001812_pt1 | contig 12968 bp, 12 predicted proteins | sample WetSurMetagenome_3_FD_187993 | JGI IMG/M metagenome (GOLD analysis project Ga0208980, IMG submission 187993) | Wetland microbial communities from Twitchell Island in the Sacramento Delta, sample from surface sediment Aug2011 Site A1 Bulk (version 2) | ecosystem: Environmental > Aquatic > Marine...
TGGGACCGGTAATAACCGAAAGCATGGAAGGTAGTTTCCCTGAGTATTTTTTCTGAACCGAATCGAATGCATCCTTAAGATCATCAACAAGTTGATCAATATAAGCAATTACAACATGAATTTCGGGGTAAATATTCAGCCTCCTGCTGGTTTTGGACGACACCATTATACTTCCCAAACGTGAAATCAGAAACTCACACCCTGTAATTCCGACACTGATTTGCTTGATGCTTTCCTCATCCGACTCGAACGGAACACCGGCTTGAGTAAGCACATACTGAATTTCAGGCTCTGCACAATACACATTATGCCATTTGCATTCGGCATTAAGTGCGGAAAGTGTTGTTGCTATTTCGCCTTCGTTTTCACAATAAATGAAAACACCGCCGGCTTTTGTGAATTCCTGGGCAAAATTCACATCAGGAGTTTCAGTTACTGGCTTGTATATCTGTGAGTCAAAATCAACCTGGGGAAAGGGATTATCGGTCTTATAAATTAAAGCGTGGCGTACTCTTTTCAGAACCTTCTCCCTTGATGTACTTTCTTCCATTTTAAAGTAATGTTATTTCCCTGACTGTGTTTTTCTGACAAGGTAAATTTAAACATTTTTTAACCTCATCATAATCTTCAGTAAAAAATTTATGAAGGTATTTCACGATTGGGATTGGAAGCTTTGCCACCGTCAGAATCAGGTATGGTTTCCTCTGCTGTTTTATCCGAAGATTCATCCGGCTTAAGCTCATTTGTATCGCCATTGCTGTTAATCATCACATGATCATGATCAGGGAAAGGGCGTTTGCCAAATATTTTCTCCAGGTCTTCGCGGAAAATTACTTCTTTTTGCAGAAGGATTTCAGCTAACTGATTAAGCTTGTCTCGGTTTTCAGTGAGTAATTCCTTAGCTTTGTCATAGGCATGTTCAACCAGTTTGTGAATTTCATCGTCAATAATTCGTGCAGTTTCCTCACTGAATGGTTTGGAAAACGAATATTCACTTTGCCCTGTTGAATCATAATAACTGATATTCCCGATTTTTTTATTCAAACCGTAAAATGCTACCATGGCGTAAGCCTGTTTGGTCACTTTTTCAAGGTCATTCAATGCACCGGTTGAAATTTTTCCAAATACAATATCTTCGGCAGCCCGTCCGCCAAGGGTTGCTATAATTTCGTGCAACATCTGATCATAAGTGGTAATTTGTCTTTCATCAGGAAGGTACCATGCTGCACCCAGCGCTTTCCCTCGCGGAACAATGGTAACTTTAACGAGAGGATGGGCATGTTCAAGAAGCCAGCTTACAGCGGCATGACCTGATTCGTGGTAAGCAATCACTTTCTTTTCGTGCTGCGATATTATCTTATTCCGTTTTTCAAGTCCACCCACAATGCGATCGATGGCATCGAGAAAATCCTGTTTGTCAATCATTTTTTTATCACTGCGTGCGGCAATTAGTGCTGCTTCGTTACATGCATTGGCAATATCAGCACCTGAAAATCCCGGTGTTTGTTTGGCCAGAAAATCTATGCTTATTGATTCGTCCAGTTTGAGATTGCGCATATGAACCTTAAATATAGCTTTACGCTCTTCAAGGTCGGGTAACTCAATGTATATCTGCCTGTCAAAACGTCCTGCGCGGAGTAAAGCCCTGTCGAGTATGTCGGCCCGGTTGGTAGCTGCCAGTATGATAACTCCTGCATTGGTCTGGAAACCGTCCATTTCGGTAAGCAACTGGTTAAGGGTATTTTCCCGCTCGTCATTCCCTCCGGTCATGGCGCTGCGACCCCGTGCCCGTCCGACGGCATCAATTTCATCTATAAATATGATACTTGGTGCTTTCTCCTTGGCCTGTTTGAATAAATCGCGAACACGCGATGCTCCGACACCGACAAACATTTCGACAAAATCGGAACCTGACAGCGAAAAGAAAGGGACTTTTGCTTCGCCTGCAACAGCTTTTGCCAGCAAAGTTTTACCTGTTCCCGGAGGACCAACGAGCAGAGCGCCTTTGGGGATTTTACCGCCCAGGTCGGTATATTTTTTAGGATTCTTCAGAAATTCAACTATTTCCATCACCTCCACTTTGGCTTCTTCCAAACCGGCAACATCATTGAAATTCAGCGAAACCATCGTATCCTTGTCAAAAAGCTGGGCTTTTGATTTCCCGATGTTGAATATCTGCCCGCCTCCGCCAGCGCCTCCCTTGGTCATCATTCGCATGATCAGGAACCAGAGCCCGACCAGTACAAGTATCGGGAGTATCCAGCCCAGCAAATCACCGCCCCAGTTTTTACGTGTAACGTTCTTAACATAAACCGGGTTTGTTAGATTAACCTGTGCCTCGCGTACATCTTTTTCGAATGTTTCGACCGAGCCAATCTGGTAAACATAATGCGGTGAAGTGGATGTTAGCGAGTTGGTGGGTTTCACATCCTTGAATTTGGGTAAGGATAATTTATCCTTTTTGATATATATTTCAGCCTGCTCTTTGTTGACTAAATATACTTTTTCAACCTCCTGGTTTACAAGCATTTCCTTTAGTTCACCCCATCCTATTTCTTTAGGCGAAGAACCCATGTTATTGAGGTAAAGGCCAAACAGAATTACTCCAAGCAGCCCATAAATCCAATAGAAATTAAATTTCACTTTCGGCATTTTAGGTAATTTCGGTCCACCAGGTCCTTGTGATTTATCTCCCTTGTTATTCTCTTCGTTACTCATTATATTGAGATTCTTAATTTGTTTTTTTATTTGTTTGTGTAACATTTTCGCGTGGAGCATCGGCCCACATTTTCTCCAACTGATAGAAGCTGCGTTTTTCTGCCTGAAAAATGTGTACTACCACATCAAAATAATCAAGCAGTATCCATTCGCAGTTCTCAAAACCCTCTTTATGCAATGGAAAACTGCCAATTGCTTTTTTTACCTCGGCTTGTACCGAGTCAGCAATAGCATCAACCTGCGAACGTGATGCACCATGGCAAATGACGAAATAATCAGTAATTGAATTGGGGATAGCTGAAAGATTAAGTTTTACAATATCTAACCCGAGTTTTTCCTGCATTCCTTTAACGATAATATCAGCAAGCATCCCCGAAGTTTCACTCTTTTTACGTTTCGTCATTTAAAAATTGTTGATTTTTAGCTTCATTTTTACACTGAACCAGTTTGTTATCGTCTTTTCAGCTATTTCTTCCGGTACCATAAATAAGCAGGTCGAAAATCTATTTCACGAAACTGATCCTTCTGGTATCCAAAATGCAAAGGTAAGGATTTAATACATATGTTATTTGCGCTGTTTCATCAACAAACATCAGTCCCTTTTACTAAACGCGACAGATTGTCATGCTTTTGTTTGTGCTTTTTCAACGTATTACCAAGGGATTTGTTTTAATTTTGCTTCTTAAAAGTAGTTAATTTCTTAAAAAGAAAACTTTGAATCCATCAATAATCAGGCTTACCGAAACCAATTCAACCAACAGCTATGCACTTGAGTTGCTATTAAGAAGCAGGCCACAGGAAGGTTGCGTTATTGTTACCGATCACCAGACTCGCGGTAAAGGCACTGATGCCAACACCTGGGAGAGTAAAAAAGGTATGAATCTCACGTTTTCAATCATCCTTTACCCGCCGTTTACTGCAGATAAGCAGTTCCTCCTGAACAAAGCCATATCACTCGGCATTTGCAACTTCCTCCGGACTGAAATTCCTCAACATACTGTGACTATCAAATGGCCAAATGATATTTATATCGGTGATAAAAAAGTTTGTGGAATCCTGATCCAGAATTCAGTGATTGGAAATCATTTTGAGTACGTTGTGGTTGGAATAGGCCTAAATGTCAATCAAACTCTTTTCGAGAGCGATGCTCCGAATCCGGTTTCACTGAAAATGACTACAGGCATAAATTATGACCTTGAAAAATTACTTCAGAATCTGTTACAATTCATTTTCAGAAAATACAACCTGGTGAATCCTGAAACAAGTATATTAATTGAAAATGAATATAATGAATCACTTTATCGCCTGATGGAGTGGCACGAATATATCGTTGCAGGCAAATTAATCATAGCCCGGATTACAGGTACAAATGCTTACGGGCAACTGGTATTGGAATCCGAAATTGAAGAGGCATTAACCTGCGATCTGAAGGAAGTAAAGTTTGTAATCTGAATTCAGAAATATCAGAAATGCTATACAAAACTCCCCGAACAATATTGAGTTCCGACGGTAATTTGACAGCTTATCCAACCAATCCCAAATTAAGAATCAATATTTAGCTTTCTTTTTTAAGTCAATCTCCATTCCGATATTCCCTTTATTCACCGAAACAGGATTAATCAGAAGCGAGGGAACCATCTTCATCCCGTTATTAACAGTTAACGAAGCATAATATATCGTATTTCCCCGGGCCATGTCCATTGCCATTCGGGCTGCATTTGAAGCAAGATCCTCGATGGATTTATATACTGTCATGGCCTGATATCCCTTCACGATATTTTCGCGGGCCTTTGTATCAGCGTCTTGTCCTGTAACAAGAACTTTACCTGCGAGTCCTTTTTCTTCCAGTGCTTTTATAGCACCGCTGGCAAGTAAGTCGTTACCCGCAATAATGGCATCTACTTTTCCGTATCTTAGGCATTCCTTTGCTGCTTTGTATCCTTCTTCAAAACTCCAGTTGTTGACCATTTTATCATACACAATTTTAATATCTCCACGTTCAATGTAAGGTTGAAGTATTCCTTTTTGCCCGAATTGCAATTGGAATGCATTTTGATCAGTCAGGGCGCCACCAATGATTGCTACATTACCTTTCTGTAACCTGTTCTTAATATAATCGGCTTGTAGTTGGCCTACTTTCACATTGTCGAATGAGATGTAGTAGTTTACATCCGCATCCTGGATAAGTCGGTCATAAGAAATAACTCCGATCGAGGCTTCTTTAGCCAGCTTAACAATTTCACCCGCCTTCTGGAGGTCAACCGGCAGTATTACAAGAATATCGACTTTCCGATCGATCAGCTCTTTAGCCTGTTCGAGTTGTTTCTCGGGATCGCCGTTTGCTGACAGACAAATTACCTTACCACCAAGTTTGGTCACTTTTTCAATAAAGTAGGTAGTATCCTTTGCCCATCGTTCAACATTGTACTGGTCCATCAGCAGTCCAATTACGGGTTCCTTCTCTCGGGGTTTACATGTTTGGAACAAAATTAACCCTCCAAGAAGTACTAAAAAAGAAACAAGAAACCTGTTTTTCATAACTTATTTGTTTTAGGGTTTATATTTCGATAAATTCACAAATCAAGGTACGATGAACTTTTTTAATCCCGGTTTAATTTTCTAAAGGTAAGACATTTCAGTGTAAAATCAAAATAATTTGTGTATTTAATTTATTAAGAATAATTATATGTTTCTATAATACAGTAATTTACATCTAATAAAAATACCATTATTCTTATATTTTGACACTTTGAATGTACAAAGCAATGTTCTGCAGCTAAAAATCTAATTAGCTGTGTAAATATAAAAACCACAAGTAACAGAAATTTTATTTTATTGCTCAGCCAGTTCCATCCTGGGGGCTACGCGTTCCGAAAGTATCAGATTTTCTGCAACCAGTTCGGCAATATCCTTAACTACCACCTTGTTGCCAGTATCAAATGTTTTTTTGCAAAGTGGGCAAGCAGTTACCAATACATCAGGCTCAGGAGCGCAAAGGATTTCCAATGCGCCATCGCGTATCAAATTTCGTTGTGTCGAATTCATCGAAATCTCGCCTATGCTTCCCCCGCAGCACAAGGAATTTTCGCGTTCCTCAGTAATTTCAGCTACATCAGCAATCTGCCTGACTACATTTCGAGGTTGTTCATAAACGCCTGAACCTCTGCCCAATTCGCATGGGTCGTGATAAACCGCTTTGAGTTCTGTTTGCCGCAAATTGAGTTTCCCTTGATTCAACAGCCTATCAATATATACGGAATGGTGCATTACCTGAACGCCATCAAGGTTATAATCCGTACTAAAAACCTTATAGCAAATAGGACATGAAGTAACCAGAATCTTGGCTTTTGTATTTTTAATTTTAAGTGTATTCTCTGCTACCAATTTAGCAGTAGCGTCTTGCAAACCTGCAAGTTTCACCGGACGGCCACAACAAACAGATCCATCCTCATCAAGAAATGTGAAATCAACCTTCGCCTGTTTAAAAATTCTAAGCATAGCACGTTTCACAGAGGGTGTTAAATGCCCCATGCATCCTGCGAAGTAAGCAACTTCGGCTGTTTTTATACTGTCATGGGTACTTAAAAGATATCTAAAGTCGGATGCAACAGCCTTATTATCAACACTCCTAGCTCCAACCCTGAGGCCAAGCGTATCAATTCCAACAGGACAAGCTTCGAAACATCGGCCACACATGAGGCAATTCGAATTAAGTTGTACATCAGGTTGCTGATCGCGCAAAGAGCGGATAAAATAAACAGCGGTCGACCCGGTAAGCCCTGCCTGGTTCATCTGGCATACATCGATGCAAACTCCACATCGCGGACACGAACGAAGTTCTATTTCGCTGAAACTCCCCGGGTATTTCCCTTTCTCAATTCCTGCGTTTCGCAAAAAAATGAGAATAATTTCAGTTGGTATATGCATGTACCTGCTCCAGGGCAGGGTAACAAAAAAGACACCCAACATCGTAGAATAAGCCCACCAAGCCGGATACATGAGGTACTTCACCGGAAGAATTACCGCAAAAATACTCCCCAGGGTATTTGTAAGGAATCCGCCACCCTGGTAAATGCCCGCAGTAAAGCTTTCGGCCAGGAGTCTCATTGGGAAAATCAGCCATAGTGAGGTAAGCGCCCACCGGTCGAAACTGCTTTGTACCGTTGTTCTTTTTAATCCAAACCATCTTGACCGGGTCCTTTTAAAAAGTGCCAGTACTAGTCCCGAAAGAACATAAAGCAAAAGCAGATCCATGGTGAATCTAAAAAAGCCCGGCAATGTAAATATCTCGAATGGTAATACCCTCTTGTCGTGAATGAAAAACTTGAGGAATATCGGGTAATACGGAGGATTTATATGCCCCCCGCTATAAATACGCGATTCGAGGTTACCCATGACAATAAGCAAGAACCAGCCGAAGGCAAAACTCATGTGCATGTATCCCAGTAAGGGATTACGTTTGTACATTTTCCGATGCAGCAGCCCTTCCATGAATATCTCCCTGATGGTTTTAAGCAGATTGAATGAAAAGAATCCCATCCCGGCTTTTATGCGATCGGAAGCATCCATCATGGCGATCCATCGGCTGTATTTTACAAGCAGAACACCTAACAGGAACAACAACCCCAATAAAAATGGAAGTACAAATAAATCGAAAGTCATGGCTGAACTTGAGTTAGTGCTTTGCTTATCTGGAGAATAAGATTTCGTGTACTTACATTGCGTGGGCAAACCAGCTGGCATTTGCCACAAAGCATGCATTTTGATAGTTCATCAGCCAGGCCTTTTGTTTCTCCGCGGCGCACTAAAAGAATTATTTTCCGCAGGCTAAAATCAGTAAAAAGTGCCGCCGAACAGGTTGAAGCGCAGGTTCCACATGAAATACAAAGGTTAAGTGAAGGTTCGGCAGATGCAACAAAAGCGGAAATATTATGGTTGTTAGCATCGAAATCTATCTGCCTGTCGCTGGTCACGAAATATCCGAAATCGATTTCTTTCTTTTTCATATGGACCACTTATTTTTTCAGATAGTCGCCAACTGCCATAGCGGCAGACCTGGCATCGGCAAGTGTATCGGAAACTGACTTTGGTCCTGAACATGTCCCTGCAACAAACACTCCGGGGATTTCTGTGTAATTGGGTCGTACTACCTCTTCAAGAGGCTGAATGAAACCATCCGAAACTTGCTGCAGTCCAAGTCTTTTGGTAAGAGATTTTGTTTTCGCAGTAGATTCCATGCCTACCATAAGAACCAGTAAACCGACTTTAATCTTAAGTGGTTTCCCCAACAATGTATCTTCAACTTTTACAATAATATGTCCATCCTTGTCTTCGGTTGATTCGCTCAACCGGCCCCTTATAAACTGGATACTGTATTTTTCCTGGGCTTCCTTATAAAGTTCCTCGTAATGGCGGCCGAACATTCTTAAATCCATATAAAAGCAAAAAACTTCAGCTTCAGGAAGCATCTGCTTAACTTCAATGGCTTGTTTAACAGCAGTTATGCAACAAACTTTTGAGCAATGAAGGTTGTTGACTTTTTCGTCGCGCGAACCAACACAATGCACAAAGCCAATTCTTTCCGGTTTATTTCCGTGGCGGTTAACCAACGCTTTACCCGATGCAAAAAGTTCCTCAAGGTCGGCTGATGTGATTACATTTTCATATATTCCATATCCATACTCCTCTTTACGTCGCGCATCAAAAAGCTGGAATCCGGTTGTTATTACGACAGCTTCAGCTTTTGCCTGCCAGCCATTATGACCTGTAACGGTAAAATAATCGTTCACAGCTTCCAATCCGGTGACTTTGGTTGATGTTTGGATTTTAATGTTGTCGTTTAATCCTTTTTTAATACCTTCGAGTGCATCATGACCCGATAACAGGGATGGGAACAAAGCATGCCACTTCTTCAAATGACCTCCGATAATTTCTTCCTTTTCGACCAACGAAACATTGAAGCCTAACTTGGCCAGGCAGGCTGATGTTTCGAGCCCTGCCGGACCTGCTCCAATAACAACAACATGTTTACCCATCCTTCAACGAATCAAATTATTTTATTTTTTCCGCCAACAAAAATCTTTCAACAGGTAGAAAAGCCCGGTATGAAAATTTTATTCTGCATAAAATTTCAGGTATGATGGCGATTCGGGAATTCCGATATCTTCACCGTTTTTCCCTTTAAACTTTTGGGAAATATCATAGGGAATACCGATTTTATCCAATAAAGGTTCAGCCGGTACCTGGTGCACCTGTAAACCAATTTCCCATGGATTATAACCCATTATCAGTCCTGCAACTTCTTCATAGGTAAAAACCGGGATTCCATGATTTCCTTTTCCATAGGTTTTGCCTTCCATTTCACTGAGTGCATATTGCCAACGATCAAGGAACATCGGGCATCCGGGGCAGTTCGTAATGATCATATCCGGCTCGTAGGGTTCCATTGAGTCAAATTTCTTTTTAGAACAGGAAAGCGAAAATCCCCGGTTAGCCTGAACTACGTATTGGCGAAAACCAAATCCACAGCAATGCCTACGCTCGGGATAATCGATAACTTCGCCGCCCCAGGCTTCAATCATTCCGGAAAGCACATAAGGATATTCAGCACCACCTATCCCTTTGTGAGGAAACATTTTCGAATAGTGGCAACCAATATGCTCAACCACTTTCAATGGTTCTCCTGTATTTTTATCTACCAGTTTGTATTTCGCTTTTGCAGCAATCTGGTGCCTGAATTTATAAATAATGTCGCTGGCATGAGCCAGGTTTCGCGGTTTTTTGAATTCACGACCTGTTGCTTTGAAAAGGAATTCCCTGATCCGGGCCTCCGTTTCAGGAAAATGATGCCAGGTATCAAGTATTTCGGTATACAATCCGAAACTGGTTACACACGAAGCAGCATAGTTCTCGTATCCCGCCTCACCCATAAGGGCAAATTGCCTGGCTACAACAGTCATCGTGGTATCAAAAGGAACCACATCCGAATGGTAACCAATACCAGTACACGAAGTATGATGTTGCTCATCATGAATATCCTTGCCAAGTTCATCCCTGAGAATTTTTATAAAGATAGCCTCTGCTCCCGGAAAAAAAGTTTGCCTGATGCAACTACGTGCATAGAAGTAATGATCATCAGCAATTTCTTTCTGGTAATCCTGCCAGATAAGCCTCTTTCCTTCCAGTTTCATTCGTGGGTATGTTTTCGATTGTTGGCCTTGTAAATATGCTGAACATATTCACTGCTGGTATCTGTTCCGAACTCCAGGCCCATTTCGTCAGCTTTTTGCTTCGAAAATGCTTCAATTTTTTCGTAACGATCCTTGCCGCCGGTAACTTCAAATATTCTTTTCAATTCTTCAAGGTCGGCATCCGAAACCTTTCGTAATGCTCCGGCTCCGTCCCCGTTGTAATTTGCCCCAAGCCTGTCCAACACAGGAGCAAGGTTCTGATGTTCCCATTCCCAAACCGGACCTTGTTCAGGATGCATAGCCGGGTCAACAATATCGGGGCGAACACAGTAACCTGACGAAAGAATCTGGTCGCCAATAATCCTCTTAACAGCCAATTGCTGACGACCTTTCTCCGATTCAGTAAAATACCCCATTTCCTGCGAAAGCGATCGTAAAGCTATGATCAGCATCCCTGGAGCATTGCCACGCGGACATCGAGTTTTGCACGACATGCATTCGCCACAATACCAAATGGCATCGGTGCTCAGGAGTTCGCGGATTTTTTCATCGTCCTGTGTTTGAACAACCGTGGCTATAACTCTCGGATCGTATGCATAAAATTCAGCCGCAGGGCATATTGCGGTGCAGGTACCGCAGTTTATGCAGGCTTTCAGACCTTCTGCAAACCTGATATCAGTGGCTAACCGTTTGTAAAGCTCTCCCAAAATAGTTTGCGTTAAAGAGAAATTTGATTCTTTATCATCTTAATTACAGACAGTTAAAAGTCATTTTTATTTTGGCTTCACTTGTCTGAATTCAAATATTGGGCAAAGATAATTTAATCGTACTTATTCATTCGATTTAACAATATTTGTTATGAAGACTAAATAAAAATAGCAGGCAATTATTCCTGCTTCCAATGATTATTTCATTTCCTAAAGAATGTATCAGGAAATTTATTTCTCCATTTCCTGTTTTAGCCTGGGTAAAAGCATATCAACAAAATTTTGCAAAGGTTTTTCAGCCATCATTGAAATAAAAGGATTCATTTCAGCAATTATTACTAACTGAACCAGGCACTGATGAGGAGTAATTTCCTTAAAATAGGATTCCAGGGTAAAACCGAAAGGAATTTTTCCCTCGCCCTGCATGCTTATTTTTGTGAAAGGAATCTTTTCTATTATACGTAAACCTAATGTAGCCAAACCTTTAACCTCAAAAGAACATGAATCTCCGGTCGAATTCCAGTTTGCTACCTGCTCGGGAAGCAGGCTGGAAAAATTATCAAAATTACCCAGGAAATTATAGACTTTTTCCGTATGGCAATTTATTGTCAGCCTTTCGCTTTCGATTCGTTTGCTCATTTATCGAGCCCCCACCCTTTAGGATTCTCACGCCATTTTATAAGCGATTGCATATCAGTATCTTTAATATAGTTCTGCTCCAACGCTTTTTTAATTAACAATTCATAATTAGTGAGCGTGTGCAATTTACATGAAGCTGCCTTGAAACTTTCCTCAGCATCGCTCAATCCATAGGTAAATATAGCTGCCATGCCGATCACTTCGCAGCCATGCTGCCGCAGCGCATTAACTGCTTTCAGGCTGCTTCCGCCGGTGGATATGAGGTCTTCTATCACCAGGACCTTTTGACCGGTCCTGACTTCGCCCTCAATCAGGTTCTCAAGACCATGGCTCTTGGCCTCAGAACGGACATACATGAAGGGTAGTCCCAGCATATCAGCAACCAGTGCACCCTGTGGAATAGCACCGGTTGCCACGCCTGCAACGGCTTCTGTTGATAAAAAGTTTTCTTTTATAAGTTCGACAAAGCTATATTTGATTGCGTTTCTTATTTCCGGGTATGCAAGTGTTTTGCGATTATCACAGTAAATAGGTGATAACCAACCTGATGCCCAGTGAAAGGGTTTATCAGGACTCAGTTTGATGGCATTACATTGCAGCAATAAGCGCGCAATGTTTTTTTCATATATTTTCATCGGGTAAATGTACAAAGTTTTTTTCAACGAAAGGATTGTGCTGCTTACGGATGACTTTATCCGGAATTTTCAGCTCAGGCACGGTCTTTTTTATAAGTACAGGAATGTTGAGGATCTGAAAGAACTTCTTGAATTTTACTGGAAGTTGAAAGGGATTGACACCCTGTTTATATATCATCATGATATTGAAGCGTTACGCGAACGATTCAAATCCTGCTTTCAACAGGTATATGCGGCTGGTGGCCTGGTCAGGGACAACGAAGGCAGATACCTGATCATGAAAAGACGGGGAAAATGGGATCTGCCAAAGGGCAAAGTTAATCGCAACGAAACCTTTGAACAGGCAGCCGTCAGGGAGGTTACAGAGGAATGCGGATTACACGGGCTCGAAATTACCGGTCCGCTGCTATCCACGTATCATTCCTACTACCTGGATGATCATGTTATCTTAAAAAGAACCTGCTGGTATGACATGTTGTACAAGGGTCACGAGGAACCAGTGCCTGAATATGAGGAAGATATCACTGATATCATTTGGATGAGCGTCGAGGATGTAAGGAAAATCACCGGCAATACTTACCTGGCAGTAATTGATGTCCTGAAATACAAAAACCTGCTATAAATCACCCCTGGCCTTCATGGCTTCAAAAAGTTTCTGTTCAAAATTTTCTGCAGGTGATAGGGCCGGCGAATAAATCAGCTTTCCATCAGGCCCGATCAGAAAATAAGTGGGAAAAGCACGGATATCGTATTCTTTCAGTATATCCGGCTGGTTGTCGTAATACAGGAACTTCCAGTTGTACTGCTTTTTCAATAGAAACTGCCGGAGAACATCTTCCCTGGGATCTGTGGCGACCGTTAGGATGGTCAGTCTGTCTTTATGCTTTGCGTACAAATCCGACAGCATATCAAATTCGTTAAGGCAGGTATAACTCTGGCAGGTACAGAAGTTAAGATACACGTAATTGCCTTTATAATCGGACAAATGCACGAGATTCCCTTCGATATCCCGCAGCGAGAACTGCGGTGGCTCATAGCCAGGCTGCAGGCGCGTGATCTTGCGCTTTATATTTGTGCCG
>Ga0208980_10001813_pt1 | contig 12961 bp, 13 predicted proteins | sample WetSurMetagenome_3_FD_187993 | JGI IMG/M metagenome (GOLD analysis project Ga0208980, IMG submission 187993) | Wetland microbial communities from Twitchell Island in the Sacramento Delta, sample from surface sediment Aug2011 Site A1 Bulk (version 2) | ecosystem: Environmental > Aquatic > Marine...
GCCGTGTCCGCGACCATGGTGGCCAGCAGCCCCTGCGTCATGCCGAGGTGCAACCCCCAGAGGCTGATGCCGGCCCACACCCAGGTCCAGTCGCTGCTGACTGCGAGGCAGAGATCTGCCGCAATGAGAGTGACGAGCCCGAGCACCAGCAGGCGCGCGTGCGACGTGCGGTCGGACAGGTGGCCGAACGGATAGGCTGCCAGCGCGTAGATGAGGTTCATGCCGATCAGCACCAGCGGGGCGAAGGCGACCGGCAAGCCGCCTTGTTGGGCGCGTAGCACCAGGAAGGCCTCCGAGAAGCGCGCGAGCATGAACAGTGCGCCAAACCCGACGACCTGCCAGTAGGCTGCCGGTAAACGTCGCAGCTGCGCGCGCTGGACCGGATTCACCGGCTTTGCACCGCGGTTCCTCTCCGGCTCCTGTACGCCGAACAGCAGCAGGGCGACGGCGAGGAAGCCCGGCACGATCGCCACCCAGAACACGGCACGGAAGTCGTCGGCCCACAGCAGCATCAGGCCCATCGCCAGCAGCGGGCCGAGGAAGGCGCCCACGGTGTCCAGAGCCTGGCGCAGCCCGAAGGCCGCGCCGCGAATTGCCGGCGGCGTGACATCGGCAACCAAGGCGTCGCGCGGGGCGCCGCGGATGCCCTTGCCGACCCGGTCGATCAGCCGGGCGGCGAGCACGAGGCCCGAGCCGGTGGCCAGGGCGAACAGCGGCTTTGACAACGCGCCGAGGCGTAGCCAAGGACCGCAAGCGGCTTGCGCCGACCCCAGTAGTCACTGAGGACGCCGGAGAACACCTTCACGATCAGCGCCGTCGCCTCGGCGGCGCCCTCGATGAGGCCGACGACGAGCGCGCTCGCCCCGAGCGCCGTCACCAGGAACACCGGCAGCAGGCTGTGGACGAGCTCCGACGACACATCCATCAGCAGGCTGACGAACCCCAGCGCCCAGACGGCAGCCGGAATGCGAGGTCGGTGCGTCACGGCAACGTTCCTTGGGCACGGCTCCGCTTCGCAACACCATCCGCGGACATCTGCTCAACTCGAGGCTGCGGTGATTGTGGCCTGCTCGCGCCTACGGCCGCGTGGAGTCCGAGCCAATCGCCGGGTTCGACCCCTTTACGACATTCCACCGTCCTGCGCCGCCGCGAAACTCAGCGCGCGTTTCCGTCAGCCGGCAGCGCAGAGGCGCAGTGCCCACAAACTTCGCGCGGCCGGGCGGGCGAAGGCGGTGGCGACGATCCCTACGGCATGAAGCGACTTGCTCCAGTCAATGCACGTTGGTCAGGGGGTTCCTGGTTTTTGCCGGCATGAAGCGCTCTGGTTCAGCCACCTCTGCCCCGATCAGGTAGCCAATCCCGATCAGCTCCGGCCGGAAGCCAGTCCGACCAGGCGGGCGATGACTATGGCCGGAAACAGGACGCCCAGGGTGGACAAAAAAGTGGCCAGCATCTTGGCGGAAGTGCTCACAGCATAGATGTCGCCGAAGCCCACGGTAGTCAGTGAAGCCAAGCTGAAGTAGATGAAGTGAACATAGTCATCGTCCTTCCCACTCAGCACGACATTGCCGGCTATGGAAGCGCCGGTAGCGGCATGAATGACTTCCAAAGTCAGCGCTCCCATGAGCGCCAACAAAAGGTACACATTAACCGCTCCGACAATCCGGTAAGCGTTCACACTCTGGTCGCGAAACAGCAGCCGGAGGTTGATAAAAATGAATACCAACGCGTTGGCGATGCCTATGGCATTCTCCAAGACAAAGAATGAATACGGGTTCTCCCCGAAACGAACGAGTCGCAGCGCCAGGTGAATGCTAAACAGAATTGCGGAGAGGGATATGAGCCCCACGCTGCGTGTTGAGAATATCCCTGAAAAGAAAACGCTGAGCAAAAGTATGTTGAACAGTAGTACTCCGTGACCACTGACTTCCATGATTACCGGGAGTACGAATACTGCGGCAATCAGCATGATCAGCAAGGTGATGAAACTCGCATCCGCCAGCCAGTAAGACTGGAACTTTCTGATTAGATTTCGCATGGCGTATTGGAGCTGGAGTCTTCAGAGAGCTGGCCGCCCGAGCGCATCCCAGAGCAGTCGCACGAAGCCTTCCCTCCTCAGTGAGGAGATTCGGGAAAATCCAATGCCCACCGGTGGGGAAAATCGCATGCCCGCTGACACAGCATGAGCATCACCTGCCCAGCAGCGTTGCACTGAACCCTTTGGTTGGCCAACGCAGCGCCCGGACACGATCGGTACCGCAGCGCGCGACGGCGTGCAGACTGAAACCAAAACCGTCGCGGTGCAGGAAGTAGCGCAGCCGCTTCGGGAAGGGCACGGGCCACTGGCCTATGGGCAGCTCTGGGAAGACGTGCTCGACCAAGTGGGTGGCGGGCGCGGCCATGCGACGGGTGCAGCACGACGGGCAAATCCCGCGGCCCTTGCAGGAGAAGCCGACCCGGAAATCGTGACCGCAAGGGACCACCGCAACGGATCGTTCGTGGAAGCGGCGCCGAAGGGTCGATCATGCGTCTTGCGCCGGCATGTGAACGAGGCCTGCGCCGACCCGAACGAACCTTCGAGTCAGACTGTACGCCCGTCGCAGCGATTCCGTGAGCGCGCGCTCCAGCGCGGTCGGCAGCTGACGCTGCGGCGCGTCCAAGGCCTGTGGCTCGAGCTGGAATTCGATGGCTGCCCGCTCGAGACTGCGCACCTGCGGCTTCGTTTCCAGAACCGCTCGGGCCAACGCCTGGTCTGCATTCGCCACTGCGCCGAGCGCGCCGCGCAGCTCCTGGCTGACCGCCGCGGCGAGCGTCTGCAGTTGTGAACGCGCCTGCGGACTGATAGCGGTCCCGCGCTCGGTGTGGCGCTGATACAGCGGAATCATTTCCTTCGCCTTCGTCGTGATGCAGGATCCTCGGGGAACCCTGAATCCCGCCTGGATGAGTGACCCGAGCCGGGCCGCCTTGCCGCCAACCAGCCTGTCTCCCGCACCGGCGGCCCCGACCAGGGGAACTATGCACGACTCTTGGGAACCCACTGCCGGACCTCCTGGAAGCGGGTGACGTACAAGTACCGCGCGATGTCGATGCGAAAAAGGCCGCAGGAGACGGAGCGGACGAACGTGTCGAGGTAGGGGTGCCGGTCGGTGAGCAGGCGAGACCACTGCTCGAACTCCGGTCCCGTCGCGACTTCGTGCGCGTGGCCGGTCGCCGTCACGGCTTCGACGTCCATGAGCTGGCCGGGAAGCGCCGAGCGGTTGTCGACGACGAGCGCCACCTGGGCGCACTCGGAGAGCAGGCGGTACTTCCTGGTCGCCTTCTGCGTCGCGAAGACCGCTGAATCGAGGTCGGGGGTCATGGCGTACGCCACCAGCGACCCATAGGGTTGCCCCTGGCCCTGCGTGCACAACACTCCGTACAACTGGCCGTCGAGGAGCCGCCTGATGGTCAAGTCGAGGTTCTCGTCCGGACCACGGTCCGGTGTGGTCTCGCCCGCGATTTCGTCCGGGACGCGCATGTCTCTCTCCACGCTATCTGCGGCTCTTGTCGGATCCTGCGACACGCCGCGTTTGCGGCGGCCAGCGGCGGCGGGGCGGCTGCCGCTCAGCCAGCCCGGCCCTCGAACAAGGCATTGCACTCCTGTTCGAGCACGCCACCGATGATCGTACAGGCCCACCCCGGGCTCCGGCGCACCACTTCCTCTGCGAGGATGTCGATCTGCCGCCAGCCCTGCTGCTGCAGGAAGCGAATCGATGAGCCGAACACCACCGTGCCGATCCCGCTCCAGAGGATGGCAGCCAGGCACATGGGGCACGGCTCCGCCGTCGTGTAGAGGACGAGGCCGGATCCGCTGTCGCCGCGACCCGATTCGGCGAGACGGTTGATGGCGTCGATCTCCCCGTGCCACGTCGGATTGACCGCCGACTTGTTCCACCCCTCTGCCACCACCTCACCCGTATCGGCGCACACGATCAGGGCACCGAAAGGCCGATGGGGACAGTTGGCCGTCAGTGCGATGGCCCGTCTCATGAAGCGTTCGTGGTCGAGGGATTCCATCAGCGGGCGATCTCAACGGCGCCGCCGACGAGCACGTCTACCGTGTGTCCAGACTCCTGCGTCACATCAGCAATGCTACTCGACGAGGGCCACGCGAATTGTTCGTGCGATGACCGGCGGCCGGCGATGTTCCGGTCCACCTAACTCCTCGGCGACTCGAGCGACGCGCGGTGGCGGTGGCGTGTGTGCGGCGACACCACGATGGCCATGGATCCGGTAGGGGCGCGGGGGCGTCCGGTCACCAGGGCCCGGTCCGCCGGTCGTCAGCGACAGCAGGGCGCGCTGGCCGCGAAACACGCCCGTCTCATAGATGTGGCCGCCGCCGTAGGTGCGTCCCATCGCGAAGACGCGGTCCACCCAGCCCTTCAAGGCGGCGGGCAAGCCGAACCACCACAACGGGAACTGCCAGGTCATTAGGTCGCACCACTCGATCTTCTGCAGCTCCCCCTCGACGAGGTCAGAGAGGCCATTCGCCTCGGTGGCGTGCAGCTCTTCGAGCTGCAGCTTGAGGTGGTCAGGGTCCCTAATGAAAACAGGGCCCGAAGGCCCTGCTCCCAACCCGGCACGATCGCCCGGGGACCATGCCCCGGGCGCCGGCCCGTCAACCCTCGTCGATGCCCGAATCGACGGGGTTGTGGATCTTCTCGTGCAGCGTACTGCCCTCGACCACGGAGGACAGGATCTCGACGCCGTCGCGCTCGAGGGACCGGATCTCCTCGTCGTTGTGGACGCCGATCGCATGGACCTGCTTCTCGTACTCGCTCATGGCTTTCTCTCCTCGGTGTCGTTCGGGTAGAGAGGTCGGGGTGCCCTTCCTCTTGCCTGAGTAATTTACTAGGACAAATAATATTTGTCCAAGGCAAAATGCACTTTATAGCCATGAGAAAAAAGACGTTTTCCTGATGGGCAGTGTGGTTTGTCCAGTGTCTGTATAACTTTGTGGGCCGGGCCTCACCCACCGTGCCCACGGCACCTCGGTGGGTTGAAGCCCCCGGAGCTCGACAGCCGGGTCGATCTTGCCCTGACGGCGAAAGAGCGCGTCGACGCGGATTTCCGCGCCGCCGTCGGCGGCTGAGTCGCATCAGCCAAGCGCGGCGGCGCGCAGTGCGTCGCCGAGCGCCGTGCCGCGCCAGCCTCGCCGCTACAGTCGCGAAATTTTACAGATGCCGCTCCGGCCGCATCAGGCCAGTAACGACGAGGGGTTCGGCATCCGCGTGACCCAGGTTTCGCTCCATCGCGTGGCCGACGGGCCCTTGTCGACCCCCATCGGACGTTGCCGCCGTGGTGCCTTCGCCCATGTCGTCCACCCCTCGCGAACCAACGACGGATGTGCCTTTTTCGCTCTCTCAATCGGGTCGCCAGCCTGCTTGAAGTGGCGTGGCTCGCTTGGGTCCCAGCAACGCGATGGGGTGGCGCTCGTGACGTTGACTCTTCAGGGTTTCGCGACTTTGCTTTGTGCGATCCTCACTTGCCACCACCAAGCTCGCAGGGCCAGGATCCCCTGTGAAGCTCTGCTCAGCAGCGGGTGGATCTTTCCACTGCCCTGTCACCCCCGGAGGACATCCATGAAGACCGTCATAGCAATCATCGTCATGTCGCTCGCGCTGATAGTCGGATCGCAGGTCTCCTTTGCCGGTGAGACGGCCGGCTACAAGGCGGTAATTCAAGTCAGCGACAACGATCCCGCGAAATGGAACTTGGCCCTCAACAATGCCAGGAACGCCCAGCAGGAACTCGGCAAGGAAAACGTGCAGTTGGAAATCATCGCCTATGGCCCCGGCATCAACATGCTCAAACTGGAGTCGGAGGTCGGTGGCCGACTTGCAGAAGCGAAGGACAATGGCGTTGTGATCGTCGCCTGCGGAAACACCATGAAGGGTCAGAAGCTTGCCCCTGGCGACATGCATCCTGCGGCCAAGATTGTGCCCGCCGGTGTAGTGGAGATCATCAAGCGGCAGAAGGAGGGGTACGCCTACATTCGTCCCTGAGGGCACCAGTCTGGGTTCGGCTGGCTCTCCTTTGCTGGCCAAACCCGAAAGGCCGTTCCGCGCGGGCAAGCGCCCCACGCTCGCCGACCGTCCTCGCCGGACCAGCGGCATCGCTGGCGTCGGAGTTTTTTGCAGTCGCCGGTGGGGTCGAATCGGGCCAGCGACGACCCGCGGCGCGTCGCCCAGATGGTCGCCGCCGGGCTTCACCGCGTGCCCGAATGGCGCTTGGCGACCCCAACCGGCTGTTGGTTTCGATGTTGTGATTGTCCGCCCGGGACACGGTAGCGACCGCGACGGGGCGCGCGTGGCCGCGCAGTTCGGCTACTACCGTTTGATCTGCTCGGTCTGTGACGTAAGGCGCTGCAGCTTCTGCCGGCTGTGCACGCGCACGATGTTGCGACTGGACACGGACACGATCCCCTCGGCACCCAACTGCCTGAGGATGCGTGACAGGGTCTCGGCGCGGATCGCCAGCCGGCTCGCCATGACGCCCTTGCTCACCTTGAGCACGTACTCGTTGCGACCGGGCGGCAACTGGCCGAGCAGGTAGCCGGCCACCCGGCAGGTGCCGCTCTGCAGCGCCAGATGGTCGATGTCCTCCACGTGGCGCTCGGCGCGCTCGCTGATGCGCCGGAGCAGCAGCAGGCAGGTCTCGACCGAGTCGTGCAGCACGGTGAGGAAGGTCGGTAGATCGATGGTGGCGACCTCGGCGTCGTCCAAGGCCGCACAGCTCAGATGGCAGTGCGGGTTCTCCAGGAACACGCGGGTCTCGCCAAACGTCGTGCCAGCATCCAGCAGGTCGATGATCACGTCGTCGCCGGCGGCGGAGGTGCGATACAGCTTCACCTGCCCCTGCACCAGCAGGTACAGCGCCCGCGCCTTGTCGCCTTGCCGGAACAGGATTTCCCCGCCAGCAAGGCGGACGAGGCGGGTACGCCGCGCCAGCGTCTGCAGCTGCGCGTCCGTGAGCCGGCTAAAGATCGTGGCGCGCCGCAGCACCGCCGACAGCTCCTGGAGGGTCGCTGGCGGTCGCTGGTGGGGATCCTGCAGCATCGTTCGGCGGCTCGCTGGGAGTGACTCTCCAAAACTTGCAGTCCCACCGCCGGCCGTCAAGGACCGGTCGAAGGCGTCATGCGCGGTTCCCCGCCGTCGCCGCGGGCGTTCCACCCTGCGGGCGCGGGCAACATGCGCGACGCCGCTGCCGGGCCCGCTGCCTGGCAGACGGCGGCATCTGGGTGTTCGCGCTCGGCGAGAGGCCGTGTCGACCACCGATCCGCCGGTCGGTGGCGAAGGTTCAGAAAAAAAGCGCCCCCTGGCCCGATCCGGAGGGGGAGCAACCAGGGGGCGCGAGTAGCCGCGGATTGGCGCGCGGCCTGCCTACGTGGCCAATCCTGCTGATCAGGTAGCCGCCGCGCCTTGATCTGATGCTGCTGCTCGTTTGCCTGGCGGTCAACGGAGCGGCGGATGCCCCCAGGCGGCCGCTCCGTGCCGTGCCGGCGACGGGCCGAGGCCGACCCACAACGGACGTTCCAGACAACTCTTCTCGGTCCCTCAAAGGATCGCGGCAGCTGCGTGCCGCATGCGAACGTCCGCCCCGCCGCGGGCCAGGGGTTCGGGCAGTGGCGGGCCATCGTAGGCGTCGCGGCTCGCCAGCGTCTATCCTGACGGACAGGACGACCAGAAGAGTCGGGCGAGACGCGAATGTCCGCATGGCGCTCCAATGCCAGGTCGAACTGGAAACGCCGACATGGCCAGCGCTCGGGGGGGCAGGATGGTGCAGGTGCCTCACCTGTGGCCTCTTCGCTCAGGGCTTCCCCGCAGACTCGGTGGCCGGTATGTGGGCACCACGTCCTGGCCGGATGTCCCTTGGGCGTTGAGTTACGTATCCCCTTTTCACTCATGCAGGTCAGGAGGACGTCATGCGCTTGAGCAGCCAGGGGCTGTTGGTTGCCTGCCTCGTCAGCGGTGCATCTGCAGTCGCAAACGCCCAAACCACCGGGGCGTACTGCGACCTGGCTGGCCGCTGGGAAGATCAGGCCGGCGCCGTTTACGACCTGTCGCAGGAAGAGAAGAACGGGACTGTGTCCGTGAAGGGCACACTCCGGGGCAGCGCGCGCTCGGGGCACCCGGACTTGAGGGGGACGCTCGAAGGGAATCTTGTGTCGCCCAACAAGTTCAAGGGCAAGTTCAGGAACTGGGAGAAGCCGGCGGGCAAGGCCGAAGTTGAAAGCCTCGGAGACGTGACCTTCACGGTCAGCCACGACGGCAAGCTCGACGGAAAGCTGGTCGGGGAGCTGCGTTGGAGCGGCACCCACCGTCCTATCGAATGGCCGCTGAAGTTCACGCGTGCCGCCGGGGAGTGGCCCGCGGAGTGGCCGAAGCTACCTGACGCTTACGTGAAGATCACAGACGTATCGAATGGGTGTGGGCGAGGCGAGGCCAGCGAGGAGGATCGGTACGCAGACACAGCGGTGTGGCACGTGGAGACGGTTCGGTACGAGGTCGACTTCCGACCAGCGTGTCTCATCCACGACGCGGGCTACTCAGGAGCCAAGACTGACGACATCATCAAAGGCGGAATCGTCGACTTCTTACCACATACCCAAAAGCAGGTAGACACCAGGTTTGAGGAGGACTTGAAGGATGCGTGCAGGGCGGACGTGAGGCGTACGGCGCGGCAACACGGCAGCCCCGAGGAGGACGAGCAGGCGGCCATTAACAAGTGCTATTCAATCTCAGCAAACACCCGTCACACGGTTGTCAGGGCGTTGGGTGAAAAGTTTGCCTGGAAGAAGAGGCCCGACCTGCGAGGGCGGTGGCTCGGCACCGCAACCGGCGACTGGTTCATCGACCAGACCGACAGAGTCATCAAGGGAAATTGGATGAACGTCGCCAGTGGGCTTGGCGGCGAGTTCAGGGGGACCTTAATAAGCTATGACACGGATTCCGCCGTCCAGGGCACAGCAAGGATCACGCAGTGCGGCAAGAGGACGGAGGCGGACATCAGTTTGCGCTACGACCCCAAAGACCCGGACCGGCTCCATGTCTCGGGGGGTGTCAAGGACACGTTGGCCCGTCCCCAATAGTGACCCGCGTCGAGAACGATTGCTGAGGCGCTGGCATCAGGGTTTGGACGCCGCCTACGACCGCTTATCGACGACTGGTGGCTGCGGCTGCCAATCATGACCACCTCGACGTCGGAGAGCTTCGTGTTCAGCAACAACTTGGAGGCGCCGCGGAAGCCTCTTCCTGGCCATGTGCTGCCGGTCGCGGGGCGTTGAACTTCTGCTGCCTTGATGGTCGAATCGGCGAGCGTTCTCTTCGGCCGTAACACAGGTCGCCATTCAGGGGCGTGGGTCGACGTGAAGCGGTTAGGTATCCTTGTGGCCCGTCCTTACTTCGCGCTCTGACCATGTCACCTTTCCGTCTGCCGTTGGCCGTTGCCGGCCTCGCCGCCGCGCTTCTTACTGTTGCCGCGCAGCCCGCTCGTGCCGAAATGCGTGTGGGTGTTCGCGAGTTCGTTTCCGCGGACGCGGCATCAGGTAACGCGGCGGCTGGGTTGCACGACATGTTGTTCAGCGATCTCGCGGCAATGATCCTGGAGGCAGCAGGCAAGCAGCGCTGCGCAATCGTGATTCTGGGCATCAGTGACAAGATGGAGGAGGGACGCCAGCTGGAGAGGCGTTTGCAGGACGAAGGTCTTATCGACCCATCGACCGCCGTTCCAGTCAAGCCTTTAGAGGTCGACACCTTCGTCGACGGCGTGGTGCGCGAGAGCGCCGACCAGATCAGCTGGCATGTCGAGGTGAGTGGAGCGGACGGGACAGTAATTACCCGCGATGAAGGTTCCGTGCCAGTGGCCGAACGCCTCAGCGTGACAACGAAAATAGCGGAACGATTGATGAGCAGGCTGTGTCCGAAGAAAGCCTGGCACCTCAGCGCACGCTACAACGACCTGGCCCTCGACGGCGTGATCTGTGACCTCAGCAAGCCCTTCAGCATGCGCGGCACGGGCGAGACGGCCGGTATCGTCTTTTCTTTCACGCCGGCGGACCAGAAGGGTGGCACCTTCACGGTTGGCGGCTCGGGCGGTGGCGTGCCGTGGTCGGGTGGAGGCTCGTACACCGTCACCGTCAACGGCGAGGGCGGCAGCATGCCGATTGTTGGCTCGTGGCAAATTAAGACACCCGTCGGCGTCTTCGGCGACTCGGGCACGATTCCAGGCAAGCTGACGGCGGCGCCGGACTGTAAAGCAAAAGATCAGCCCACCGAGAAGCCAGCTGCGAAGAAAAAGAAGAGCGGCTGAGTGGCGGCCGGTTTCCCCCTGTCGTCGAGTTGGCTGAGCATGCGTGCTTTTGGCCGCCAAGCGCCCCACGCGGATTAACCGGCACGATCGGGCCAGCCGCGCCGCTGCGGTCGAAATCTGGTCGTTACACCCGTCAGGCGGGTCGAACAAGGAGCCCGACTGCGGGATTTCCTACAACGAAGCCAGAAAGGCATGGGAGACCACGAATTTGGTGCCGCGTGGAACATGGCTAGTCGCGCGAGCACACGCAGATGCAGCGGACTCGAAATGCGCGTGGACGGTCACTGAACTTGGCGACGACCGGCGCAGACCCTTATCCACCCAGGAGGCACGATGACCCCCGACCAGATCCTCGCTTTCGTCCTTGCCCTGACCTCGCCTCAGCCCGCCGCAACCGCCTTCCCGGTCATCGCCGCTGGGGGTGCGGACAGTCGCTACCCGGTGAAGTCGGCGCCCTGTCCCCGCCCCTTGGCCCCCTTCGAGATCGAGGGCAAGAGCGTCGCCTGCGGCACCGTCTCGGTCCCGGAGGACCACGCCAAGCCGGACGGGCGACGCATCACGCTGACCTTCATGGTCTTCAAGTCCCGCTCGCTCGCCCCGGCACCGGACGCGGTGGTGCACCTGCACGGCGGGCCTGGCGTGGGCATCGTCGAGCGGGTCGCCCTCACCGCCACCTTCTTCGAGGGGCTGCGGGCGCGGCGCGACGTGGTGGCCTTCGACCAGCGCGGGGTGGATACCTCCGCCGGGGCCGAGACCCGCTGCCTCGCCACCCTGGCCGACCACGCCGGGGACCTGACCCAGGGGCTGGCCGCTGCGGCGAAGGCCGGGGGCGCGGCCCCGCAACTGCCCCCGGCGGTCACCCGCGCCTGTCTCGACGAGCTGGCCGCGGCCGGCGCCGACATCTCCAAGATCAACACCGAACAGAACGCCCGGGACGTGCAGGCGGTGATGCGCGCCCTGGGCTATCCCCTCTACAACCTCTACGGCATCTCCTACGGCACCAAGCTCGGGCTGGAGGTGATGCGCACCGCGCCGGAGGGGGTGCGCGCCGTGGTGCTGGACTCGGTGGCCCCGCCCCATGTGCCGACCTACGACACCCTGGCCCTGCCGCACGCCGAGTCCATCGAGGCGATCTTCACCCTGTGCGCCTTGGACGCCGCCTGTGCCGCCGCCTACCCGAACCTCAAGGCACGCTTCTGGGCCCTGTTCAGCCGGTTGAGCGAGTCGCCGATCCCGACCACCAGGGGCAAGATCGATGGCAACGCCCTGTTCATGCTGGTCGCCAACCGCAACGCCCACAAGCTCAAGCTCCAGGGCCTGACCGGCTACATCCCCCGCCTGGTCGCCGAGCTGGAACAGGGGGTGACGACCACCTTCGACGCCGTAACCCAAGACAAGCTGCCCCCGCGCCAGACACCAGAGACGGCGCTCGCCGGGCTCGCCGGGCTCGATGCGGACTCCCTCGCCCTCGCCCAGACCGCCCTGCGCCTGGCCCAGCAAGGCCAGATCCAGGAGGAGACGGTGAAGACGGTGCTGGAGCGCCTGGAGGCCGCCCGCGCAGCCGTCGCCTCCGGGGCCGGCCTGGTGGACGCCTTCGAGGCCGCGCTCCTGGCGGCGGCCAAGACCCTGCCCAGCCCCCAGGCGCGTCTCGCCTTCGCCTCCGACTATCTGCGCCTGCGCACCCAGGCACCCACCGTCGATGCCCTGCGCGGGCTGATCGCCCGCCACTTCACGGGCGACACCGGCGGGCGGCTCGAGGCCCTCGCCGGCCTGATGACGCCCCAGAACCTCGCCGACACCTTCGCCCGCATCTCCGCGGACAACCGCAAGCTCGACTACCTGCTGGTGGAGGGTTTCCAGACCCAGATGTTCGCCTGCCAGGAGGACATGGACATCAACTCCCCCGCCGGTGCCGCGGCCATCAGCGCCCGGCTCCAGGCCGAGTACCTGTGGCCGGTGGCGGCCACCCAGCCCCTGGAAGACTTCGTCAACGGCTTCTACGCGAGCTGCGACCTGTTCCCCAAACACTTCAGGCCCGGCTTCCATGACCCGGTGAGGGCGGACATCCCGACCCTGGTCTTCTCCGGTCTGCTCGACACCCAGACCGCCGCGAGCTGGGGTCCGGAGACCGCCCGCCACCTGCCCCGGGGCCAGGCCATCACCCTCCCCGAGACCGGGCACGGGGCACTGGCCTTCTCCCAGTGCGCCCGGGATCTCGGCGTTGCCTTCATCGAGAATCCGACGGTCCCGCTGGACCAGTCCTGCGTGGCGGGCCTGACGCCGCGCTTCGCGCTCCCGGAAGCCAAGCCCGATGTGCAGCCCGCGTCCACAGCGAGCGGGGTGGCCCAGTGATCGGGGCGGCAGACGGCATGCTGGCCGACGCCGAGCGCATCCGTCGGCTGGAGGACCCGGGCCGCGACTTCCCCTTCTACCGCGGCTGGCCGGTCGCGCTCACGGGGCGGCAGTGGAGCCTGGTCCTGGTCGCGGTCATGGTCGCCGTCCTGGTCCTGGCCTTCCCGCCCGCTGCCCTGAGCGGCGGGCTCGGGCAATGGCTCCCGGCCCTGCTGCTGACCGGCCTGCCGCTGGCCGCCCTGGCCTGGGTCGCCCCCGG